>Ga0209986_10001404_pt1 | contig 23023 bp, 25 predicted proteins | sample BlataG_FD_183168 | JGI IMG/M metagenome (GOLD analysis project Ga0209986, IMG submission 183168) | Deep subsurface microbial communities from Black Sea to uncover new lineages of life (NeLLi) - Black_00105 metaG (SPAdes) (version 2) | ecosystem: Environmental > Aquatic > Marine > Oceanic >... | reverse complement strand
CCATGTTCCCTATCAACGGGTGAATGAGATTGTTAATGGGAAAAGGGGTATAACCCCTAGTACTGCACTACGCCTGGCGAAGTACTTTAGTAATTCAGAAGGGTTTTGGATGAATCTCCAGCTCCGTTGGGATTTGTACCAAGCAAGAGTTTCCGAGGCTAATGAGTTGAAAAAAATTCATCCTGTTCATGCATAGGTGGGCAAGGAATGCAGTTGGCCGGCTTTGTACAAACAGTTGCTGGAGTCTTATAAAAACTCGCTATAATTAAGAAAAGACTAGAAGAGGCATAGTAATGGATACAAGTGAATCTGCTCAGGTAGTTATCAACTGGCTGGACCAAAACCAATCCCAATTTATCGAAATGGCCGATCAAATTTGGCGCACCCCTGAATTGGCGTGGAAGGAATTCAAATCTTCTCGCCTACAGGCTGATTTTCTAGAAAATGAAGGCTTTTCAATCACCTGGAATGTTGGGGATATCAATACTGCTTTTGTGGCGGAATGGGGGGAGGGAAAGCCCATCCTCGGTTTCATAGGTGAGTATGATGCTCTGCCGGGGTTATCCCAAAAGAATCAGCCCACCAAGGAAGCCATTGATGAAGGTGGGCCAGGGCATGGATGTGGGCATAATTTGTTAGGCACTGGTGCCGTAGCATCGTCTGTTGATGTCCAAAAATGGCTCAAGTCCAACGGGAAATCAGGAACCGTCCGCTACTACGGCTGCCCGTCAGAAGAGAAAGGCAGTGGGAAGGTTTTTATGGCTCAGGCAGGCGCTTTTAACGATCTGGACGCGGCCCTGAACTTCCATCCTAGCCGTATCAACATGCCCGCTAAAGGGGGGGCAGTAGGGGTGAATGCAATATACTTCCGGTTTTTTGGCCGGTCTGCCCATGCGGGCGGTTCCCCACATAAAGGACGTTCAGCCTTGGATGCGGTTGAACTGATGAACGTCGGGGTCAATTATCTGCGTGAGCATGTCAAAGATGACGTGCGCATGCATTACATCATCACCGAGGGAGGTAAAGCGCCCAATATCGTCCCTGAACAGGCTGAAGCGTATTATTTTCTCCGGGCCGCCAAGCCTGACTATCTAGCTGAGGTGGTTGAACGCGTCCGCAAAGTGGCTGAAGGTGCAGCACTGATGACTGAAACAACCGTTGAGATACGTTTTGAAGAGGGATGCTCGGCTTTACTCAACAACCATTACCTGGCGGATCTTCAGTATCAAGCCATGCAGTTGATCGGTCCGATCACATTCACCCAGGAAGAAATCGACTTTGCCCAGACGATCAATAATGCTTTCCCTGGCACGAACTCTGACTATATTGACGACATGATCGAATACTATAAACCGTCGCCCGAGATCGTTGCCGCACTTGATGAATACCGCGACCAACCTCTGGTGGGGAGAAATTTCATCGCGCTCGATGAGCGCATCATCGCAACTGGCTCAACGGATGTTGGTGATCTCAGCCAGATCGTACCGGTGAGTATGCTGGAAACCACTTGCTTCTCCACCGGCTGCCCTGGGCACAGTTGGGGGAATGTCGCTACCGGTGGGATGTCTATTGGGCACAGAGGTATGATGCATGCTGCTAAGATTATGGCATTAACCGCGGTTGAGCTTTACTCGGACCCAAGCCATCTTGTTAAAATCCGCCAGGAGTTCGAGCAAAAAACCGGAGGCAAGCCATATGTTCCACCGATACCAGAGGGTGCAAAGCCACCTCGCTACGAACCAGAAGCTGATCAAACTCCCGAGGAGTAAGCAAAAACGAAACAATGTGCGCAACCGCTTTAAAGAATGATTGTGAGCCAGCGGCGCGTCGGTAGCTATCACCCCGGTTAGTTTTACATCATATTGGTGAGGTTATGTCATCCTTCTGCATTCGCTCAACCCCTTTCGGTCCAGTGGCTATACTTTGGTCAGTTTTTGTCGACCAACCGAAAATCTTCCGCATCTTGCTCTCCAAACCGGGTGTCTCGGCCAAACACCAGGTATCCATGTTATTTCCTGATTCTGCCGCCTCTTCGTGCTCTGAGATTAATGTCATTGCCGATGATATTGACGCATTTCTTAGTGGTGAAGACGCTAAGTTTGCTCTTGAAATGATTCGTATAGACCTTTGTTCTGCATTTCAGCGGAAGGTTTTACTCGCTGAATATGGGATCCCTCGTGGTGCTGTTAGTACCTATCAGCGCATCGCTAGGTACTTAGGTAGCCCGAATGGGGCTCGCGCAGTTGGCAATGCTTTGGCGACCAATCCGTTCCCCATCATAATTCCATGTCACCGAGCCATTCGCTCAGACAGATCGCTTGGTGGTTATCAAGGCGGACTAGAAATGAAACGGATATTACTGGAAATGGAGGGTATTGATTTCGACGACACTGGGCGTGCTGCAACAGAGGATTTCTTTTACAAAGTCGTTTAGCAATTCGATGGAGCCCTGGAATTACACCAGGATCAAGTCAAGCTTGACGAACGGTCTCCGACCCTGGAAAACCACCAGGATCTTCGACGGACCCGAGATTCATGAGAATTTACGCAAGACTTGATGTATTATCGAAGTTGAAAACTGGCCGCTCATCTCGAGACGTTAGGCACCGTATCAGAAAAAGGAGGATAAACAATGACAAATGTTAGTGACACCGGTGATCATGCAACGAAATGGATGCGCTGGATTGCACGCATTTGGGGCTCTCTGATCATTGTTTTCTCTCTGATAATGCTTACCGGCTATGCATGGAACTGGGTGACAACCGGAAAAGCAGACCCGTATGCGGTGGAGGGCTATCCCCCGAGTGAGAATCTACTTCCCTCTGGCTATGTGCCTGAGCGTCGCTGGGCTGGGTATTGCCTGGCGTTGGGAGGGATTGGGAGGGGCAATTAACGTAGGCTTCTTCCTGGCGAACGTTGGGCTATACCGGCTTCTGAAGGGGAGATTCATTCCGCTGGGGGCAGTTGCGACCCTTTCGCTAGCAATCGTTCCGGGGGTATTATTCTTGGTTTGCTGGTGGAGGTCAAAGTCGAGGAATTCTTAGAGCCTAGTAGCTCAATGAAACCCTCTACAGTATCCCGTCTCGCTGCCCTTCCAGGGTGCTACGCGACGCTCGCGGGATGAACGATCAAGCGTGAATTATGTGCCGGACACCTTAACCGCGTAACTTCAGAATCTATCATTTTTATGGGATAATGCTGTTAGGATGGTCATTCTCTGAGCGGGATTGATCAGGAGAGTTGGATATGTATTACGGCGATTTGATTTTGATATTAATTGGTTTTTTCCTCATTATCCTCTTCAGTATTATGGCAGCTCGTGTGGAGCAGAAAATGTGGCGAAAGTGCAGACGGGACGAATCCCGCCTTCGTTTACAGCAGCAAATCACGATGGGTAAATCCCATTGCCGATGAATTCCCTAATGTCACATTTTTCCTTACAGTTCAAGAGACATCTTCATGATGGAATAAAAACACAACCCGCGGATGAATTTAACAGCCAAACCCCAATTTAGAATTCATCACGGATTTATCAAGTAGAAGCAATAGCCCGGCTCACCACCGGGCTATTGCTTTAGTATAGGCTTGTCGATAACCTAACTAGAAAAGACCAAACGATTAGCTAAAGAAAATGGTCAATCCGGCTGAAAACACGTTGTCTAAAAAGCCGGAATGAAATCATCCGGGATACGGGCTATCAACTGTTCGACTTGATCGAGCTTGTCCCTCGCTTGCGAAATGACCTCTTTTACATACTTGTCCTCGGTCTTCGAGATAGCGAGTGTAAGCAATTCTTGTATCTGATCTATATCAAGAATAAGTTCCCATCGCCTGCTCGCCAGCTCGTCCCTCAACCCTTTAAGCATCTCTATCTTGTCATCCGAAAACTTTTCACGTATTTCACGGCGCAACCGCAGCAGATTGTCCTCACCCATTATGCGCCTCCCATCAATTGAGATTCACACGTTACTTCCATAAAAGCCGATTACTTCTCCAATAGTAACATCCTAAATCATGCTCCGCCACTCCATAATACCAGAAGCTATATCAATTTTCCCAAGGAATTGATTTTCTGGTTCTCCTCCAAAAAATATGGAATATTGACATAACTTAATATAGACATACTCCTACCAGCCGTAAGACCTCAGAGTTCTGCCTACTTAATGATTCGATTATTTCTACCCACATTTTTTATAGGAGATACAAAATTGTATAACAATTAAGGCTATGCGCAATAACCCTGCTTTGATCGATCATTTAGCAGAAATAATCCTATTGTTTCCATTCCTGCCACTTCAAAGATTCCACTACTCTTGTAAGCCAACTGCAAGCTGACTTTGATTCCTACTGTGCTAGGATGGAAGTGCAAATTGCCATCTGGCCATTTGCTCTCCTCCTCCCCAGAGCCCTCGACCAAACCGAGGGCTCTGCTGGTTTTTTGGACCCCCAACGGCTATAATGGAATTCAACCCCTCGCCACGCTTAGCCCGAGTGATCATGGCACATCAACCGCCAACTGACACCACAACCGCATGAATGGTGCAATATGACACGACGAGCGAAGATCATCGCCACGATTGGTCCTGCCAGCAGTTCCATCGAACGTTTGCGGGAGCTAGTAGCTGGAGGGATGGATGTTGCCCGGCTCAATTTTTCCCACGGAGACCACAAACAACACGCCAGAATAATCCAACGAGTTCGCCAAGTGGCTGAGGAATCAGGTCGGGCGATTGCTATCCTACAAGACCTGCAGGGGACTAAACTCCGCACAGGTCCTCTGTCACAGACCGAACCAATCCTACTTCGGGCTGGAGAGCACCTCATGCTCACCACCGAATCTATACCTAGTACCACGGAGCGGATATTCGTGAATTATCCTGCTCTGCTGGACGACATCAAATCCGGCGATAGGATCCTCATTGACGACGGCACAATAGAACTCAAAGTGATTGGGGTGGCCAAGACCGATGTGGAAACAGAGGTAATCATCGGAGGGCCATTGGGAAGCAAGAAGGGGATTAATTTACCAGGGGTCAATCTCTCCACACCCGCCTTAACCCCGAAAGACCGGGGCGATCTGGCATTTGGCTTGGAGCAAGGTGTCGACGCCGTAGCAATGTCATATGTACGTCGGGCTGAGGACCTGGTTGACTTACGCAATGCCATTGTTGCCTTAAACCCAGGCTGTCGAAATCTACCGATTATCGCCAAAATTGAACGCCCTGAAGCTGTTGATCAAATTAATTCGATCCTTGATGTTTGCGACGGTGTGATGGTCGCCAGGGGCGATCTGGGAGTGGAGGTTTCCCCTGAACGCGTCCCCTCGCTTCAAAAACATATCATCCAACGGGCAAATATGGAAATGAAGACCGTGATCACCGCTACCCAGATGTTGGAGACGATGATCAACTACCCACACCCGACCAGGGCGGAGGCATCGGATGTGGCCAACGCCGTGTTTGACGGCAGCGATGCTTTGATGCTCTCCGGGGAGACGGCGATCGGAAAATACCCGACCAAAACCGTTCAGACCATGACCCGCATCATCCTCGATGCAGAAAAACACGCGCCTAAGTGGGGTCAACAGTCGGTTGATGAGACCATCACCACCGCGGACGACGCCGTAGCCACCACTCACGCTGCTCGCTCGCTGGCCCACGACCGGAACGTAGCGGCGATTGCTGTATTCACCCGCTCTGGACGCACCGCACGTCTGATGTCAAAGGTAAGACCACGGGTGCCAATCCTGGCTTTCACCCCAGAGCAAACCACCTATCACTTGATGGCGCTTCTATGGGGTGTGATACCCAACCTCATACCGATGGCCCACTCGGTGGAGGAAATGATCGACCGCGTACGAGAGGCCTGCTTGGCTTCGGAGATTGTACACCTGGGCGAACAGGTTGTGATGGTTGCCAGCCTGCCCATTGGCTCTATGGGACCCCCGAACTTCACCCTTCTGCATACAATTGAATGAACATTTAGATCCACTCTAATAGTAGCAGATGGGAGTTCATTGCCACATTCCAGTTTAGATCTTAATGATTTACCCAATTCAAGGTCAAAAGGTGATCGGCACTTGCTAATGAGAGAATCAAGGCATCAAGGATGTATCGAAAACAATGATATAAGTTTCCCACAGGTCTGAAGCGGTCTTATAGACCCAATCGGCACTACACACTGGAAAGATGAATAACTTGAATGCCCTCCCGCGGCTCATTTGTTTTTTCAGCATCGGTTAGGGTCAACTTATTAGGTAAGGTTAAGGTGAGGTTAGTAATTTACAGGCTGATACTTTAGATTTGGGTGGCTACTCGATGATGTATTTACCATCGACAAGATAAACAGTCTCGTAAATCGTCACCGTCATGTACTTGATTTCTGAGGCGCAATAACGAAGCTCCTCTGATAATGTCTGTAAGTCGCGATCTAGATGATCATAATCCCTAAAGTAGGTATCCTTCGAATTACCCTCCCAAGATGATACGAGCTCGGTCTCTATCAATTGCACCAGTGACGCCAGATTAGCCGCCTCATCAGCAGCTCCAGTGTACATTTCAGCCACCCCGTAGGCTTCTTTAGGGATAATTTCTCTAGGACGTCTGATAGGGATCGCGTTTACGGGAATTCTTTGCATAAACATAGTATGTTCTAATACTATACAATAGTCAATTCATTTTTGACTCACCCTTTCCGGTATGAGATAATCCAAGAAGCATAACTTTTTTTTATTCTTGTCCATGGTATCGAATTAATAATCCCTGGCGTATAACGCGTGTGAACGGCACATCTCAGATTCCATCGCCGGTGAGAAGAGTTTGACTGATGGCCTTTATTCGAGTTTCAATTGAGGACCTGCGTAAGGCTGCCAAGGGACTTGCTGAAGTCGCGGAGAGGGCGAACACGATAATTAGCCAACTTCATTCAGCTTCGACCGTAGCATCGTTCGCTGAGGGAGATTTCGGATCGAGAGTAAAGCAAAGAGAAGCGTTAGCTGTCCCGTTCATCCAGCGAATCATCAATGATGCTGCCAGTGCCGGCGAGTATCTAATGCAGAAGGCTAATGCATTTGAGCAGGCAGATCTGGCCGCACAAGATGGGTTACTAAGGATCGCGGAACAGATCCGAGTGCTGGCAGATTTCGAAGTCAGCTTTCCACTAATGCCGCCTTGGTTATGGAATGGTAAGTGCCCTCCGGGATTCAACGCGGAGATATGGAGACGTCTTCCCCTCGAAGACCGAGAAGAGATCCTGTCGGATCCCCTTCGCCAATGGGACCAATGGATTAGGCAGAAAATCGCATCCGGGGAGATCGATCAAGCGACGATTGAGGAGTTCGAGGACCTGATAGCTGGGGTGCGGAAAGTGTGGGCTTGGGGCTCGCTCAACGTTCGTGCAGCACCTGGGATTGGATCTGATCAGCTGGGGTCTTTGGTCTCGGGCCAGATCGTGAATTGGACAGGCAACGTGAGATCGGTTAATGGAGATGAGTGGTATGAGGTGATCTACGAGGATAGGTATGGCCGTGAAGTGCATGGCTGGGCGTGGACCGGGCGATTGGAGCAGTATGTCTATGTCAATCCTGAGAGGGATCCCAACCGTGGGGGAAGCCATCCCTTTGACATGTCGGAGCCCGGAGCATATTTTCCCCAGGATGATGAGATAGAAATGGCTGTCGAAGCAACTCGAAAACCTCAAAGAATTCGGCTTGCAGACTTCCTCAGAAAATACACAGATAGTAATGGTAGACCGTTGGTACCGAAAGAGGAAAATAATAATGAGATGTGCGGCCAATTCGTAATCGCAGCTGCTCTAGAAGAAGACGTTCTTGATGTATTGGATGCGTGGATGGAACATGATCGTATAAACGCGGAAAGGATTCTAGTAAACGACGAAGCCACAACACGCGTGCAATTACAAGGTATCCTTGATGCATATAGAAGGACTTACGAGAACCACGATGGCTGGATGTCACCAGCAGCAATGCAAAGGGAATTGGAGAGCGGAAGGCAGTTCGTTGCTCTAGTGGGAGTAGAACGATGGCAGTCGCAAGAAGGGAGACTAATCGCTGGGGGCGCAGGCCATTGGGCGCTTGTAGAGGATGTCGTGCCAGCGGGGAACAGCGGCTGGGTGCGAGTTTGGCATTCATATATCACAAACGATAAAAATCTAATAGATCAAGGAGAGCCCATTATCTATGGGCAGGTTTACACCTTTGAAGAGTTACTCGCCGCGTGGGGTGAGCCTGGTGAGGGCAACAGCTCTCGTTACTCAGGATTTTGGATCGAACCGGAACACAGTGATTCCGGAAGACCTTTCAATGAGAATTGAATTGCGATGACGAAATCATCCCTTTGGACAGCTCGATTTGCTGCAATAGTCAGTACAACCTGTTTCGCCTGCCTAATCGCTGCCTGTGGGGCTGGCAGGATCGCCGCGTCATCCCCAACTGCGAGTGAAGCTACGCCACCGCGCGATATGACGAAAACGCCTACCCCAACCATGATCACCCCCTCGCTGACGCTGTCTCCTATCATGACCCAAACGCCAATAACTATGGCCACGCTCAAGTTCTTCATTCGGGGCGTTTTCAATGTTGAAGAACTGACGGATGATCTTGGAGATCAGATCCAGTTTAATCCTGATGGAACTTCACTCCCCTCAGGGACCTATATGCTTTACCTTCGAGATATCCTCACCCGGGACGAAAAGTGGAATGTGACCTTCGAGTTGTGGTATATCTCGATGGACGGGCGGCAACACGGACGATTATTGTCTATGAGCGGTAATGTCAATTTAATTTCCGTCACCCGAGACCCGCTGGATAGGCGACTTATGCTGGCGCAGGTGAGCGAAGACCTTGTGAAGACATGGATTATCGATTGGGAGGAAGCCACAGTGGAGGGTTATGTTGCTTCTGGCATTCGGGGGCTCTCCAAGGAGCCCAAATATCCCTATCTCAAAGTGTCCCCGCAATCCGCTTATGCGTTCTCACCAGATGGGCATTGGTTGGTGTGGGACTGTGAGCCGGAGGGTGTTAGTGCATATTGCCTGCTCGATCTTGAAGAAGGCGGGGGAATAGCCGTTTATCCCGAAGGAGAAAATATTGAGCAAGATCGAGTGCCGAGCTACTATGGTTGGTCACCTAATAGTGAGTGGTTCCTAGCTTTATGCAACACGCGTTTGGTCAATCCCAACTGGAAAGGAGGTCGTTGTCTGGTATGGACTGAAATTTGTCTAATCGAGTGGCAGAAGACCATAGATCGGATTGAAGACAGGGTCCGAGTTTCCTTCGTTCGTAGACACTCTATTGCGCCTGACGGGGAGCACCTATTCATTGTCACGTATCCGAACTTCAATAAGGGTGAGGAGACTAGTCATTTGATTGTTATAGACCGTCTATGCATCGTGGAAGGAACGTGTACAGAGAAGCTCCGATTCGAATTCTCGCCTGGGGGAGGTTGGGAAGCAATATGGTCATTTTCAGGGGATTTGCTGGCGTTATCCTACAGTCCTGATACATTACCTTCAAGTTTAGCTCCAGGACCTGCAACCCTGGTTATTTTGGATGTGGCGAGAGGATCTTCACACGTGGTTGCTGATCATTTGGGCAATGGCGCCCGAGTGATCGGGTGGTCGCCGGATGGAAAGTGGATCGCGATGTATTGTGGCGATCGTCATCCATACGCTGTATGTGCGCTCTCGACCAATGGCTTTTTCCGCCCTCTCGTTCTTGATTATGAGGGCAGCCGGCAGGAGTTTTTGGGCTGGTTGGTGGTTCCGTAGATTCGGTAACTTTCCCAGAATACATCAGAGTAGGTAAACTTTGAAACCTTGGGGGAAGATTCTCGCTCATTTTTTCCTGGCCTGCTTTCTTGGAGCATGTATTTCTGGTCCTAGTATTTCAACCACATCCGCACCTACTAGGATAATCCCTTCCGTTTCTCACACCTACGTCCCAAAGCTGTCACCGACATTAAGAACGACTTCCACGCCGCGTCTAACACGCACATTCACCCCGAGCGCTACGGCTACCCCAGACATTCCGCTTTCATTGGAAGGACCCTGGTTGGTCTCTACTGTTGGTGAAGAATTGATCGCCTGCAACTTAGATGGAAACGGTCGAATGGTTCTTATGATCCTACAGGACAAAACAAGTGATCTCTTCTGGGCACCAAAGTGTGAGAGGTTGGCTATCCTCAAAGGTGATGCGTTTAAAGAGCAAGACCTTACCATCAGCATCCTTCATCTTCCCAATGGAGAGATCGAGACCTCAATTCAGCTTATCTCATCAGGTTGGGATGAAGATCTATCAGCCGAAGGCGTTCAGATGAGCGATGCACTTGATGCTTTAAGTTATGGCTCAATCTCCTGGTCTCCTGATGGACGTTATCTTGCTTTTGCAGGTATTATCGAAGGGCCCTCCTCGGATCTCTACATCTATGACACTCGAACTCGAAAGGTAAAGAGATTGACTTCAGGGCCTAATCAGGCCTATGGGCTAGCTTGGTCACCAGATGGAAAATGGATCGTACACATGGAGGTAATTAGCTTTACGGGTTGGTGGGTTGAAACCGTCTGGGCTGCAGCCTCAGATGGCAGCACATAGCTTCGATCGCCTTTCATCGAGTATTGGTGAGAAACGTGGATGGTGTTGAATATAAGACATGCAGATCATCCTTCCCCAATCATCTGCTCGACGAAATGGCGGTAGATATCAAAGTAATTCGGCTTATCTTCATCGACGAAGGTGCCGACGATGATCTCTCCCTCGGGTTTGATCTCAGCCTCCTTTGGGTCGGCGAAATTGCGGATCACGCTTTTACGCTGGTAGTAGCGCATCTCAACTAAACCGGTTGGCATCTTGTTCCGCCTGCCGTAGTTGACCGGGCAAGGACTGATGATCTCCACAAAAGTAAACCCGGGCTTCATGATCGCTTCCATCATCGCTTGTTTAAGACGTCGTGAGTGGAGGGTCGTCCAGCGAGCCACATACGGAGCTCCGGAGGATGCTGCTAGGTAAACAAGATTGAATGGGTTCTCAAAAGATCCATATGGCGCCGTCGTTCCATATGCCCCCAAGGGGGTTGTGGGCCCAACCTGGCCTCCAGTCATTCCGTAGTTAAAGTTGTTGACACAAAAAACGGCCAGGTCAACATTGCGACGAGCGGCATGGATGAAATGGTTGCCACCAATGGCGAACAGGTCCCCATCTCCACTGAATACAATAACCTTGTGGTCAGGTTTTTGCATTTCCAGAGCAATGCGAAGCCCGGTAGCGAATGGGATCGCCCGTCCATGAGTGGTGTGGTATGAATCCGAGCGCATATAGCCAGCAAGCCTACCTGTGCAGCCAATTCCAGAGACGATAGAAACGTCGTCCAAGCCCAGCGAGAGTTCCTCTAGGGCGTAGGCGAGGCAAGCCATCGCTGTTCCTAACCCGCAGCCTGAACACCAGATATGGGGAAGCCTTTCCTTGCGAAAGTAGCGCTCCAAAGGATGATGTACATCTTCAATAATCTCCGGCTTCGGCTTGGTCTTAATCCTTCTCATCCAACCACCTCTTCAATAACCGCCAGAACATCTTCCGGTCGATGAATTCCTCCTCCAGCGTGGGGGACGAGCCTAACAACCGTCCTTCCAGCAGCGGCTCTCTCTACCTCGAGCACCATCTGACCAAGGTTGATCTCGGGGACGACAAACCCTTTCACTTGCGTCGCCAGTTTGGCTATAGGTTCAGAGGGGAATGGCCATACGGTGATAAGCCGAAGCATGCCTACCTTGATCCCCTTTTCTCGAGCAAGTTCCATTGCTCTCCATGAAGCGCGAGCATTGATCCCGTATGTGACCAGAATGACCTCCGCCTCATCGATCCCCTCTTCTTCGAACTCGACAATTTGATCGATATTCTTCCTAATTTTTTGGGTCAACCTATTAATAAGACGGTGTTGAGCTTCAACAGTCATATCAGGATAGCCAAGTTCGTTGTGGGTCAGACCAGTGACATGCACTCGATAGCCCTCACCGGCGCACGCCATCTCCGGGACCAGGTCTTTTCCCGGTTTGTAAGGGACATATTCCTCGTAGGGGACAGTTGGCTTGCGGCGGGCGAAGACCTCGATCTTATCCGGGTCGATCAATACCCGTTCCATCATGTGACCGACGATCTCATCGGCCATGATGAGCACTGGCAGACGGTAGCGCTCGGCAGTGTTAAACGCTTTGACGGTAAGGTCGAACATCTCTTGGGGGGAAGAGGGCGCGTAAGCTATGATCTCGTGGTTCCCGTGCGTTCCCCATCTGGCCTGCATCATATCGCCCTGTGAGGTGGCAGTAGGCAGACCAGTACTTGGCCCACCCCGTTGGACATTCACCACCACACACGGGGTTTCGGTCATTATCCCCAGACCGATGTTTTCCATCATGAGGGAGAAACCGGGTCCAGAGGTCGCCGTCATCGCTTTAACTCCCCCCCAGACGGCGCCAAGGACGGCAGCCATGGAAGCAAGTTCATCCTCCATCTGAAGAAAGTGGGCTCCAATCCTGGGCAGGCGGTAAGCCATGCGCTCGGCGATCTCCGATTGGGGGGTGATTGGGTAGCCAGCAAAGAAGCGACAACCGGCGGCGATTGCCCCTTCAGCACAGGCCACGTCGCCGTTTAGAAAGTGCTCTCCGGCGAGTATCACTGGATCACTCAGGATGTTCCTCCTCTCTCTCGCTCCAGATGGCGAAATCCGGACATACCAACTGGCAATACCCACAATTGACGCACGCCCCCGGTTCTACCATCTCCGGAAAGTGGTACCCATGCTGATTAAATTCTTGCGACTCCTCGAGGGCTTTAAGGGGGCAGAACTCGATGCAAAATCCGCAACCTTTGCACAGACTATCTACGATGGTAACCCAACCATGCGCTGTTTTCCAACGTTTAGCGATCTGACCTATGACCACGATTTCTCCGTTAGACAAGACGTCCCAGTGAGCTGGAAAGTACAACCTCAGAACGATAATCAGGCAGGAGAATCGGAGATTTGCGATCTGTTTTTATTCCTGCTTTCTTCAACTGCTTCCCATAGTCGATGACGTGCTGGAGAGAAAGCTTCTTCGGTCTTGACCTTTTAGACCAACGGGCAGCGGATATTCCCACTCTCCGTCCAAACACATAAATATCCAATTGCGAGTTTCCCATCAATCGGTTCTTCCCGTGAACCCCTCCGTCGCACTCTCCGGCGGCAAATAGCCCCGGGACTCTAGTTGCCCCGTGCTCATCTATCTCAACTCCCCCATTCTGATAATGAAGGGTTGGGTAAACTAACACAGGATCCTTGGTGATGTCAATATCGTGACGATGCCACATTGTCCACATCGCTGATAGCCGTTGTTTGATGGTCCCTTTTCCTTGTATCTCTTCGATCATCGGGGTGTCCAGCCAAACACCACGCACCCCACTAGGTGTCTCCACTCCGTTGTTCTTTTCCCAACATTCGCGGATGATAGCTGCCGCCTCAACATCGCGCGGCTCCAAGGGGAAGACAAAAGCCTCCCCGTCTTTATTAACTGGCACCGCTCCTTGGCTACGGAGCTTCTCCGTGGCAAGTTGTCCTAGTATGGCTGTGGGGTAGGCCACCCCAGTGGGGTGGTACTGAACCGAGTCCATATCGATGATATTCGCCCCAGCTCGGTAGGCAATAACCAACCCGTCAGCGGTCGCTCCGTAGTGATTGGTGGTAGGGAAGTTTTGGATGTGCATCCGGCCAAAACCTCCCGTAGAAAGGACAGTTGCCTTAGCGCGGATGATTTTGTATTCATTGGTTTCTATGTTGTAAATTATGGCTCCAGCAGCATTTCCCTTCTCGTCCAATAGGAGCTCTATAGCTGGGAAGAATTCCAACACAGGGATTCCCAGATTCCTAAATTCGTCACGGACGGCGTTGAAGATCGCTTTGCCGGTGTAGTCTTTGGCCGAGTGCATCCGCATACGGGAAGTCCCTCCCCCATGAGCTTCCAGGTATTTCCCATCCTGCTTGTCGTACATCACCCCGATATCCTCGTGCCAGCGGATGATCATCGGTCCATCTAAAACTAGAGCCCTTACCAATTCCGGTTTGTTGGCGTAATGGCCTCCTCCGATTACATCGAGGTAGTGAAGGGCCGGAGAATCCTCAGGACGATCTGCCGCCTGGATCCCTCCTTGGGCCATGATAGAATTGCTATCCCCGTGGCGAAGCTTGGTCACAACCAGGATATCTTCAGCCGAGATTCCCTCTTGATGGGCAAATATGGCCGCGGCTGTACCCGCCCCTCCGCCGCCGATCACCAGAACCGACACGTCGTAGTCTATATGGGATAGATCCACATCCGCTGGGTCGAACAGAGGGTGAGCCTCTAATATATCGGCGACCTCATGTGGAACGATTTCGCCAGCCGAGATTCCTACAGCAAGTTTTCGCTTTTTCTCCGGCTTGTAATCCGGATGAAATTTTTCAAGTATGTCCTCACGCTCCTCAGCGGTCATCGGCGACGGCGGACCAGCCTCAAGACGCTTCGCTCGAGTCGCCTTCACTCGCTCAATCGATTTGCCCATGTACAGCGGATACCCTCTAATTAATTCTTGTCTGCTCACTTTGCTCACTTCCCTTAATTTGCTTCTTCCCTTACTCTAGCGGCATAAGCCATTCCCAGTTCCTCTTTATTCATAGCCATAAGCTTGCCCAGCTCAATGTCGCAGACCCCTTCCTCGATCTCGCGCAGTCGCTCTTCAAGGTGATTTGGAACTGGAGAGAGATATCTTCCGTAGATCCGCCTGGCCATCTGCGCCATATGGTAGTGTTTAATGTCCGCTGGACAGCGCATGGTACACAGGCCACATTGGATGCAATCGAAGGAAAGAGCGGCTGTTCGGGCAATATCCCCCCGAAGCGCAGCCTGCACATAATCCATGACCTCGATATCCTGGGGGCAAGCCTTAGTGCATGTGTTGCACGAGACGCATCGCGCAATCTCTGGATAGTACTGCAGCAACACGTTTTCGGAGGGGTCTATTTCCTCAAGGTTGTATTTTGACCTTGGCGCCGGGGTGAAGGGAAGCTGCACCAGGTACATGCCGTCTTCTGCCATCTCCTGGCAAGCGAGGGCAAATTGGAGTCGGTAATCCTCTTCTCTACGATAGATCGTAGAGCAGGCGCCACAGAACCCAGAGCGGCACCCTGCCCCCCGGGTAAACCGGTAACCAGAATATTCCATCGCATCCATTATGGTAAGACCGGCAGGAACCTGGTAGGTTTTACCCATCACATGTATTTTTATCATCGCATTTTCTTGTTCGTTCATGTTACCTTTCCCCATTTCCCACTCCTTCTTCAATTGCGAGTCCCGCAAGCAGTGGGCTAGGGATTTCGCCGCTATCTACCTCCAGCGCAACAGCCATTAGCTGAGTGAAATATATAACCGGCATCTCTTCAAAAGTAGGGATGGTCTCCTTCAACTCGGATTGGGTTTTTTGAAGGTTATATTGGCATAGTGGACAACTAGTGATCACCACATCGGCTCCAGACCGGCGGGCCGAGCTCAGGATTCGGTGGGTTCGCTCCACAATTAACTCACGACGATCCACGACCTGGTAAGACCCACAACACTCCGTTTGGAACGGGAACTCCACCGGGGTTGCCCACAGAGCTTCAATAAGATCCTGCATAATAGTTGGATTATCCGGATCGTCGATCCCCACTTCCCTGGGTCGGAGAAGCATGCATCCATAGTAGGGGGCGACTGAAAGCCCCTCCAGGGAATGGATCATCGCTTCCTCCACCTTATCCCATCCAATTCTGTCGCGAAGGACTTCCAGAAGATGGCGCACCTCGACCTTACCTTCGTACGCCTGCTCCCTGTCCATAAAGGCGTTGATCTTCTCCAACCTCTCTTTATCACGATTCACGAACAAGCTCGATCTCTTCAATGTGTTGTAACACATCGAGCAGAGGGTTACAATTTCTTCAGAGCCATTCTCTTGAACCCGAATCAGGTTTCGGATTGTAGCTAGTTGATGCATCAGGTCGTCCTCGGTGAGGGAAAAGACCGTCCCGCAACAGTTCCAGCGCTCAAATTCGATGAGAGGCAGTCCCAAAGCCTTCATCACAGCCATAGCCGAGATCTCGAATTCCTTGGCTTCTTCCTTCAAACTACATCCGGGGAAATAGGTGAGTCCGTCCATATCCTTCAGCCAGTCTTCTTACGGAAACTCGCCACCAGGGCAATCTGGGGAAGCTTACTGATCTGCTCTGGCGTCATGTCGTCAATCGACACATGATCCAATTGCTGGCGCAAGTAGATCTGGCGCATTGCTTCCATCAGCCTAGCGAGGTCGACTCCCTTGGGGCATCGTACCTGGCAGCTGAAGCAACTCGCGCAGATCCACATGGCGTTGCTCTCCATCGTTCGCCAATCTCGCAGTTGCAGCCCACGGATCACCTGGTTGGGGAGTAAGTCCATCTCGTCGGTTAAGGGGCAGCCTGCCGAGCACATCCCGCACTGATAACAGGCAAAGACGTTTTGCCCAGAGAGCTCCTCCACCTTCTCCAAAAAGCCCTCGATAATCTCGAGTCCATTTCTAGCCAACAGTGATCCCCTCCCCAATCTCGCATAGGAGTTCGCCGACTATTCCCATGCCACCGCCTCCACCTACGAGTTTAGAGGCTCCCACTAGTTTCTTTCCGATTTGATTGTACATCCATATAGCAATCAGGTTCACCCGACCGATGATCAGCCTATTCATCGTTCAATTCTCTTAATCTCACGACCGGCTGAGTCACGGACTACAACGAGCAAAGGCATCTGTCCTGGAAAAGCGTGGGTGGCGCAAGCCAAACAAGGATCATAGTTGCGGAAACTCATCTCGATCAGGTTCAGGATCCCCTGATCGACCTCGCCGTTGTGAACGACGGCGCGCGCCATCTCCTTTATCGATAGCGAGATGCCAGCAATATTGTGTGTCGTAGCAACGATCAGGTTGGCCGATCGGACTAGCCCCTTTTCATCAAGCAAGTAATGGTGGATGAGCGTCCCCCGTGCAGCCTCAACGATTCCCACTCCTTCTCCTGGGTCGCTGAGCTCCGACCGCAGCGCACCTTCCATAAGCTCCGGATCAGCCACGAGCCGAGTTGTTTGTTCAGCCGCCGCCAGCATTTCTACGATACGCGCCCAGTGATAAGCGAAAGTGGCATGCACCATCCCCCCACCGAAATAGTCCAGATAGGCTTCATACTCCACTTGGGCGAGGGGTGTCCCCATCCGCTTACAGACATTCAATCGGGCGAGCGGACCGACTCGGTAGATCCCACTATCCTTACCGGCCCGGAACCCCTGCCAGCCGACTTCTTTGAGATAGGGGATCTTCACATAGGTCCACGGCTCCGTCCGCTCGGCGATCAAATCGAGAACTTCTTTTCCCTCGGCAAGAGCGAACTCCTCGCCATCCGGCGCCACGACCCGCACCTTCCCATCGTAGAAGTTGACCGCTCCATCCTCGTCCACAAGACCCATGTAGTAGGTGGGAAGTCTCTGCGCCTTCTCCTGGCTGAACTTCTGGTAGGTCTTGTCCCCGAGGAACATCTTCTTGAATACTGAAAGTGTCACCCGACCGAATTCCACGCAGGAGCGAGCCATCTTCTCGATCTCTGAGCGCTCCTCTTCGTTTATCGCTTTCGACTGCCCACCGGGGAGCCCGGTCACCGGGTGAATCGAGCGCCCTCCGACCGCTTCGATGATCCGCTGGCCATAGGAACGGTGCTTGATCACTTCCTTACCTAGTTCCGGCCCAACCTTGCCAATCACTCCGATAATATTTCTCTCCTGTGGAGGGGCGTACGGTCCGACCAGGTAGTCCGGTCCACCCAGGTAGTAGAAGTGAAGCAGGTGATCGGAAAAAATGTAGGCGTTATATAAAAGTTCACGCAGCTTACGCGCCCGTGGCGGCGGGGTAGCGGAAAAGCAGTCATCAAGAGCCTTGGTCGAGGCGAGATGGTGCGCTTCCGGACAGACTCCGCAGATCCGCTCCGTTATCTGCGGCATGTCCTCTGCCTTCCGTCCCTGGCAGAAACGCTCGAAGCCGCGCAGCTCCGGGATTTGAAAGAAGGCGTCGGCCAGCTCCCCTTCCTCGTCCAGAAAGAGCTCAATCCTTCCATGCCCCTCTAGCCGAGTGATCGGATCGATTGAGATGCGCCTAATCTTTTCACTCACGGTGAGCTCCTTTGAAGATCGATGCCGCGAGGCTGAAGCGGTAAAATGTACCAATGACATCATCGATTTCGGCTAGGATAGCCTCCTCCGCTTCTAGTTCCTCCTCTCCTTCCAGGCCAGTCCCGATGAGAGAAGCGATGGTGATCAGCATCGTCGCCCCCTGATCGGTTATGTTCGCCGGAGGGCCAGCGCAACCGGTACAAGGCATATTCGCCATTGGGCAGACAGCGCCACAGCCGCCCCGCGTTGCCGGGCCCATGCAGATAATCCCCTGATCAAGAAGGCAGATGTCCGGATCAGGTTCAATCTCATGCGGTCGGACAATCCGCGTGATCCGCTCCTCCCTCCGCTCTCGCGGGCACTCGTCGCACAGATTCTTCTCCGCGGCAAAGACCGCTCCTTTCTCGGGTAGCTTCCCCCCAAGGAGCGCATCGAAGAACTGGCTCACCATTTCCCGAGGCGGAGGACAGCCAGGGATGACATAGTCGACCTCGACCACATCCCCTAGGGGTAGCAAGCGATCGAGGAAAGCGGGGAGGTGAAGCGGATAGCCGTCCTGATTGGACTCCTCTTTTGGCCAATGGGTTTTTGCTCCAAAGAGAGTGGTGAAGATCTCCTTTCGGCTTGACAGGTTGGCCAGCCCAATCACCCCACCCATTTGAGCGCACGACCCATAGGCGACGAGGTACTTGGCCTTATCTCGCAGGAGTTTAGCAATTTCGCGATTCTCCTCGGTGCGGATCGCCCCATTAAACAAGACGATATCAATCGACCCGTCCTTATATGCGCGCAGATCAGCATACTTGGTGTCGATTGCGCAAGGCCATAGTACGAAATCGGCTTTAGCCGCCACGTCGAGGATCTGTTCATCGATCTCGAGGAGCGAGACATCGCATCCGCCGCAGGATGCGGCCCAATATATTCCGACCTTAATCTTCTCCATCTCCACTCATCGGGCTTGGCCCGAGTTCCTTGATTAGTCCCGTGAATTCAGTCACCGTGCGCTGAAACTTCACCCCCTCACTGGCGCTGATCCATTCTAGATGCAAACGTTGAGGTTTGATCCCCACTTCCGCCAGCGCTCGTTTCAGCAGGATGACCCGGCGACGGGTCTTGTAGTTCCCATTCACATAGTGACAATCACCAGGGTGACAGCCTCCGATAAGCACACCATCGGCTCCCTTTTCAAACGCCGCCATCACCATCCCCGCGTCGACCCTCCCCGAGCAGTTGACCCGCATAGGGATGATGTTGGCCGGATAGGTCATCCGACTCACACCGGCCAAATCGGCACCGGCGTATGAGCACCATCGGCAAAGGAAGGCGACAATCTTGGGCTCAAAACCGTTATCGTTCAGCTTAGCCATCTTGAAGCGCTACCTCAATCATCTCGACGAACTGCTGGGTAGTCATATTCTTCAATTGCGCTGCTCCGGTCGGGCAAGCAGAGACGCATGATCCGCATCCTTCACATAGAACCTCGTTCACCTCCGCTACACCTGCTCCGTTCACCGCCAAGGCGTTGTACGGACACATGTCGACGCAAATCCCGCATCCGCCGCAGATCGCCTCGTCGATCTCCACAACCTCAGGTGAGTGGATCAGTTTATCCTTGGTGAGCAGGGCAACTGCTTTGACCGCCGCTCCGCTACTCTGGGAAACCGCCTCCGGTATGTCCTTGGGACCTTGGGCTGCGCCGGCGAGGAATATCCCGGCGGTTAAGCTCTCCACCGGCCTTAACTTCGGGTGCGCCTCCTTGAGGAAGCCATCCGCATCACAGCTGATTTTGAGGATCTTGGAGAGGGCAAGGATCGACGGATGTGGATTCATAGAGATTGCCAGGACAACCAGGTCAGCTTCAATCTCAACTCGCCGATTAGAGAGAGTATCTACACCCCACACAACAACTCGATCGTCCTGGCGATAAACCTTGGAGACCTTACCCCGCAGATACAGGATCCTCTCCTCCTCTATCGCATGCTGGGTGAACTCTTCGTATCCCTTCCCGCCAGCGCGGATATCAATATAGAAAACAACCGCTTCCCCATCCGGTACAGCATGGCGGTAGAGGAGAGCATGTTTAGCGGTATACATGCAGCAGATCTTCGAGCAGTAGGCGTTATGTCGCTCCGGATCGCGGGAGCCGGCGCACTGAATAAAGACTACTTTCTTGGGAATCTTCCCATCTGAAGGACGCCGCACCTCCCCAATGGTCGGGCCTGAGGCGGAGAGAAGCCGCTCGAACTGCAGGCCGTCGATCACATCAGGAATTTGCCCTCCCCCGTATTCACCCAACGAGGAGATTGGGTAAAGACTATATCCGGTGGCAACGATGATCGCTCCTACACTCTCTTCGATATACTCGGGACGCATGTCGTAATCAATCGCCTTCGGCTCACAGACTTTAGCGCACTCACTGCACCGCAGTGGATGCAGTCCCAAACAGGCCTCCTCATCCAGGGTGTAGGATGAGGGGATTGCCTGCTCGAAGGGTATGTAGATAGCCTTGCGCTCGATGAGGCCGCGTTCGAACTCATTCCCCACGCTCTTTGGGCAGACCTTCACACACTCCCCACACAAATTACACTTGTCTGGATCTACATAAGTCGGGTTCTTGCGGATCTTGACCTCGTAGTTACCCACATACCCGGTAACCTCCACCACCTCGCTGTAGGTTAGCAAGCGGACGTTTGGGTGGCGCGAGACCTCGACCATTTTTGGGGTGAGGATGCACTGGGAACAGTCGAGGGTGGGGAAGGTTTCAGAGAGCTGGGCCATATGACCACCGATCGATGGTTCCTTCTCGACCAGGATCACTTCCAAACCGCTCTCGGCGACGTCCAGAGCGGCCTGGATCCCGGCAATCCCACCGCCGATCACCAGGCACTTGTCAGCGTGGTCGATGCGCAACGGTTCCAGGGGTTGATTCCCCCGAACCTTCTCCACCAAGGTTTTAACGATCCGGATCGCTTTTCGTGTTGCCCTATCCCGATCTTGATGTACCCAACTACAATGTTCACGTATGTTGGCGATCTCGCACAGATATGGGTTTAAACCCGCCTCTTCAGCCACGCGGCGGAAGGTCGGTTCATGCATCGCCGGCGAGCAGGCAGCGACAACAACCCCGTCCAGCTTGTGCTCTGTAATCGCATCCTTGATCAACCGTTGTCCGGGATCGGCACATAAATAATTATAATCGGTGGTAAACACGACTCCGGAGTGCTCACTTAGCGTCGCGGCCACAGCTTGAGTGTCAACGGTCCGCTCGATATTCATCCCGCAATGACAGACGAAGACGCCGATGCGACTCATTGACTTACACCCATTCCGTATTCGTAACCGGCTTTGAAGGCACGTTCGTTCATTTCGATGAACCGGGTTGGCACCGAGACCTGAACCGACTCGAGCATGGCGTCTTTCCCCACGATGTCAGTCAAAGCGGAGATCACTCCCAACATGACCACATTGGCAACGATCTTATTCCCTAAACCTTCTGCGATCCTTGTGGCTGGGACCCCAATCAGACAGATTTTAGGAGGGACTTCGGTGGGATCTACTAGGTCTTGGTCAATGATCATCGTCCCCCCCTCAGCGATGTTCTTTCCAAACGTGGTGAATGCCTCCTGGGACATAATTACCAGAAGATCAGGAGAGACAACCTCGGGATAAGCAATTTTATCCTCTGAGATGACGACATTAGCATTACAGGCGCCGCCTCTCGCTTCCGGACCGTAAGATTGAGTAAGGACAGCGTTTTTTCCATCGTAGAGGGCTGCTGCCCGACCGGAAATCATCGCTGCTGAGATAATCCCTTGCCCACCAAATCCAGCAAACCGCATTTCAGATCTCATCTCATTCAACCTCTTCGACGGAAAGTCCTCCAGGTAGCCCACACTTTAGCAAACACTTGAGCTCCTGGCAACTTTGAGACAGCCAAATACGCATCCCATACAAATATTAATACCAGCAATCAAAACCTCAAATCAGGCTGAAATGAATAACTGCCCATCACGAGTGCAGAGTAGGAGCAATCTCGTGCACAAACAAGTACCAACTGTCAGCGAAATCTAGGCCTATCGTCAGAAGGTCGTGTATTCAGGATATAAATAGCATTATTTCGTAACTACTCAGGCGGGTAACGAAACGAACACAGGCAAATATGGAGTACCAACAAGGGCGAATCTAAGAACATCCAAAACGCTTTGTTTATTCTTGCGTGCGGTTGAGATATAACCACGGACCAGGCAGAATGTATCAGCACCTTCGGTGGTGCGGAAACAGCCAGACACCTTTTGCTTGACCTTCATCATGCGGATATCCCGTTCCGCCTGATTGTTGTCCCACAGAGATGCTGCGGGATCAAACGGAACACCAAAATCGTACATAAACGTCAGCACAGCCTGCTTGTGAACGCGGAGCCGATCCAGCAGGTTCCCTGGTCAGGATCTTCGACTTGCGTCTTGATCCTCGGCCCATCGCGAAGCATGCCCTTCGGGCGACTGCACTGGTTGTGTGACACCTTCCGGGAAAGTGGCCTTGCTTTCTTCACCACACCGCGGACAGCGCTTGATCTCTGCCCGGTGTTCGGTCACTTCCACCTTCACCACCGGTAAGTCAAATACCTGTCGCTTCTCATGCCTGCTCGCTCCCACCTCTTCCAGCGATGTATGACAGTGACAACACTCTTTCAATCTATGTACCACGACCCGGTCCGGATGTGCGACCGCTTTCAAGGTGTGCCCTTTATGCCCTGGCTGCCCACCACTCTTCTTCCCATGACGCTTCCCGC
>Ga0209986_10001403_pt1 | contig 23035 bp, 16 predicted proteins | sample BlataG_FD_183168 | JGI IMG/M metagenome (GOLD analysis project Ga0209986, IMG submission 183168) | Deep subsurface microbial communities from Black Sea to uncover new lineages of life (NeLLi) - Black_00105 metaG (SPAdes) (version 2) | ecosystem: Environmental > Aquatic > Marine > Oceanic >... | reverse complement strand
TAAGTCATAGCTTTGGTTTCTTCAACCATGAAGAAAACATAACGGTATTGGAGAAGACTCATAGCGCACTGGCTAAAGGTGGAAAGCTGCTTCTCGATTTGATGAATCCGTACCAACTCCCCCGATTCCAGAAAACTTGGATTTCGCTTGAAGGCGGATATCTCTTGAGTGAGCCGCATGCTCTCGATGCGTCTGCAGGTGTTCTTAAGGGTCGACCCGCCACGTTCATCGATGTAGAAAAGGGGCATATTATCCTCATGAATCAGGATGCCCTGTCGAATAACGACATCAGAATGTATACAGCCCTTGAGATTCATAGTATGCTAGAGGACGTGGGCTTTAGCAATATGGAGTTCTATGGGCAGAACAAGCTGCCAAGAACGCCTTACTCAGCCATATCTGAACGGATGGTCGTTCTGGCCACAAAATAAAGGCAGGACCTAGACTGCCTTGACGCAAATCTTTTAAGACTCATCCAAGCAGGTCGCGCAAGCCGCCGACGAGGTTGTCGGTGACCCCGACCTTCTATAGCCTTGAACTAACGGGTTGGGGATAGGCTATCAGTACAGCAGGGTGAAACAATTGGTCAAGATTAAGGAGCCAGGCGCAATTAAGCGGCTCATAATGTCAGACGACTACGAGCACAAGAGGATCATTAGCATTAGTGCACATATTGATCACGGGAAGACTACTACCACGGACTATCTGATGCGCCGTGCAGGATTGATGAGTGATGCTGCAGCAGGTCAAGCTCTCATGACTGACAGCGATGATGAAGAACAGGAGCGTGGTATCACAATCTTCACCTCAGTGGTGCTTCTGAACTTCGAGGTTGAGGGTGAGGAGTACTTGGTGCAGCTTTCAGACACTCCTGGACACATATCCTTCACGGGTGAAGTGTCACGAGCACTGCGTGCCAGCGATGGAGTGGTGCTTCTAGTAGATGCATTAGAGGGGGTAATGACTCAAACAGAAACAAACATCCGTCTAGCGGTGGGTGGAGAAGCCTGCAAACCAGTGTTATTCATCAACAAGGTCGATCGCTTGATCAACGAGCTCAAGCTGTCTCCGAAGAAAGTGTACGAGCGCATAGACATCATTATTGAGAAGGTCAACGCACTCATCAAGAAGGTGGCACCGCCAGAGTATGCAAAAGACTGGCGTGTGAGCTTCCAGGATGGAAGTGTTGCGATTGGCAGCGCAAAGACCGGTTGGGCCTTCACGATGAAGACTCTGGAGAAGAAGAGTATCGAGCCGTTGATTGTATTCGAGAAGTACAATGAGGGTGACGAAGCGTGGCTAAGAGAGAATCTGGCCCTTGACGATGCCCTGTTAGAGATGATTGTGGAACACTTGCCCAATCCCAAGGAAGCACAGAAGTACAAGATCCCACGAATCTGGAAAGGCGACTTGGAGAGCGCCGATGGCAAAGCATTGATTGAGTGTGACCGGAATGGCCCACTCATGGGAATGATTACCAAGATATTCGTCGATCCCAAGAGCAAGAGACCAACACTCATTGGACGCGTATTCTCAGGAACAATAAAGTCCGGACAGGAGATTCGACTCGTCAATATGAAGATGAATGCCAAAGTGAAGCGTCTCGGAGTTCAGGAGATTACTGACATCCTTGATATGAATGAGGTTCCTGCAGGGAATCTGTTCTCTGTCTTTGGGTTCATGTGCCCCTCAGGTGAAACATTTGTCGGTCCTAACTCTGACATGAAGCCCTTTGAGGCCATCGAGTACGTCAGCGAGCCAGTTGTGAGTAGGAGCATCAAGCCGAAAGATCCTCAGGAAATCGCAAAGCTTGGCGAGGTTGTGTCCAAGTGGATAATGGCAGATCCTACGGCAAGGTTCTTCCATGACAAGGAGTCAGGTGAGTACCGTCTAGACGGAATCGACCCACTGCAGATCGAGATTCTGACCAAGCGTATAAACGAGCAGGTACAGATCCATGTATCTGACCCCATCATTGTCTATCGTGAGAAGATGACCGACAGGAGCAAGGAGTTCCATACCAAATCCCCGAATGGTCATAATCGACTGAAGATGTTTTTGGAGCCCCTCGACGAGAAGACAGTTGAGCTAATCCGGAAGAAACAAATCACTGCAGAACAGAACAGCAGGGAACGGGCTGCTATCCTCAGAGATGAAGCCGGATGGGATGCCAAAGCGGCAAGAAAGATTCTGGACATCTACGGAAATTGCATGCTTGTAGACGCTATGAGTGGAGTTCAGAGATTTGATAGAATATTCTCATACCTGCAGACAACTTTTAGGGAGTTTGTCGAAGGCGGTCCCATAGCCCGGGAACCTGTGACCGGTGTGAAGGTCGTGTTGACAGACACTACGGTTCACAATGACCCCGCTCATACTGGATACAACGAAGTAGCAACAATGACAAGCTCTGGTCTGAACATGGCCTTCCTGACAGGAAAGCCTCTTCTATTCGAACCAGTGCTTAACACGGACATCAAGACCCCCGCGGATACCCAGGGGGCTGTCATCAAGGTGTTAACCGGACACAGAGGTCAGATAGTGACAATAGAGGCTGAGGAGGACATAGTCGTTATCAAGGGCACTCTCCCCACCGCGGAAACCATCGATATTGCTGATGACTTCAGAAGTGCGTCTGCAGGGAGAAGCTTCTTCGGCTACGAGTTTAGGGGGTTCGAACCTCTTCCGATTGGCATGCAGGAAGAGATGATCCTTGAAATCCGCGAGCGGAAGAAGATGCCTGTGCAGATGCCTGATTCAAGTTCGTGGAGCAGATACCTCTACAAGAGAACATAGGCATTCGCATGCAAAGATGGAGCGCCGTTTCAACCGCGTCGCTCTATCTGTTTCCTTTTTTCTTAATCAAACCCAGTGTGCTTGCCACAGGCAGGATGCATTTTTCGATAGTCAGAGGATACCTTTTTGACGCATGGCCTATTCCTGCTATCTGAGCCACAATGACTCTGAATGCAGTTAGAGAGCTTGAGAAGCTTGTATCCTTCAATACTGTGAATGATGGCAAAGAAAAGAAAGCATCCTCCGAATGCCCGAGGTACATAGGGTCCAAACTGGAGGAGTTTGGCTTCATCAGCGAACTGATTGAATCCAACGGATTCTATACATGTTTTGCGCGACGGGGTCAGGGCAAGTTCAAGACACTGTTCCTCGCGCACCATGATGTTGTGCCTGTCGGAGATGCTTGGGATTCAGATCCGTTCAAACTGAAGGTGGAGGGGGATCGAGCATACGGTCGTGGAACCTGTGATGACAAAGGCAACATTGTTTCGATGTTGCTCTTGGCTGAGAAGCTAGCCGAATCGGACCTGCCTTGTAGCGTGATGATGGCTACAACCGGCGATGAAGAGATAGGCGGTGTCAATGGGGCACTCTTCCTTCGGAACTACCTAATTAAGCAAGGACTGTTTCCTAACTACATCGTTGTCGCGGATGGCATTAATCAGCAGGTTATCCACCGCCGCAGGAATACTGTACCAACGTACATTAAAGTGAAGAGAACGACTTCAGATACTCGCGGCAAGAAAGAAACAATGCGTTTCACGACAGAAATATTCGGTTCAGACACTCGTCATTCTGCGTACCTTCGACCGGGTGTTGACCGCCATGCAATGCTTGCAGCCTCGAAGTATCTTGATTTGCACCCTGACACAGTAGTGTCGGATATCAGAGGCGCATTTCTAAAGTCGAATGTTGTCCCGGACTGGGTAGAGATGGACCTTGTTCATCCCAATGAATCTGGGGCAAGAATCCAATATGATGTGGCTCTGACTGACCTGTTGAGGTCCCTGTTGACTATCTCCCAGGTTCCGTTTCCGACCATGCCATCCGACAAAGGCACAATCATTAACCCCAACCTCCTCTCACTTGACCGAGACCTGTGGACTCTCTACTGTGACATCCGGGCTATGACGAACGATGGTAAGGCATTACAACAGGCACTCGAAACTGCTCTTGCTGGCAAAGTCGAGCTGTTTTCTCTTCAATCAAAAGCAGGTCCCGGATACATAGACTCGAATCCCGACTCTCTATTGATTCGAACTGTGGTGTGGGCGCTGCAGAAGGAAGGGATTCCTCCCCGATTGGTTGAAGGGTCGGGAGCTTCTGATTCCCGCTACTTCGCGGGCCAGGGGGCAGATCTCTTTGACTTCGGACCGGAAGGTGATAACCTTCATGGACCTAATGAGTGGGTATCTCTAGCATCTCTTGAGCAGAACGCAGCGGTCTTCCACACGTTGCTTGAGGTTCTGAGTAGGGACCAAAGTCCTGTGTGACCAACTACTTGGGATTCATACCGACCTTGATCGTAAGGTCGTCTATCTCCCACTCCTTAGCGTAGCTAAACGTGGACCACTTAATCTTTGATTTCGGACCTACTAGCTTTAGAGAGTCGGCCCGGGTTTCTGTGGCCAAGTAATCCCTATGCATTTCAGCTAGTTCCACTGATTCAGATTCGGAGAATCGGATTAGCACATCTATGCTCTGATCAACATTCAAGTCTATTTCTTTTCTCATGACCTGTACTCTGCGGGTAACATCCCTAACCAGACCCACGGCCTCAAGTTCACGAGTGCGAGTGATATCGACATAGACTCGGCCAACTCTGCTATCAGCATGACTGAGATGTTCTGGCAATGTTTCCTCGAAGTGCACATCTCCTTGTTCGAGCTTTAGCTTCTGACCATTGACCTCAACTACTGCTGTTCCATGTTTCTCAAGAGCGTCCCTCAATTTGACTGCGTCTGTTTCCTGAAGTGCATCCACAAGACCCTTCATCTTATCCTTGAACTTGGGCCCCATAACCTTGTAGTCTGGCTTTGTCGAGAGCTGCACGAAGCCTGCCATGACATCAGCTTCAAAGACCTCGAAATCTGTTGTGTTGAGATCACCCAGCAACAGTGACTTGAGGCTCATAGCACTCTCAACAACTTCCTTCGAGGCCGCTATTAGTGTGATCTTGGCCACAGGATGCCTGAGTTTCACGCCCTTCTTGTTTCGAGCGTGACTTGAAGATGATCTCAGTTCTTGAAGAACATCGAAAGCACTCTCCGTCTTCATATCAAGGAAGGCGTTCTCCACTTCAGGCATGTCGGTCATGTTGATTGATTCAGGGAGGTTCTTTTGGAAACGCATCAAGAAGTCCCTGTGAATCTTCTCAGCTAGGAATGGCGTGAACCCATTCAAGCATCTCAGCACGGTTTGAATAACATAATACATTACATCATAGGCCATGACCTTCTTGGGGTCTTCGCTATCTAGCCAGACTCGCTTCTTCACTATTGGCAGATAGACTCTGCTTAGGTCATCAGAGATGAAGCCTAGCAGGACGCGGCCTGCTTGATGCCATAGATGCTTCTCCATATGCTGATGGAATTCGCCAGCAACACTCTGGACTCTTGATAACAACCACTTATCCTCAAGCTCTGCCCTCTTGTAGCTCTTCTTCAACCTCTTCGAGTCAAACTGAAACGTATCGAGTTCCATGTATGTTTCAGCGAAGAGCGTGACATTCCAGAGGATGTCAAGATTCCTCCGGACCAAATCAATCTCTTTCTGGTCATAATTCATGCGCGACCATGACGCGGACCGTGTAAGGACAAAGACCCTAAACGGGTCTGCGCCCACGGTTTCAAAAACATCCTTAGCCCACACAACATTTCCCTTCGACTTGCTCATCTTTTGTCCATCATCGTCAAGAACATGTTCTTGACTCACACACACCTTGAATGAAGCATTGTTGTGCATGACTACTGACGTGTAGAGCAGACTATAGAACCACCCACGGGACTGATCCACAGCTTCAGTGATGAAGTCATAGGGGAATAAACTCTCGAACAGACTTGGGTCCTTGAGGTAGTCCACGCCGGCAGTATGAGCTAGGCCAGAATCTAACCAGCAATCAGTGACGAATGGCTCCCGGTGCATTTTTCCGCCACATTTCCTACACTCTAGAACAACTCGGTCAACCCAAGGTCTGTGCATCTCGAACTCTTCGGGAAACTCCATAGCTAGCTCTTTGAGTTCCTTTCTAGAGCCAACAACAACTTCCGCTTTGCAATCATTGCAGATCCACACGGGAAGTGGTGATCCCCAGATTCTGGAGCGAGATATGCACCAATCATCTGCATTCGCCAGCCAATCACCAAAGCGGCCCGTACCAGCCCATTCCGGAATCCAATCAACTGCCTTGTTCTGCTCGACAAGTCTGTCACGAACTCCGGTCATCTTGAGGAACCATTGGGTGCTGTCTGCCAAGTATATGAGCGGGGTATCGCATCTCCAGCAGTGCGGATATTCGTGTTCGATTTCCTCTTCATAAACGAGAAGTCCCTTTTCCTTAAGCAACTGAGGAACGTCTTCGTTCGTGTCAAATACATACCTGCCCTTGAGCATTGGAACCTCATCCGTGAACTTTCCATCGGATGTGACTGGCGCTAGAACAGGGACACCAAACTCCCCAGCTACCACGAAGTCATCAGGTCCAAAGCCTGGTGCTGTATGGACAAGGCCCGTTCCATCATCCACGGTTACATGCTTGCCTGTTACGATGGCGTGCATGTATTCTTCATTGTGTTCTTGATGCCATGGCACCTCGTCCTTGAACGGGTGAATGTACTTCCAACCGAGCATATCCTTACCCATTAGTTCATTGGCAACCTGGAAGTCTTTGACCCCGATCTTCTCCATAACAACGTCTACAAGATCTTCTACTAGCCACCACAGTTCATCTCCAACCTTCACCTTGACGTACCTGTAGTCGGGATGGACAGATACCATCTCGTTTGATATCAACGTGAACGGAGTTGTTGTCCATATTACTAGGTACTCATTCTCTTTGTCCTGAAGTTTGAACTTCACGTAGACTGATGGGTCTACTTTCGTCATGTACCCCTGGGACACTTCATGCCCTGAGAGGGCAGTGTTGCACCTTGGGCATATTGGATTCACACGATACCCTCTTCCAAGGAGTCCTTTCTCATTAGCAAGTTTGAGGAAGTGCCAGACATGCTCAATGTAGTCATCCCTGCGCGTCTGGTATGCGTTTGGATAGTCCAACCAGAGACCAAGTCTTATCGAGTCATTGACCCATCGATCAAGGTAGAAATCAGTAAGCTCCTTACACTTCTGAACGAACTGGTCCATCCCCATGTTTGATTCGATGTGGCCCTTCTCTGCTATTCCTTCCTTCCTTTCTACTTCCAGCTCCACGGGGAGACCCTGCATGTCCCAGCCGCCACGCCGCCAGACGTCGTATCCCTTCATGGTCTGGTATCTAATCTCAGCATCCTTCATAGCTCGACCTCTTGCGTGACCAACATGCATGAAGCCGTTTGTCGTGGGGGGGCCCTCAAGGAAGTTCCATGCCGGGCCTGACTTCCTCAAGTCAACGGTTTTATCATAGATCTGGTTGGTGTTCCAGAACTCTAGCACTTCCTTCTCTACGGCCAATGGATCATATCGCTTAGGTAATGAACTCAAACTGAACACCTCTCTAGTTGATGTGACCTGAACAATGAGTGTAAAAGACACCCGTTGAATCGGGACGAAGGTACGAATGAACTGGGTCCAGCCAATCGTCTTGGAAGAACGACGCTAGTTGATTTGGCAATCCATCCTGCATTCACCTTCGGGGTTATCTACTACGAACGTTTTCACGCTAATAAAAATATTGGGCTAACACGTGCTAACCATTGAAAGCATTGAAGAGCGACCCGACCAAGACTTAATTGCTAAATGATTCTCGCAGTCAGATGGATTGGGACTAGTGCCCGAATTGTGGTGATAATCGATGAGTGCTCTGGAAGATAGAACCTTAGACAAACTCGCAGACATGATATATAATACATCGTGGCAGGATCTGCTTGAAGTCTGGCGTGCCATAAGACCAAAGATGGACTCTGAGGGCGCCGAGGCCGTGAAGTCAGCCTTTGAGGGTGCCAAGAACAGATTCCTGACGGGCCCATTCGAGAGTCACGTAGAAGTTCGATGGGGAATGAGCCAATGCGTTCACTGCAATGACGATAACATCGAGAAGAATGGCATTGCATATGTTAAGTCAACTGGCGATGGCTTGGAGTTTAACACTTGTCTTAACTGCAACATTGGGATTCTATACAATCTCGCTTTTGCGAAGGCGACCATGGACAGCTATCTTGTTCCACTCGGCAAGCCAGGACAATTCAATGACATGTCATTCTATTGGAGTGCTATCTTTCCCGCAGAGATGGAGAAGTTTCAGCCAGTCTACGAAGTGGTGAACCAGGGACAGTGGATTGGCAGTATTTCATTTGATGAATCATTGACGCCGCGATACCTATCTTTTGGTTCGATGGCTGAGTCGATTCCTCGGGGCGCGGAAGAACCTTGGACCTCCACCCTCCCCGAAGATGTGAAGGCTGCTGTTGATGCCTTTATCGCAGAGGCAAGACCTCAGATTGAGGTATCTCTTGCGTTGAGGTGACCCAATAGTCCTGTTGGTGCAATCATTGAGAGAGAAACTAGTGCGCGATAGAATCCCCGAGATCATACGCTCAAAGGGTGCGCAACTAACAGTACGAATCGCGTCAAAGAATGAGCTGGACCTGCTGATGCGAACCAAGATTGTTGAAGAAGCGGAGGAGCTTCTTTCTTCCGGTGAAACTGAGGAGATTGTTGATCTCCTTGAAGTCATCGATGCTTTGGTTCAGCTAAGGGGTCTTGGTCGCGACAGACTTGATCAACTGAGGGCAGAGAAGAACCAGACGCGGGGTGGCTTTGAGCGCGGCTACGTGCTATTGCTCAATGATTCAAGACACCACACATGATTCACTCATCATACTCTGAACCATTGGACAAAGGTTATATCAAAAAAATTCAGGTTTCTGCGCGTAATACCACCCTGTTCAGTGGTGGTAACTTATTATGGAGCTGAACAATCGTGGCAACTGATGAAGTAAAGCCAATTCCGGAAGGGCCGCTCACTCATGGGGATGTTTCTAGATACCATGTTGAGCTACATCCCGAAAAGGAGCTTCCGTACACTACGCAGTCCATCTGCCCTGAGTGCTTCCTGGAACATGATGAAGTAAATGTGATAGATGCTACCCTCTACGAAGAAGACGGCAAGGTCATGTACAAGAAGACCTGCGAGAAGCACGGTGAGTTCATTGACGTCTACTGGGGCGACGCAGACATGTGGAGAAAAGCCCAGAAACGGTGGTACAAGACAGTGGGCCTGGACAATCCCAGGACCAAGACCGTGAAGGGCTGTCCTGAAGACTGTGGTCAGTGTCCAGAACACAAGACCCACACAGCTCTCGCTTTGTTAGATGTTACTAATCGCTGCAACTTGCGATGCCCAATCTGTTTCGCAGTGGCTGCGGAAGGCGGTACAGTGTATGAACCGTCACCGGAGCAAGTCCTTGAGATGATGAGAAACCTTCGGAGGAATCTGCCAGTTACCACCCCCGCTCTCCAATTTGCGGGTGGAGAGCCAACCGTTAGCAAGCACCTGCCACAATACATCAAATGGGCGAAGCAGCTAGGATTCGTGAATGTTCAGATTGCCAGTAATGCCATCAGAATTGGTAAGAGCAAGGCGTACCTGCAAGAGCTTCGTGACGCAGGCCTTTCAACAATCTATATGCAGTTTGACGGCGTTACACCGGAGCCATACATTGCAGCCAGAGGCAGCAACATCCTCCCTGTAAAGAAGCAGGCGATAAAGAATGCTCGCGAGATTGGCATGCATTCTCTCATCCTGGTCCCGACAGTGGTTCGCGGCGTTAACGATGACCAGGTTGGAGGAATCATTGAGTTCGCCGTGGAGAACCGAGATGTAGTTCGCTGTGTCAACTTCCAACCTGTAAGTATCACTGGACGGATTGATCACGATGCGCGCAAAGAGATGCGAATCACAATCCCCGATGTCATCAAGTTAATCGAGGAACAGACCGGAGGTCGGATACCCGCCTCAGAATGGTTCACTGTGCCTTCGATGATGCCTCTAGGTCGCGGACTGGGTTTCATAAAGGGTACCCCCCGCCTTGAACTCGGTACACACTTCGCTTGCGGAATGTCTACTTTCATCTACATCGACGACGATGGCAGCTACAGACCAATTACTGACTTGATGAATATCGACAAGTTCATCGATCTGTTCGTGGACATCTCAAATATCTATGCGGATAAGAAGAAAGGCGCTAGCAAGCGGGCCAAGGCCAAGATTGCAGCAGGTCTTCGTCACGTCAAGGATAGGGGCATGCTCAAGGGACTTGTGAACGTGTTCTTGAAGACAGGTGATTACGAGAGCCTTTCAGAATTCATGAAGCGGATAATCATGATTGGCATGATGCACTTCCAGGACCCTTACAATTTGGACCTAGAGCGTGTGCAGCATTGCGACATTAACTATGCTGTGCCCGACGGCAGAATAATCCCATTCTGCACGATGAATACGATTCACAGGTCACGAGTGGAAAAGAAGTTCTCGGTACCAGTCAAGGACTGGCGAGCTGGTCACAGACCCACACAAGTCGAGGAAGATAGTCTCTCCAAACCGTACACCGGCGCGTAATCCGAGATTCCTGCAGAAAACACTGTGAGCCTCCTTCATGGGGGGCTTCTCCCTCTTTTTGCTCCCAACATGAAATGAGTCGCCAATGAGCCTGCTATTAAACTCAGATTAAACTCAAATGCGCCCCGGAATTGAAGTTCAACGCACGGAAGGCTTAATAAGACCACAGGTTGCAGATAATTCTGGACATGGTAGGACTCGAGGGTGATATCCTGCTATGACTGGTAAAGCAAAGGCGGTCATTTGGGCTAGTTTTTCGTTACATGCCCTCAATTACGAAACTCCCCCCTCCTACCACGATTACCCAGATGACTGCCACCTTCTCATTCTTCTTTCCTCAGTGATTACAACATGCGATTGTTAATTAACGCGGGAGCACTATAGATTCCAGGGCGTGAGAACATGAACCGACACCGCGAACTTCAAGTCATACAGGTCGACGTCTTCACCGATGTTCGATACGAAGGGAATCCTGCAGCAGTCGTGCTTGGAGCCGACCGAATGAGTGCAGAAACGATGACCAAGATCGCAAGAGAGATGAATGTTCGAGAAACCGTGTTTGTATCCAAGTCTCGTGTCGGTGACTTTCGATTAAGGTACATGACTCCTAAAGGCGAGATCGAGTTCTCCGGGCATCCCACCATTGCTGCTTTCCATGTCTTGGTCGAGGAGGGCCTTGTTGAGGTAGTCAGCGAAGTGACCCTATTCAATCTGGAAACGAGCTCCGGATTGCTACCAGTAGAGATTGTCAAGAATGTAGCCACCGGCGTCCACGAGATTCAGATTACGCATAAGCAGCCTGAGTTCCTCGCGAGCTACGATCCCAAAGACTACGCCGCGGCTCTGGGTCTCTCTCTGGCTGATATCATGGCACCGAATCCAGTTGAAACCGTCAGCACAGGAACTCCCTATCTGATGATTCCATTATCCGGACAGAAGTCCCTTGATAGTATCTCTCCGAACTGGCAGACATTAGTGGAATTGTGTGAGAGCGGCAACTTTGTGGGACTCTGTGTCTTCACAAGGGATGTGCGTGAGCCGACGTCTGATGCACAGGCGCGTGTCTTCATCCCAGCTCTTGGCGTCCCAGAAGATCCGGTTTCTGGTGCTCCTGCAGGATGCCTAGGAAGCTACATGATACGCCACGGTCTAATGGCTCCAACGTATCCCGTGACAAGCATCGTCATCGAACAAGGTCATTACATGGACCGCCCAGGAAAGGTGTTTGTTGAGGTGAAGGGTGATACTGAGGGTATTGAGCAGGTGAAGGTCAGCGGAGTTGGAGTCACAGTCATGAAGGGCACGCTCTACGTCTGATAGCCACTCTCTTGTTTCCTCAGCATTTCCTCTCGGCATCTAAATCGTGCGCCATCACAAATGCTTATCACGAGAATGACGGGTGCTCCAAGCGGCGAAACCCATGCTTGATATTATGCAGAACGCAATCGAAAACATATCCGATAGTGATGTCGCGTTTGCAGACATCCGGCAGGAAACCCATCAGGGAACGCATATGGCCGTGGTCAATGGCGACCTAAGGTCCCTCAACAGCGTTAACAAGTCCGGTACCGTCACAAGGATACTTGTCGGAGAATGTTGGGGTCAGGTGTCAACTACGAGTTCTGTTACAAAGGAAACTCTGAGTGATCTTATTTCTAATGCAACGCGGATGGCAAAGGCTAGTGCCAAACACTCGAGACAGGCAATTGACCTTAGCACGATATCTTCGAAGGTCAAGACCGTTTGGCAAAAGGTGAAAGAGAATCCTGCAAACGTGCCATTAGAGGAGAAACTGGAATTCGTTATGGCTCTCGAAAGGGCCAGATGATTGACGAGAGAATTGTCAATCCAAATTCTGTTTACAACGACAGCAAGAAAATCTTCAGACTAGTGAATAGCAACGGCTCTCGATTAGAATGGGATGAGATACGCACTGCGGCAGTAGTTCAATCTGTAGCAAGAGAAGGAACTCGAATGCAATTTGACTACGACTTTCTAAATATCATGGGTGGCTACGAGCTCATACGAACGATTGATGTAAACGATTTTGCTGAGAAGAGCGCGAAGGGAGCAATCGATCTTCTCTCTGCTGAGAAACCTCCTGCTGGTGAGATGACCGTCGTTTTGGATGGAATTATGGCTGGCATCATAGCTCATGAAGTGTGCGGGCATGGCAGCGAAGCAGAGTAAGTCGTTAAGCGTTGATCTTTCCTGACTGATATGGTCGGCAATAAGATCGCTACTGACTTAGTCACACTTGTTGACGATGAAGGGATTCCAACTCAGACAACATTGGTCATCGAGAAAGGCGTGCTTAAGTCCTATTTCCGTGACAACTACAATGCACGGCAGATGGAGCTCCCATCAACTGGCAATGGGATAAGAAGGAACCCTCGGGATGCCCACGGGCGGTTTGTTTCCGCTGCGGCTTGCCGTCCAACCACATTCGAAGCATCCACCGGGTCCAAGTCAGTTGATGACATCATCAGTGGGATTAACAAGGGCGTGTATATCGAACACTTCGCCTATCCTTTGGTTGACCCAATGGCCGGAACCTTCTCAAATGAGGTTCGGAATGCGTGTCTGATCGAGAACGGGGAACTCACAACTCAGATCAAGTATGGGTTACTAACGGGTAATCTCTACGAGTCCTTGATGAAGGAGATAACCCTTGGCGGTGATCTTCAAGCGAACTCGGGATATGTCATGCCGACCATGGCGTTCTCAGACGTTGATCTTGTGGGTCAGTAATCGAATAGAGTGCGAACTGTTTCGGCAGTCTACACAAAGCATCCTCGACAATCATGGTATGACCGCAAATGAGGTCAACCAAGTGAAGAACACCTTCAAGGAAACTGGCGCACTAGACGCAACACGCCAACTGATGCATGAGCTATTGACTGAAGGTCAGTCTTGGGTCCCGTGAGAGGGAGGTCAGAACTGTGGTCTGACCTCAAACAGAGCCTACCTTTTCTTTAGAACAATCACCACTAGCAATATGATGACGACGGCAGCCACGCCAACCATAACGAATAGCATTGGGTCGATAACTGGCGTTGTAGATGCAGGCTCCATCCATGTGACAGTGTACGATTCCCTGATTGCAGAGTTCTCATCGTTATCATATGCGAGCACACCGATATCAAGAGAACCATCCGTGATACCTAGAATCTGGGCCTCGTAAACATCACCACCAATGTGGGTCATATTGATTGATACACTATTGTAGACCAAGGACACATTTAGAACGCCTCCAGGGTCGGTGACAGTACAAGTGACATTGACTAGGTCGCCCGGTTCCGGTGAGGCGGGATCCCACTCCACATCGTCAATTCTAGGCCCTATTTCGTCTACATCCGGTATGTTGCGGGTGGATCTGTTACCAGCTGCCCAGTCAAGGAAGTTCTCAAGTAGCAGGATGTTGTTAAACAGAGCCAACTTACCGTAGTCGTAGTCGCTGAAGAAGGTCGTCCCTGCAACTATCACTCTCAGATCACCAATTTCCTCCACCGCCATGAGCGGAATTTGTTGACCATTCTTACCATCCTCAGTGTCATCATAGATCACGGTAGGCTCAGGAGCGATTTGGTCCGTCTGATACGCAGTGGTGTCTGCATAGATGACTGGCAATACTGGATCATCATCCGTGAAGTACAGACTGGATGGTGAGTACATTGTGATTGTTGTAACGGATAGAGTGAGGTTCATTGTTTCATACGCGGGAGGTATCACGGTCAGATCATCATACCATGGCTGGTAGGTTCCCTGCATGTACACGTTGTCGTCGTTAATACGGATATGCGACCCGATTGCATCGAGGATCTGATTAGGTCTGTCGGTGTCCTGAAACTCTGAGAAATCTCCTCTCCCAGTGAGTAGGATTGTCTTATTCCCCGCAGAAGCCCAATCAGATATGGCTGCAAGCTCAGCGGTACTATAGGCATCTAGTGCACACGTTATCACTAGTAGATCCACATCGATCAAGGCACTGGCATCGAACACAGACATTTGCTTTTTCATCTCAAAATGGTTTCTGGCCAATGTCATGTTGATTGAGGTCAGCAAATCCTCACCACTATAGTCTATGTAGTCATTTGAATGCGCATAGTCAAACAGAGCAACATAATCGTACGTAATCGTGATCTCTGGGGCGTCGCAGTATTGCGAAAGCGTGTAGAAAAGGGAAAGACAACCGTTGATGGCTAGTGATAGACAATCTTCAGTTAACGTCTTGATCGCTGCATCCGTTTCAAGCGCTTCGGATTCCTCATCAGCATATGCAGCATAGATAGTATCGTAGAACTGGTTTGAGTATGTCGCGCAGTCGATGACGAGCTGAGAAACATTGGAAATCATTCCCTCTTGGGGTGTGTCTAGGACAAGGTCCGCTAGATGGGCATTGATATCGCTCTCGTATCCTGCGTGGCCAGGCCAGTATTCGTCAGTGTGAACAGGTATGCAAGGGTCACTGAAGTAATGCGTCATCACACCAACAGCGAAGAAGCCAGCCTCCCAATTGCCGGAGGTGAAGTTGTCCCTTGAAAAGTTGAACCATCGGGCTGCGGCTGTTGGGGCATTGTATTCACCCGTTTTGGGATAGTACAGATGGTTGTCCCAGTCTTGCCATGCCTGGTCGGGTGTTGTACATCCTGCCAGCACCTCTGGTGCATAGTACTCGTATGCCTCATACCAGCTCGTGTTGGTGATTTGACTCATGGCCTCCGAAACCATGAACATGTGAGTTTGAAGTCCCCATGCTTCCGCGGGAGCTGCCATTGGTAGAATAATGGCAAAGGGGGCAATGGTTACAAGAAGAATCGCCACAACAACTGATGACTTTTTCATGGTTGCTCGAATGACCCGATGTGGATGTGCGTATTAAGTAGTGTGACAGATTGTGGGCTGGAAAAAATAAGGGGAGGAAGTAGAATGGGCGTTGCCCATGCTACTTCTCAGTATGTCCTAACGCCTCTTCATAATCACTACAATAATGACTATGATAACAATTACACCTAGGCCTGCGGCCAGATAGGTCATTGTTAGATCAGGTGGTGCTACCGACATGGCACCAAAGTAAATCGCCTGATTAACGAACTTGTAACCGGTCAGAGTTACATTGTAGTATTCTGCGGCATACATCGGTCTGTAATCGCCATATGGCGAAGCACCTGACACAACAAGGACACTGTTATTGGCTTCTCCAGCTTTCATCTCTAGAGTCGCAGCAACGAATGCACCTGTAGCACCATCGGTGTGTGCGTAAGGATATGTGATATCACCATCCGTAATGGTAGCAGCAGCACCATAGTACAGAAGTGGATACACATTTTCAATGGCTACGGTTTCCAAAGCAACTGGGTTCACATTCTCACCAGGAGTCGTACTGTTGCTTCCATAGAGCATGGTTGGTCCATGCATTAGTACTGCATCGACACCCGCAACGATACCTGCAACGAATGCGTCATCGCTGGTTCCGTTGGCCACTGCTCGATAGCCGGAAGCGCAGTTGCTGATTGGGTCCTCGATTGCTGTTGGCTCATGATAGACATGAGAGCCCACTTCCTCAAGGATCAGAGTCATGTTGCTGGTGATGTATGTTCCATCGTAGTCAGAGTCGCCTCCGACCCACAGGAACTTGCTTCCTGCGTTGAACCAATCACCGACAGCTGTGACTTCGGCTGCTGTGAATCCGTTGTCTCCATAGATTCCACCTATAACAAGCGCGTCTGCATCTTCTAGTATTGAATCATTAAGGCCGCCATATGCCCAGACGACAGTAAATCCTAGTGCAGTTAGATTGCCTTCTAAGTATTCATCTATATACTCCACACTTCCACTGTACTGGCCATGGGAATAGTCAAATACAATTGTCCATGGGTAAGCCGCTTGGACAGGAGCTGGGCTCGAGAGAAGCACGACACACAACGCCAATGCGACGGCGAGGGTTATGCCTTTCTTTGCCAGATTTCCAGTTCTCATTTTTTCTGCTTTCCTCCAATATCGTTCTCCAAGTGTAAGACGATAGTCGGCAAAACACCTATCCAATTAAAAAGCTTTTCAGCTGGGAGAATTGGCCCCGCGCCAGTTCAACGCCGGTCCCTAGGTTGCTTTGCCGCTCAGTACTCTGTTAGACCGACCGCTGCAATATAACTACCTAGAAAAGCGAATGGTTCTTGCTTGCAACAAACCTTAATTATCCCTGATGTTCCTGACCCTGTTTGTGGAACCCACCTAGAGAGAGAGTGCACGATGGGTTCAGAAGTGAATAGAGGAGCGAGAAATGAGCGAGTTTGAAACCACACGTAACATGAAGACAATTGTCTGTGCAATTGCTGTCATAGCAATCGTTGGTGGCGGTGCTATTGCGTATGTCATGTTGGGCGGGTTTGCCCCCACGACAACAACAACCACCGATACAACAACTACGACGACGCCAGCGGGAGGCGTCTTGACAATACTGACACGGCACGACACTATGATTCATAATGTGTTTGAACCTGCATTCTTGGCGTCTGATTTCGCCATAGCTAATGATATCGGTGATATCCTCTGGAAGACACCTACAGAGGATTACTGGGACGACCTGCTCGTCTTGGGACAGATTGATGTGTGCTGGGGCGGTGGACCTACACTCTTTGACCAGCTGATGGTAGAAGATTATTTGGAGCTGCTTGACAGTCCTCTAATGGTCGAGGTTGCTAGTCGTGTAAACTCCACAATAGCAGGAGCTGTGATGAAACGCAACAATTCCGCAGGTGACCTTGTCTGGATTGCGGCAGCCATATCTTCATTTGGTTTCACGGTAAATCATGATTTCTTGGATACTTACAGTCTTCCAACGCCATCGTCATGGACCGATCTGGCTGATCCTATCTATGGCAGCCTGTTGAAAGCTATCCCGACAATCGCGATGGGTAATGCACCAGACACCACATCGAACACGCGCATCTACGAGATTATAACTCAGGGCATGGGTTGGGATGCGGGCTGGGTGACCATGGCGAGAATGGCAGGAAGCGCAAGTATCTTTGGTGGCTCAGTTGAGGTACAGAACGCAGCTGAAACGGGTCAAGTTGGCATTGCCATGTCAATCGACTTCTATGGCTACGGAACACAGTACCGAAACCCCGATTGTGAGTACATAATACCTGAGGGTGAATCGATAGTCAACGGTGATCCAATTGCGATTGCATCGACTAGTTCCAAAAAGGACTTAGCCGAAGGGTTCCTTGACTTTGTGCTCAGTTCTTATGGTCAGTCGCTGTGGTTACATAGGAGTATTAATAGAATGCCTGTCATGAGGGAGGCTTTTGACGAACCACTAGGCATAGCAGCTCCGCAGCTGTACATCAACTTCAACGAAACTATTGCGAATGTGGGCATCTACTTTAACGACACAATCTCCCTAGGGAGTAAGGTTTCCTTCATTCACTATTTCGAGGCCGTTTTCACGGATGCTCACGCAGAACTAGTGGATTGCTGGGATGCGATTCTGAAAGCGTACACTAGAGGTACTAATCCCATTACATTGACACAGCTAAACAACTTAGCAACACTGATGGGAGCTACAGTGACCGCCGAGGATCCAAATACACTTGTGATGGAGAAGTTCACACTCGCATACGCCACCGCGATAAATGGCGATATGTACAGTAGTGCGAGCTTCTTGAACACGATTAAGGCATCCTGGACAGCGGCCGCAAAGGCGCAGTACATATCAGTCATGGCGTCAGTACCCGCACCATAAAGGGGGGCTGAACCCTCTGTCACTAGATGAAGAACAGACGCAGCCAATGGACGAACCAGTGAGTGTCGAGCCAGAGTTGATCACCGACACTATTCAGGATAACCTGACTCGCGCTCTCCTAGGCCTTCCAGCAGCCATTGTGCTATGGGTCGTAGGAAAAATCACCGGCCTTGCCAACTGGATTATTGGCGGATTTCGTGGGTTCGTGGACTTCTTCTCCGATCCCCAAGTTAAGATACTCGCAGCGTGGCGCAAGCTCCGCAAAGAGATGGATGCTCTCTCCACGGCTCAGTTGGTAGCGGTGCTATTCACATTCACGATGTTCCTCGTCCTTCCACTGATCCTAGTGATTCTCGTTTCACTTGAGAACTTCCCATACCATTTCGTGGTTCTGTTTGAAGACTCCAACTTCTGGCCTTGGCAGTATGACGAAGCAACAGAAACGTGGATTTCATATGTGCGACTGGAAACCATCCTCACCGGCGGGGATTTGCTAGTCCTGCAGGGATGGGACTTTGGTGCTGTCATCAACTCAATCTATGTGGCAATCTTTGTTACAGTATTCTCAGTACTGATAGGGGTGTTCTTTGCCTTCATAGTGGCAAGGTACGATTTCCCTGGGAAACGCATTATCCGGACCGTGCTGATTTTTCCGTTGTTGGCCACACCATTCGTGGGTGCCATCGGAATTAAGTACTTCATGGGCCGGGCCGGATTCATCAATAACCTGCTGTACACGACGCTTCATGTGATACCTTATAGAATAGAGCTTCAGGGTCTCGCAGCTATCATCTTCATACAGTCACTCTCATTCTTCTCGCTCGTATACCTGAATGCCTACTCTTCATTCATGGGCATAGACCCCTCCCTTGAGGAACAAGCAGAGAATCTTGGCGCTACAGGCTCCAAGCTCCTTCGTTCAGTGACCTTGCCTCTTGCGATGCCCGGTATCCAGGCAGGAGCCATTCTGACATTCATCCTGAGCATTGAGGATTTGGGTACACCAATAGTCTACTTCGAGCATCAACAAGCTCAGAAAACACTCGCATTCCAAGTCTTTGCCAGCATCGCCACACAGTCCGGTCAGATTGATCCGGCTGGCCCTGCAATCGGGTTGATTCTGTTAGTATTCGCTCTTACTGGTTTCTTAGCCATTCGCAAGTATGCATCCCTTAGGTCGTACGAAGGTGGTACAAAAGGCGGCCAGTGGAATCCGAGGGTGCGGAGGCTTAGGCCTGTGACATCACTAGCTCTCTATATCCTATTGATACCACTGCTCTTCCTTGCTCTCATTCCTCAGATCAGCGTCATAATCCTATCATTTACAGAGTCATGGTCTACGAATGCGGTATTACCTGATGTCTGGACTTTAGATAACTACGCTATACTATGGGCATATCCGGATGTCACTCGATCCATTCAGTACACTCTGATTTACGGACTCATAGCAACCGCCATCATAGTAACGCTTGGTACGAGTGCAGCCTACCTAATTGCTCGAAGAGACATTCCTGGAAAGACGCTGCTTGACCTACTGGTCACATCGCCAATCGCTCTTCCGGGTATCGTCATAGCGACAGGATACTTCCTAATGTACTACAACACGTGGATCTTCCCGCCGGAAGGACCTTGGTTCTTGATTACAATGTCCTATGCTGTACGGAAGTTTCCGTTCACGGTGAGGGCAGCCTATGCCGGGCTGCAGTCTACACCAGTAGTCTTGGAAGAAGCCTCTATGAACTTGGGCGCGAGCAAGAACCAGACATTTATGAAAATCACCATGCCTTTGATTGGCGTAAGTGTTCTTGCTGGGTCTTTGCTCTCGTTCGTCTACTCGGTGAGTGAGGTGAGTACGAGTCTGATATTAGGAAGTGTGGGCCGACAACAGGCGCCTATGACTTTCTGGACAAGGGAAATCCTACAGGCAACAGGAGACTACGGTGGGCCGTATAACGCCGCCACGTTAGGTGTACTGATGATGGCTATGCAAATGACTGTCATCACAATAACGAATAAGATACTGGGTGCTAGGTCATCGGCGATGACAGGCATATGAGGTGATAAAATGGTCGAGATAAGATTAGAGAATTTGCGCAAGACCTTTGGCGACATTGTGGCCACGGACATGGTGAACATGACCCTCAAGGAGGGTGAGCTCTCAACACTGCTTGGCCCCTCGGGCTGCGGAAAGACCACACTTCTGCGTCTGATCGCTGGGTTCTATGTTCCTGATTCTGGCAGAATCTTTTTTGATGACCGGGAAGTTACGCATGCGCCTCCGCATAAGAGGAACACAGGAATGGTCTTCCAGAACTACGCCCTCTGGCCTCATTTGACTGTGTTCGACAACGTGGCTTACGGATTGAAGATAAAGCGGGTTCAGGGGAGGAAGTATACAAAGCCCGCGATAGCCAAACGTGTGAACGTAGCCCTTGAACTAGTGCGGCTTGGAGATCTTGGTGGAAGACACATTCACCAACTCTCTGGTGGGCAGCAGCAGAGGGTGGCACTGGCAAGAGCTCTTGTCATTGAGCCCGATGTTCTCCTGCTAGATGAGCCGCTGTCCAACCTCGACGCGAAATTACGGATTGAGATGCGTGAAGAGATAATTCGAATCCAGAAAGAGATGTCAATCACAACAATCTACGTCACACACGACCAGATTGAGGCACTGAGTATCTCAGAAAGAGTGGCTGTGATGGATGTTGGATACGTACAGCAATTCGACACACCTCGAAAGATCTATGCTGACCCCCAGACGATATTCGTTGCTGACTTCATTGGTCGGTGCACATTCGTGCAGGGCACGGTCGAGAAGGTTGGGGAATTCATCGAAGTTCGACTTCCTGATCGCCAGTCTCTCTTTGGCTTTAGCACCATCGACGATTACCCGTTCGAAGTCGGTGAGGACGTGAAGTGCGCCATCCGCCCCGAAAACTTGATGCTTAAGAGCGCAGACTCCCAGGACAACGAGCTGGCTGGGACTGTCACAAAGACCACCTACGTGGGCACTGCGCTTGAAGTGTTCTTTGACGTCGGAGGTACCGAAGCGCAGGCACGTCTGGATGCGGACATTGATCTAAAACCTGGTGATGATCTCAAACTGTACGTTTCACGTTCAGAGGTGATGGTCTTGCCGCTAGGTGGGGTTCAAGCTCTAATGAAGGTTCCAGGACATCCGCTGATAAGCGCGGAGATGCCAACTAAGGCCTCTTCGAGTGTCTGATGGCGACAGCAACACCCTTGTTGAAAACCATCATCTCACTCCCACTAAGGACGGCTCTCCCCACACCGAGTAGCTCATCTTCCGTATCAACTACAAGCACTTCTTCCCCTGCTCGGAGCTCTGAGTTAGCATGTGCGACAAACTTAGCCAGAGCAGATTTACCCTTTGCTACGAACTCCGCGGCGTCCTCGGCCATCCTGACGATGTAGTCTTCATGGACTCCAGCCTTTAGAATCTCAAGTCCGCCTTTGTAAGTAGGAGCCAGTAGTCCTGTGGATGGTACAACTGTAAATAATATCTCACCATTTCGTGAAACATGGCGTATCTTCCCAGTGGCTCTCGAGAACGTAAAACTCATTGAATCTAGATTCATACGCGAAACCTCAGTTATCCCCCATTGAACAGAGAGAAGAGCTGTCATTTTTCTAACAGTCCAGTCTTTAATCTCGCTTCTTGGCTCTGGAAGTCTTTCCTTGACATCAGATGCACTGACTACACGGTCTATTGAAGCCAATGCATTGATTCCCTCCAACAACTTGTCAGTCGGGGCATCTCGACTCAACCACACGCCGCTCTTGAATGATACACTGTCAATGAATTGTTGCAGCCTCTTCTGTGCACTCTGCATTGTGAATTCATCTATTCTGTCTGGAAAGAGACATTGCTGGGCTGGATGAACATGCTCTAGTTCCCATGGAATAGCTCCCATCGGCGTTACGAACAGCAGTATTAGCTCTTCTGGTCTTCGCTTCCTAGCCTCGTCTATGATTGTTGGATATGTGTCTGAGAAAGGACGGCTTCCACGGCTCGGTATCATAACCAGTGTTTCTGTTTTTCTATATGGATAGCGGTCCATGAGCTTCTTGTGGAACCTGATTAGAGCAGGATGTCTGGCGGTTTCAGGACCTGTGTAGAATATCGAAGTGCCATCCGCCACTGGATCCATTCGTTCAATCTGGTCATAGGAGTCCATCAGTACTTGCAGAGCCTCATATAGCGATGGATGGCTTCTGGCCCGGGCGGACGCCAGCTCAAGCAGCTTTCCCTTAGATATCGCATTCCGCACTCTACGCATCTCAGCTGCAGTGATGTAGAGATTATGTTTCATGAGAGCAAGATCTTGCTCGTCCTTGGAGAGGCCGCTCAGGTCCTCAACTGTAGTCGTGCTACAGACTGGACACTCACATGGAAGTTCCCTGAGCTGTTCAAGATGCACTGTACCTGAAGGCAAGAGCATTCGTCCTGCCTCTGCGAACTTCGCATAGGACGCCGAATCGAAGAAATCACAGCCAAGGAGGGCTGCGATGGAGAAGAAGACGGGATGGCCGCATCCGAAGAGGTGAACGGGTCTATCGACTGGCAAGTATTTCTTGGATGCGAGAACGGCCCTAACAACATCAGCATATCGGTAGCGTTCCATCAGGGGTACGACACCCCCAATGGGGTGCACATCGAAGTCCATTGCTGCAAGTGCGCTCGCTGATTTCTCGCG
>Ga0209986_10001400_pt1 | contig 23064 bp, 9 predicted proteins | sample BlataG_FD_183168 | JGI IMG/M metagenome (GOLD analysis project Ga0209986, IMG submission 183168) | Deep subsurface microbial communities from Black Sea to uncover new lineages of life (NeLLi) - Black_00105 metaG (SPAdes) (version 2) | ecosystem: Environmental > Aquatic > Marine > Oceanic >... | reverse complement strand
ACGAAGCTCACCCCTGCGCTGTTGTCGATTACCGAGATGATGTCCGACTGACGGATAGAGCCCCCTTGATTGAGGGAGTTGATGAAGGTAGCCAGGTTTGTGCGAACCGTGCGATCTACTGTCGATTGGACAGCCCCTTGCTGATAAATCACGGTCGCCGTCACGTCCACGGGTACAGGTACCGCCTCTTTGACAAGGATATCGTAAGTGACCCCCTCGATCTGCTCCACGGCATCTTGAGTCGTTGACACCACAAAGTTCACGTCGTAGGCCACGGAGAAGTTTTCCGCGTGCTCGTAGTCTACAAGCACCCGCTGACCTGACTGGATCTGGCTGTTCTCTGTTCGCCGGATCGCCAACGCCCGAGTCGCAGAACCAGGGACAATGGAGTAATCCGAGAACCCAGAAGGATCATCGGGTCCACGATACTCCACCGTGCGACTAACGTTAAACACTCGGACGGTTAGAGGGTTGACTCCCAGGTTGCCCAGGAACTCGTCGAACTGCCCAATCATGATGCGCTGTTCGTTTTGGACTGTAAGCATGGCCCCCGAGGGGACCCCATCAACCGGAGTGATTCGCAGGAAGCTCTGCGCTTCCGTAGACCTACCCTTTTGGAGAGGATCGTCCGGGTTGATGAGCTGGAAAGATTCTTCCGGAAGGGGACCCGAGATCTGGCCCGTGACCGATACGACGTTGTTAACGGGTTGCCGAGTAAACGTGAAAGTCGTCGTGGTCTGATACCGGTAGTCCCCCAAAAGCACATCACCAAAGGTGAAGGGCGGCTGAAAGACGGCAGAGCTGAGCTGGATTGTCCGATAGTCCAAAACGCGGACATCCGTAAGATCGAAAAACTGACCCGAGGTAGCGTTCCTAAACCCAAGCCCTAGGTCTTGCCGATCAATGATCTCCGAGATGGGGTTCTCGGGGGAGAGCGTCTTGTCTTTGGAACGGAACACCAACTGGTTCGGGTTCCCGACAATCCCAAACTGCACATCGTTGGCCACTTCAAAGGTGAAGGCGAAGTTGTCCGTCACCTGGCCAATGGAAATCCCTCGAATCCAAACGTCGGCCTTACCACCCACATTGCGATTTGCTTCCGGGTCGTAATCCCGCTGCATGAGAGGGTCTCCGGCCGAGATCACCAAGGCTTGCTCCACCCCTGCGACATCTGCCACCACCTGGCGAATCCCTTGCTCAGTGCCGGAATCCACCGACGCCGGTGCGGACCTTGCCCGCTCTGACAGGCGAAGGTTTGAGTCACGGCCAAGTCCGCCGAAGGTGCGCGCTCGGTTCGTGACGGAAAGCCCTGGGAGGGCGCTCAGGATCGTCCTAATCTGCCCAGGAGACAAGTTACCTTGGGTTCCTGTCTGTTCGGCCTGAACCGTCACGTCGACCGAATACAGCCCCGTCACCGGGTTGAAGAAAGACCCAAGATCGGAAAGCGGGATCAGCGCGTCCGATGTCGTCACAAAGGTTACACCCCCCGATGCCACCCGAGTCCCAAGCCCGATGAAAAGGGACTGAGAGGGGCGGTTGGAAGTGAAGAAGGTGACAAGACCACGAGCACGCACGCCGGGGCGACGAAACACACTTTGACGTGACGCAAGCTGATCAAAGGTGGTGTCTATAATGACCTGTACATCATTCGGGTTCGAGAGGTCGAACACTCGCTGAAGCCCCTGCTTGTAAGGTGACCGACTAACAGGGGTCGACTCTCCATTCGGCTCGATGCCATCAATCTGCAAGAGCGTGTCGAAGGACTGAGAACGGTACAGGAAGTCTACGAGAAAGCGAAGACGGGATGCCTCATCCGCGAAGGGATCAATGAAGGTGTCTCGAAGAACACCACCAGGGGCCACGTTTGCCGTAGGTTGGGTACGTCGAAGCGACGAAATTACATCCTCAACGATCTGAATCCGGCTTGGGGAGGGGAAGGTCCCCACTGTGTCTTGAATCGTTACCGGACGCCCCGAGACTTCAATGGAGAAGGGGGACTCGATCTCCAACTGCAACTCGGGGTCGTAGTACACGGCTGTCGCCACATAGTACAAAGGCTCCCCGTTCGAGAGAGAACGGAACTCGTTTACGGCAACCGTGGGAGGGGTGTTCGCAGGACCGAAGATGCGGTTGTGGTTGAACAGGTAGAACTGTCGCTCCACCACACTAGACACGTTGACGACCGTTCGAATACGGTTGACAATCTCGGGGACTTCAAAGGTCTGAACGAAATCCGTCTTGACAAGGTTTTCTTGCTCTTGCTCCGTAATCGAAGCGGCAAGCTCGGGAGTAAGCGGCACGTCCTCTAGCTTCTCGATGACATCCGGAGACCGTGTTTGCGTCTCTTTGATCTTCAAGAAGAGAGGGTCCGCAGCAGGGGTTCCATCTGGGTTCGTTGCAATCGTGTTCGTAACATCGATCCCGCGCAGAAGTTGCTCTTCTTCCACCGTGGTCGCATCGGATACTGTGTTGAGACTGATAAGCTGGTAGCCGGAATCCCCACCTCCTTGGAAGCGTGCCGCGTAGAAGTTGATCCCAACAAAAGTTGGGTCGCTAATGCCCTCGACCTGGATGGTCACGGAGTCATCGAACTGCTCGATGGAGATGTTTGTAGGCGTTCGGCCAATAAGACCAACATCTGACTGCTGGACCAGCGTGACTTCAAGGGTAGCGGAATCCGAGACGGACCCGTTGAAGCCTACAGAGCGCACTCGAATGGTGTTCTTACCTTGGGTAAGCTCTAGTCCTTCCGGGAAAGCGGCGGGGTTTGGAAAGAAAAACTGGTCCCCCTCAAAGACAATCAGATCTGGATCGGACGTGAAAGCCCCACCTCGGATAGAGATTTGCATATCCACGGTTCCCTGATCGATCGTGCCCCGAAAGAATCGGTTGGGGATCGTCGTTGAAAAGACCGTGTTGTCTCGGGCAGTCCCATCAGGACCGATGATCTGAGGAGTAGCAACCATAGCTCAAAGTTACCTTACCGCGATGCCGGGGAGTGTGCGTGTACGAGGATCGAGGCCCAGCCCCTCTAATCCAAGGGAAAGCCCATTGGACCCGGCCAATGCCGCAGTGCCGGGGGCTGCAAATACCGTGGTGATGACTACCGGCTCGTTTGAAGCATTCGAGCAGACCACGTTTGTTCTAAACACCGTTGGGTCGGTGATCTCTATCGTCGTATCTACCGACAAAATCGTATTGAGTCGCTCTCGGGGAGAGACTTCCTGGAGCTGACTTTGAAGAAGCTGAATCCGCTGGAACAGCCTCAAGGCCGATACCGCATCTTCATTGATCACCGTCTGACTTGCAGGAAGCGCCTTGAGACCAATCCGGGTCGGGATCATCGACCCATAATCAGGAATGTACGGGTTGGATCCCTTGATCGTTGTAAGGATCTTGAGGACATCTTGGTTGAGCTTGTCCTCGTTACGAACCAAGAGAGGGTCCCCCGAGGCTGCTAAACGGTAGTCGTTTTCGATGCCGGTCGACTGACAACGACGGCACTTGTTTTGGAATGTCCGGTAGGTCACCGTAAAAACGGGGTTTCCACGGATCTGCGTCTTGAACTTGGGGAACCGTGTCGTAATGGACTTGACACCGGTAAGCCCAGAAAGCGTGACCAAGTTCGGCTCCTCAGCCAGCTCATAGCCAGGGTAAACTTGCCTTCCACGGGCGCGGATTTGATCCACGAACCCCAGGAGAGGGGCGGCATCTCCACTCACTTTGATCTGACTACCTGGCCCCCGTTCCAGTAGGTCCTGAATCTTCAAGATCCCGTCACGGTCCTCCGCAAGGATCTGAACCTTTTGGTTCCGGAAGGCCGCATTCAAAATCTCCACAACCCGAGAGGTAGGTACTCGGCTTCCTACCGGAAGCGCTACCGTAACCGAACTTGTGCGATTCGCTACCGTGAAGGTGTTTTCAAACTTCACGATATTGAAAGGCCCCGAAAATCCGCTGAAAATCTCGGCGAAACTGAACAGACCCGAAGGGGGGATCGGGATCCCGTTAGCCCGAATTACCACTGCATCGCTTACCCCGATGGGCTGAGCGGTGTTTAGAGACCTTCGGTCATCCCCCAAAGGCACCTCTTCCTCGATGGTAAGGTGCGGACACACATGTGCCAACTGGATGTCGTAGGACATTTCACCAGGGGGAAACTATAGGGTCACAAATGGATCCTCCCCCGGGTCATTGGGAAAGAGGGTGTCGTAAAGTGAGATTCCGGTCGGGTTGTCCCCTGTCCCTGAATTGATGGCCTCAAAGTTCGGGTTCCCGTTTTCATCGGTCACGTAGAAAACCCGGTCCATCTCAGTGACGATATTGGTCAAATTGAGGGCTTGAGAGTACCGATCCGGGTCATTCGGGTTCGGATAGTCTGGGACGGATCCCCCTACGGCTTGCTGAATCAGTTCATCCCGCTCTTGGATGAGCTGCTCTCTAAGGTCCGCCAGTTTGAGAATTCGGGACTCTAGGAGGGACAGCTCTTTGATTTCCTGAGTGGCCCATCGTCGGGCATAGTCCATCTTGATCGCAATCTTGGCGTTCGTGTCCCCCAAATCGATGTAACGACCGATCTTGGTATAGGGGTCCCGGATGAAGTTGGGGCGCCCACCTCGATACAGGCCGCCAGGGCCATAGCTATCTGTGGACTCCACCCCCACAATTCCCCCACCCGGCTGGTCAAAGGGGTTGTCGGGGACGCCAATATCCGTGTTTATCTGGTTCGGGTTTACCTCGGGATCTTCATCGGGGTCTAGGTCTGAGGCAAACTGCAAGTCATCTGGGGTCAAAAACATGGAAACGTTGTTGGGGTTTCCGCCCATGGCGATGTATGCCTGCACCAGCTTTTCCAAGGAGGAGCCCGCAGAAATGATGATGCCTTGACGACGTTCGGTGACGGTTTGAATGTCCGTCACTGCACCTTCCGGTGTTTGCACTTGGGTCGTTTGCTGCTCGTAAATGACCGTCACACGGCCAAGCTTACTCAGCTCCGAGTTGATGTACCGAAGACGAGCGGAAACGGCCTGGCGCTCACGGAGTAGGAAGTTACGCAAGAACCGATACTGGTTCTCCCGCATGGTCCCCAAGTAGTTGAAGGGCATCTAGCTCTTGCCTCCTACCTGTTTGAAGAACCGTGCGGCGGAGCCGGAGTCTCCGTAAGTCTCCATTGTGGTAAACCCGTCCTTCGCATCAGCTCCGAACGTCCCACGACCATCAACCCCTGCGGTCGTATGTGTGGGCAACATCTTGCCGCTGCTGGTCTGGGGAAATTTCTCCACCACATCGGCACTACCATCGTGTATCAAGTTCGCTGGCCAACGCCCGAGCTTTTGGCCTTCGGTCTGCCCCGCCTGCTGCCCCCCCGACATCCGCGGGTCCCACCCGTTTTCCGTGGGTTTGCGTCCGTGATTACTCACATCGTCTTCTGTAGGGACCCGACCCGCGTCAATATTCAAAGCCCCCGTGCCGTGCTTCACACAATTCTTGGCTACGTTCCCCTCAGACAGGGGCTTTCGAATCACTGTGATAATGCGCATCAGGTGTCCCCCTGGAAGAAGGCTCGGAAGATATCCAAAGCAATGTTCGGGATCCCACCGGCCAGGATGACCACCCCGCCGCCAATGGAGTCACGCTCGGCTGGGTTGGGCTCAATCGGCTTGTTCTGAGCACTTACCAGACCGGAGATAATCCCTGAAGTTCCGGGAGCCACAAGCACAAGACCCGCAGCGGGCGTGACGGACAAGAAGAACCGGAGAAGGAGCTGAATCAGGTTGTTGATTCGGTTCAAGAATGCCTGAAGCTCCAAGATTCTTGACTGTAGGAATTCGATGTATCTACGGATCGTCTCGGCAATGCTCTCGATGGAAGCCTGGATGCTCCGCAAAAGCGCCAAGATCTGATCAAAGAACTGGTCAATCGCAGGAAGCCCTTGGGGGAACAACCGGAACGTGATCCACCCACGCTCCTGGGGAGATACTTGGGGGCCTACCGCAAGTTGAAGAACCGTCGCCGCCGCTCGATATACCGAATCCGGAACCAAGTTTCGCACGTACGCAACCTCTTGGATCGTCCTGCCCCGACGCTTGTAGACGACTGGGAGATGCTCTACCGACCCTACGACGACGTTCGCATTCGGATTCACAGCCTCGAAAATATGAGGGAATCGTGGCAACACGGCATTGCTACGGCATTGAAAAGATGCCAAAGCCTGAGCCCGCTCTCCGACAAGTCCTAGCGACGAGGAGTTCACCCCGATACCTTCCGTGGTGTCATCCCTTGTCAAAAGCTCTAGAAGGCTAAACCCCCCATCGACGTTTGGGTCCAATGTGGTGGAGAACCCCGACTCTTGAAAGAGCACGCGGAAGTTGAGAAGATCCTCAGCGGCGTTTGCCGCAAACTGCCGCGTCGACAAGGGCGGGGCGTTTTTGGTAAACAACCGATTCGTCGTGTTGATGACGTTGATAAAGAGTTTTCTTCGGAAGGTCGCGGGGTCGACTCCGGCTTCGTCGAAGTATTTTCGGATCTGGCGACGCCCCACCAGTTGAGGCATCATGAACGATGCCAGATCTTCCATTTGAGTTTCCAACCGGGCCGTTCCCGCAAACTGCCCCCATTGGGTGGGGATCACACCGGTAATGGCCGTTTGCCCCGGTGTCGGTGGAAAGTCCAGGGGTCCTTCTGTGCCTCGGAATACCGTCAAATCTGACCGCGCGAGCACAAGAAGAGCCAACGCTTCCGATACGGCGCGAAGCCAGATCTCGGTACTTGCATCCGGGAACAAGATCTGCGTGACGGAGGAAGAAGGCCCCCGGTCGTTGAAGTCAATCTCCGGGTTCTTCATCGTGGCGACGGGGCCCTCCCGGTCTCGGAGGGTCGTCTCGTCAATCAGGTATTGCCAGTCCGTGTTGGACCGGATTGCCCGGGTGACTGCGCGGACTCGGACAAAGAATTGCTCCGGTCGGTCTCGGTCATTGATTCGAACCACGCGCCCATTTTGCTCGTCAAACTCGGCGGCAAAAGGCATCTGATCGAAAGTGAACGTGGCCCCGTACTGCCGTCCCGCAAAGAAGATCCCTTGGGAAGCAGGGACAAAGAATGTACGCTGGAGGTAGTAGTTGTCACCCTCTTGGAGTTGGTCCAATGGGATAGGGGTGGGGTCTGCAAGATTCTTGAGCGCATAGACCCGCGTAGCATCCGGTCGAGTCTCCCCCTGAAAGTTGATGATTGGATCGTTGAACTGAACCGACCCGCGGACCAAAACCTGATCGGATCCTCCTGTGAGGAGCACAGGGTTGCCTTCCTCATCAATGATCTGCGCAGCTTCTCGCTTTGCCAAGGGATTGGTCAGTGCCAATGTTTCCGTCGTTCCCTCGATCGCGCGTTCGTACACGAGAGGAAGCCCTTGACGCAAAGTGGAGAACTCAACCAGGAATCCCGCAGGAGGGGAAACAGGGATATCCGGGAAGATGGTGCCACCGGGGATCGGTGCCATCTCCCAGGTGAGGTTCACGGCATTGTAAGGACTTGCCGGGTTGTTGATCTCACCCGCGTTACCGCGGGGTCTAAACCCTCGAAAGAAGCTCTTGTTATACGAGAAGATGGTTGCCCCGTCATACCCGTAAGTCGCACGAACGTTGTAGACCTGATTTTGGAGACGGGGGACAGGTACACGACGGTTAAACAGTCGCAGGATACTGGAAATGAGCCGGATGATACGATTGACGCCCCGGATATCAGTCCCAGCGTACAAGAATACGGCAATGACCGTAGAGAACTCAGAGATGTCGGGTCGATTGGGATCGTTCGGGTTGGTCAACCGATTGAGCATCCGTCGTTCATACTGAAGGAAGCCACCACGCAGTTCTCGGAAATCCGGGCCGTTGAGGACATAGAAATCCCCGTGGAGGTAAACCCCCGCCTGTCGGAGATCGTTTAGGAGGGCTTCGATAAGCCGCTGAATTCGCTCAACGATGGCAACCACGGGGTCCAAAAGCCCCGTTGCAAAAACCTTCAGAACCTCAAGAACCTGAACCAGAACCGTGAGGATATTGACCAGCGTCGTGAAGAACTGGTCGATTGCCTGGCGCGTGGGTTCCAGGAAATCGGGCACAGCAAGCTCCACGGTCTGCCATTGACCGAGGATGCCTTGCTGTTGTGGTCCCTGTTCTGGATTCGACATTTATTGTCCGCCACCTCTCTTGAGGCGATGAAGCTGCACATTGAGCGTGTCAACTTCCTTCACATCGTTCTCAATCTGGTCTTCCAAGATACCTGCCAATTGCTTTAGAAGCTCTGCTTGACGCTCAAACATCGGCAAAGTAGTGACTTCTTTCTCCTCTTCATTGTGGACCCAAGATTCAAACGGGATGCCACCTTCTCGCAGTTTTTCCTTGACCTCCTCGGGGGTCATTTTGGAGACATCGAAATCGAAGTCGTAATGTGCCTTCTTTTGGGCCATCAGGTAGCACCCTTCGTGGAGAAGAAAAACCGTGCGGCAGATTCGTCGCCGAACCCCCCTACTGACCCGCCCGGGTTATTGCCCGCGAATGCCCCATATTGGCCCGAGAACTTCCCCGCTTTGTCGACCCCGCCCGAACTCTTCCCCGTCTGGGGAAATTTCCCCACCACCTCGGCACTACCATCGTGGATCAAGTTCGCCGGCCAACGTCCCTTGGTGCAATCCCATCCGGGAGGAAGACCACCATCCACTTTCCCGCCGACATAACTATCCTTGCGGAAGCCTGGCTCGCCCCCACTTCGAGCAGAAAGTTTTGCCATATCTTCCTTCGGCCCTAACCCCACCCGGCAAGCGTCGATATTCAACGCCCCCGTACCGTGCTTCAAACAGTTCTTGGCTACGTTTCCCTCAGACAAGGGCTTTCGAATCACTGTGATAACTCTCATGATCTACCGTCCTGTAGCGATTTTTGAAGCCGTAGTTGGCGAAGCTGGTTCTTCCTGCGCTTATCGAACTCGTTTTGGAATCGTTCCACTGTTGCTAGTGTACCATCCTCCCGGTTCGTTCGGAAGCTCAGCCATGAGAAGCGAAGCTCCCGAAACTGATCATTGTTGTCCAAAACGTCCGTGATCAAGTCCGGGAGCACGGGACGCCCATCCCCCTCCGGAGCATTCGGGTTGTTCGCGTTGTTGTTCAACGCCGCAAAAGATGGCACATTGACCTGCCCTGGGGGGAACTCGTTATCCAAACGGAAATCGTTGATGTAGAAGCGACGATCTAGAACCGACAAACAATCCGAGGTATTGGCAAAGGGAGAGATCCCGACTTCCCCTCGAACGCCGTTGACCAGTTCATTTGAGATCACGCCTTTACCCTCATCTGGGATCAAGGGGTTCCCCAAATCCGCAATGTGGTTGTCCCGCTGGAATACAAAGTACGATCCCGACTTGTCCCCTCGGAAGAACACGTCAAATTCCTCAAGGAACGACAAGGTCCGCTCTCGGATAAAGAGCGCCAGATCTACAGCCTCTTCGGAGAACAAGCCGCTTGGACGCAAAATCTTGTACCCAAAGGGTGCGATCGAGAACAGGTTGTTTCGATAGGAGTTAGGGGGAGACCCGTCCTGGCCAGCAAAGGCTGTAGGACGCAAATCGTTTTGACCCTCCACGAGGTTGGTCGCAAAGGGTGCTGCGGAGTTTGAGACCGTAGGGTACACGGCGTACTCGATCACTGTACCGAAGGTCACATTTGGCGCCCCCAAACCCCCAGCAAAGGAGTTCCCGGACTCGACGATCACCGTATCTTCCGTCACCTCCGACACCCGGTACCACCCGCGGTTGTCATCCAACTCAGATGGGGCTCCTGCCTGGAAAGGCACCTCCTGTCCCGACTGAGCCACAGTACGGTTAGGCACACTGCGGTCGCCGAAGGGCCTTGACCCGCGCTCTAGACCCGTACCAGGAACCCCTCCGGTGCCTCGAAGATCCCCGGCCGGATCAATGACAACAAGGTCCCCTGGCTGAACCCCCAACGCTGCAAAGTTTACGGCCCCATCCGTATCTCGAACTGCCCGGTCTTGCAGAGGATCTTGTTCGGTTGCGACAAAGCCGCCCGTTTGAGTTGCGTAGTTCGCACGTCGCTCAAGCAATACTTGATCCGTGATCAAGTCTAAAAGCTGGTTCCCGTTTTGCTCCTGGGGCACAGGGGCATTCCGTAGGTAGATCTCGAAAGGCTTGCCTGCTGCCTGCGCCGCGGAAAGTGCAGTGATCCCCGGCGCTTTTAGCACCACTTGGGTCCCACTTTGCACCGCCGCGATCTCAACTTCTTCCAGAAGCGTCCCGTCATCGTCCAAGAGTCGGAAGACATCATTCGGGAAGATCCCCACGTCGGGGTCGTCAAAGGGACCCAGGTTGGTCCCTCCGGCCGCCGTGACCACAAACGGCCAACTCCCACCGTTGCCCACGACGGCGGGACCGAAGCTGGAGACGGTGCCTCGACGGGTTTGGTAAACGAATCGAAGCGGATTGAGAATGTCTGCGATCCCATCAAGCACATCATGGAACCGTCGAATGCGCCGAACTTGGAAAAGAACGGTCTCGGGCGTGGTAGCCGCGCCGAAGGAGGGTCCGTCCCGGAACCCCACTTGAGAGGGCGCCAAGCTATTGGCGGTGTCGACCACGTAAGGCCCAGCCCCGGTCAGGTTCTGGACAGGGCGAGGGAAGGTAGGCTCCAGGAACAGGCCCGTCTGGAGCCGCAAATCGGCCGCCAACGTGTCGGTCGGGAACAACGCATCGACGGAGCTACCTCCGTGAAGGGCCGCCCAAACGGGCCCTGTGAGCCCAGACAAGTCCAGCACCTCGGCAACGTTCGGATAGACCACCGCATCTTCCGTGATCTGGAACTGCCCAGGGGCCACGGGGACTGCCGGACTTAGCGCAAGCTGGTCAGCACCGGGGGGGTTGTTGACAATCACATTGCCAGCACCGGAGAGGGCAAACTGCTCGTAGTCAAACGACTGAGGAACACCGTTGACGTTGTCCAGCGTAATGTTCCGGAACCCAAATCCAGTACCACCGCCCGCAAACGAGAACGTGCCGTCTCCTTGGAACCCGACTGCATTTCGGTTAGGAGGGGTCGGGTCCTGTGACCGGTCCAGTCGGACCTCGACAAGCACAAACCCAGTGACGGGTGTGCCGACAGCAAGAGCGTCAAACACAGCATCCGGAACCGGAGTAGCCCCGTCTGCCTCCAGACCAGATCCCTGCTGGACTTGGAACTCCCCAGTTACGGGATTGACCCCGATGTAGTCCAAGCTGATTGTTTGCGTGATGTCTTGGGTCTGGATCACAAAATACAGTCGGCCTGTAGGAGCAAAGGCATTCGCACCCGTTGACAGGGTTACGTTGTCCACGGTCACTTGGGCCGAAGACATGTCCACGCTCACAAGCAAGGGGAATCGAACCTGTGCCCAGCCTACCCCCGTGTTGAAAGGAACCGTTTGTGTGGATGTCCCCAGGATCTCTCGATAGGGGTTGATCCCCGTGGGGGATTCGGAGAACTTGACAAGATAAGTGCCTGCCTTGGTTGTCGCCTGTCCTGCCACATCGGTTTCTACTACGACAACATCCCCAGGCTGAACCCGGTCTAAACCACCGTTTGTAATGGTGGTGTTGATGATCCGGTTGTCGAAGTCAGGGTTGGTAACCGCGCTCTCCGCAAATCCAGAGCCCTGACAAATGATGCCGCCCTCGTCTTGGTCCGAGGATGGGATAGCCGAGAACACAACCTCCCCGGTAGAGGCGATGACACCGTTCCCAAAGCCTTCAAACCCAGGGACCTTGATGCGCCCCACTCCGGTATTGGGATTGAAGTCACCTCCGGCTGTAAACCCTGAAGCTCGCTCCGGGAAAGTGAAGGGAGCGTTGCCATTGACCTCCAGAGGCCCGTTGATCGTCAAGGCATCGGTACCAGACCCCGACACAAAGAACACTGAGAGTTGGCCAAAAACATCTACACCATCGATGGGGGGCGCATTTCGGTCAAGGACCGTTCGCAAGTCCAACGCTTCGACAAAGCTCAAACGGTCATTGTCGATGAAAGCTCCAAAGGAACCCGTGTTGGCTGCGACATTACCGTTGTCACTTGTATCCACGTCAATGGTGAACTCCAGTGGCAAGGAACTTCCCGGGTTGAGAGGGTCTTCTGGAAGCTCTGGTGCAGGACCAAGCCCGATCGTCACAAACGGGTTCGTGGTGTCAATGGTAATCAAGTTGTCCGTCGCCGTAGGCAGCACGTTGATTCCCTGCGCACCTGCGTTACCTGTAACGGTGGGGGCTCCGTTGTTGATGTCGATCACCACGCTTTGCAAGAACGTGTTCGTGTTCGGGTTGAACAGATTGATCGTCACTCGGTTGGCGTTGTTCGGATACGGCAATCCTGAAGGGTTGAAGATGTCGTTGAGACCCCCGTTCGTTACCGCCGGTTGTCCATTATTGAACACCAGGAAAGCGGTCGAGATCGAGGTAATGTCGAACGTGGTCTGCGTACCCACCCGAGTCACCACAATGCCTGGAGGCGTTGGGTTCGGCGGTTGGTTGACAAACGCCATAGCATTCAGGAAACGGTAACGAATCCTATCGCCAACCCGTGTCGGGGATACAAAACGAGGGGCCTCGAACGTAGATCCACCGGGACCACCGTTGACTGCCCCAACGGACAAGATGCCCTGTGTTCCTACAGGAATCGTGGTCTGGTTCGTCTCCACGAAAAACAGATCGAACTCACGAACAGGACCAATCCCCTGCCCAGCCACAAAGGCGGGCTCTGCATTGAGGCTCGTCGTAAGCGTTGCGGGGATCGCCGGGAACGCGAAGGTGGCAATCACCTGTCCGTCCACGCCTTGGATTTCATCGGGGTAGATGGCCGAAGGCTGAGGGGAGTCAATGAACAAGGTGTTGAATGCCTGCTGTGCCTCGCCGAGTCGGTTCTTCTCCGTGTTTGGCGCCACCAGGTAGGGCAAGGAGTAGTCCCCTGAGTCATTGAAGGGGCCCCCAATCAAGGCCGGGATCTCCAACGGTTCCGTCCGTGAGTTTCGGAACCGTACGTCGGCCTCAAGGTTGGTCAAAGGCGACGGTGGCCGCTGTCCCAAGATCTCCTTGAGCCCCAGAATGGAAGGGTCCTTGAACGAGGAAAAGGTACCATCCTCGTACTCACCATCACTTCGATCCACCCGAAGGTCGAACTGGATTCGATAGCCCGGGAGCCCGGTAACACTGGCTTCCAACTCCGCAGCGGTCGGGGGCTGGTTTGGATCGCCGCCCATCCGCACATCGGCATCCGGTGGTGTCACAAAGAAGGTGTCCCCCTGGAACAATTCCACGGGGCCGACTGTGGACTGAGCGTCTTCGGAGACTTCTTGAACTTGCGACGATGAAGTCAGCACGTTCCCATCTTCATCGGCAAAGGTAGCAATGCACCCAAGCAACACCTCTCCCACGAAAACAGATTTCAGCGTGGTGATATCCGTCCCGGGAGGGAACTGGAACGAGAAGGCTTCGCCCGAAGAAACGTCAATGATCCGTCCGTCCGGACGGCCAAAAGCTACCTTGAGTTTCCCTTCGGTGAAGGGTGGGGTGAACAAGTCAGGGTCCCCCGTGGTGAGATCGATGGTTTCTCCCCCCTGGGCCGCCAACTGGGACACATCAGGAAGTCCGTTTTGAGCCAACGGTAGGTCCTGAAGAGTAAGCGGGGTGGCAATCACCGCGGGGCGCGGTTGACTACTAAAGGTTGTACCTCCCGCCGCAGCGATCTCGGCATCGAATTCTGGGAACCCTGTCTCGGAATACGCAAAGACCCGTGCCCGAGGAAGGCGGGGGCGAACGTTGATCGATCCGATGTTCGTGATTTGACCAAGTACGGGGTTGCCGATGTCACCGATGGCCTTGCCAAAGGTGGAGGCTCGCTTGGGGAGTGTAATCCCGTCCCCTGAGATGGAGAAACGCCGAACGCGCTTGCGGAAGGCATAGACTCCAGGCTTGATCGGGTCCGACTCAAGGTCCGATCCGATCCCCGGATCGGTCAGCGTGAATGCTTCTGCCCGCTCTGGGAAAATGCGCGAGAATCGACTGGGCTCTCCGACCAGTTTGTAACGGCCAAAGGATTCCAGGCGGAAGGGAAAGAGCCGCAACCGCTTTCGGGTGCGAGAGACCAGAACGACATCATCTACGTCGTTCATGATAAGGTCACTTTGCTGCCCCCGAAGATCGTCTAACAGATCTGGATCGATGAAGGGACCGATGATTTGATCCCCATTGAGGGACGCCCCGTTAGGCTGGACAAGAGGATCACGCCGCAGGAAAACGATGTTGCGGTTGTAACCGAACCAAAGCTCAGAGAAGATGTTTCGACGATTCAGCTCTCCGGTGATGGCATTCTCGAACCCCGGAGGAGTGAACTCGTTATCGCGCCCGATGAAGAATCGGAACTTGCCATCTCGGTCTCCAATAATGTCTCCGGAGATCGTCTCAAGCACTTGCTCATAAGCGACGACCACCTCATTGTAGAACTCCAGGAAAACCCTCGCAGCCCTGTCCTCATCCTCCAGATTGCGACCTTCGCTCCGCAGGCCGACGTTGCCCTGATTCTTGTTTTCGATGGGCGGGATCACAGCCCCTTGTGGCCCTTGTGACGGCAGCAACGCCGACACGTCCCGGGCCACTTCATCGGCTACTTCGCCCAAATAGCGCAGAAGCGGGGTGGTGCGGAAGTACCAGGAATCCGGCTGACTAAAGGTGTACTGTGCCCGCAGGATGCCCCGCAAGAGGTTGTTTTCCTCAGAGGGCTGAATGATATGGGCAAACTGAGCCAAGAACTTGGGAAGGAGAAGCTCCCCGTCCTGGAGGACCGGGAAAAGCCCACGTTGAGCCGTGCGCCGAAGGTACAACGCCTGTCCGGGCAACAGTGGGCCCTGTGGAGGATCCAAGAACTGAAGGTCCCCTGTAGACAGATCGATCTCGTACTCAATCGATTCCCGGAGTGTGCGACCCGGAAGCTCTAGCCCCTGATCGTTGATCTCTCCAAAGAGGATCAACTCGAAGCGTTGATCGGACACGAGTGCTCCGAGGCCCACAAAGGTGCTCGGAGTAGGCGCATACACAGGGCGCCCCGAGATACGCGCATCATCCTGGTCGGCGTTAAACCCACGAGGGAAGAATGCCGAGATGTCCACCTGAGTCCGGGTCCCGTTGTCAATCAGCGTCGACCCGGTGATCACGAAGGGAAGTCCCCCCAGCTCCAGGATGTGACCCGCAACGGCCAAGTTGGTCAGATTGCCGTCAAAGATGATGTCTTGGCGACCACGATTGATGGGGTCATACGAGTTAGGTACTTCAATGAAGAAGCCGTCGTTAGCGTCCGGGTTGAACGCTTTGGCTACGGGATCACTGGACAAGACCGAAATGGAGTCCGTGCTGGGATCCTTGGATCCTGCTTCAAGTTGCGTCGGTGGCGTAAACTCTACTAGCGTACTGTTTGTGCTTGCATCGTAGCTCACTGCCGTGATGTAGAACGCAAACTCCCCGACCCGCAAGAGCTGTCCCGCCACAACATCGGCCGTCCGATCCGTTTCGAGAGTGAAGCTTGACTGGTCCGCTTCGATAAAGAAGGGAGGACGGAACACCGGCTGCTGAGACGTAGTGAAAGTAACCTCGCCTCCAAAGGTTTCCAATACCGTATAACTAATGCGGACATTGGAAGTATCCGGTACAGGGTTTTGGAAAATGATGACCGAGGGTTCGGGCTCCACCGTCGAAACAGGAGAGTTTCCAACATTGGTCAATGTTGACCCAATGTAGACCGCCACACCCTCTTCGACCGTCCGACCCGTGGGGTTGAACGTCCACCGTGTCTGGTCGTTCGTGGGCGTTGCAGTCTCTAGTGAAACCGTCAAAGGAAGAAACTCGATCACCCGAGTCGGAACCGGAGTCCCCTCTGGATCATTTTCCGGTGGGGTGAGCAGTAGGTCACCAGTTCCATTCTCTGCCAGGAAGTATTCCGCCTCGACAAGCTGAAAATCTCGCAGCGGCTTGGAGAACAAGAAGGACCCCTGGATTGGGTTCAAGGTCACATCCTGAGCATTCTCAGTGACCATCAGCTCGACAAAGTAGACATTCTCCTCGCTAAAGGCCGTCAAGTCCCCCAAAGAAAGGTTGATTTCCCCGGACGTGGGTGAGAACTCTGCTACCCCTTGTGGAAGGGAGATTGGGCTTGTAGCCGGGTCAAGGAACTCTTCAACGTAGATCGTGTCGGAACCTTCGAACTGATTGAGAACCTCGGACCCGAAATTGAGAAGCCCATCAAAGTCTTGAACTTCGATCACGTCTCCGGTCAGGTTTGACGTGACGGTCGGAACTTTGACGAGATCCCCGTTTCCAAACGTGTACGTCTTGTTCCCCACACGGATGGAAAAGTTGTTGTTGGCAAACCTCTCCGTAGACACCCCCGGAACAAACTGCGTGTCGTTGGACACCTGCCCCAGGTTTTGCGTGCTCAAGGATCGAAGCGACGCCGAAGGGCTGCCGTTGGGCAATCCAAACCGAAGACTGATTTCCCGTCCAGAGTTGAGGGCATCCCCCACCACTGCCACCAATCGGTTCATGGACTGAGCCGTTGGGGTCCCCGGATTTTCCCCAAGGTCACTCAGCACTCGAATCCGGAAAGGCTCCTCGGGGAGATGCTGGAACTGGGTAAACTGGACATCGGCGACGATACCTTCATCGAAAGTGTCCCTGTCCACGCCTTCAAAAAGCTCCCAAGGTACGGCAACCCCATCCGCTGGAAAAGGCTGCTCGACGGTCAACGTATTTGGCAACGTGGCATCGGAGGCAACAACGTAGGTTCCCTGGGCATCCCCGGCTTGGATTTGAAGCTGGAATCCCTTTTTGACCCCCAGAGCCACGAAATCCACATCAACGCTGTTGTCGATAAAGGTCGTGCTGCCCGCAGTGAAAGCCCCGCGACCCCCGAGAAATACGGAAGTCCCTACCTGGTTGATCAAGGTGAGACGCCCCGAGGCGCCCCCATCAAGAACCAAAAAATCCTCGTTTAGAACCTGAGTCTCAAACGGGGAGCCTTGCTCCGATACACGAAGACTGTTCGATGGAAGTCGAAAGCTCTGGGCGATAATCCGTTGACGATCGAGCTGGATCTCCAAGGAGGGTTGCTCGACAAAGCTAAACTGCCGACGCCGGTCGGCCCAGAAGAGACGACGTGTCCCGAAATCATAGAACACATCCTCGTAGTTCTGGAGGTTACGGAACAGCAACCCGTTTTGGAAACGGAAGAACACCCCGTCGTCATATCCCGGGATATCCTCCAAGGGAGGCCGATCTAGCAACACCACCGGGCTTGGCGAGATCGAGGACACGAGTGCCACATCGTCAAATCGATCGATATGGTTGACATCCGAGATACTCTCCTGCCGGCCCCCTAGATTGAGAGGACTACGGAACACTCCGAGGTTCGACCCGTTGTCAGGCAAAAACCTAACCTCGGGAGGATCGAACGGGTTGGGCCCTTGTGAAGCCGCAGGGACATTGAGCAACCAGCCGGGAAGGAACCCGAGCGCAGCGGGGCCCGATAGGTCCTTCTCACCACCCGGACCAAATCCGATCTCAATCTGACCCCAACGTTTACCGTTGATTAGATTTTGAGTCTGGAGAGCAATCCGGTCTCCCAGCACGATGGCGGACCCAGGGCCCGTAATCACCGCATTCAAGCTCTGGACGATTTCTTCCGGAGTGAACTCCCCCCCCTGGGAAGTAGAAACGCCCCCGGGATCCGTTGCCGCGTCCCAGGTATACGTGAGCCCTCCAATGCGGAAGACAAAGACTTCATCCCCTTCAAGGAAAAACGCCCCCCGCACCCGAGAGAACATCCGAGCCTGGTCATGGTAGACAGCGGGTTGGACGCTGGTCTGGAGGAAGAACAAGGCTTCCCCGTTGAATCGCTTTCGGTCCTCCTTTGAAAGGATGACCTGAGACCCTCCAGCCTTCTCACGCAAGTCAACGATCGCAACGTTCCGAGGAAGCTGGAAGTCAAACCGGGGAATCTCATCATCATCGTCTACGAGACGAACAGACCGAATCTGCCCGGACTCGCCGAAGAAGAAAAGATCCCAAGGCCCTCGAACATCACGTACAAGACCCGACTCGTTTGGTCGGATACCCGGAGCAGTAGAGCCGTTTGGAGGAAAGCCCGTCCCATCCAAGCGAAACTGCACACCCGAAACCCCCGGAGAGGGGAGAGGGGAAGCATCCGGGATAAACAGAGAGTTGGATGAGCTAACGGTCGTCGGTTGTCCCGATCCGTTTACAAGCTGTACCGGGGCCTTGGTCTGCAAAGGCCGCTGCGTCAGGCTCAGTCCATCATAGAAAACCTGTGCCCCTAGGTAAAGGGAATCGAAGGTCGCAGAATCCGGATCTGCCTTGTCGATGTCGATCTGTGAGAACTTCAATCGGCCTGTGGATAGGGAAACCCCCACTTGCCCTTCTTCCACGACCAAAACCTCCAACAGGGCATCGGTGTCGACAATCTTGGCGTCTAAGAATTGACGGTTCCCAATTCTGACAAACGGAAAGTCCGTAGGCCCCGGGATAGGTGCCAAAAAGAGGGGGTTCCCGGCCGAAGTTTCCAGTTCTCCAAGAGGCTCAATGTTTGTCGGATCGCTCTGCGGCTGATCGATGAAACCTTGGTACGAATAGAAGATCGTCTGCCCAGCGAAGGCATCCACAAAGGCCGGGTTCCACACCAGCTCCCCTGTCGTCTGGCCCACGATCGCCGACAAGGTAGGGTCAGTTGCGAAGTCGAAGTCCTGGACTTCATCGTCGAGCACCACCCGAATTCCCCCAAACCCCGAAGAGGATACTGGCTCTGCCACGGGCATCGAAGTGCTATCGGGACGGCGACCCAGCCGTACCATCGAGTACGAGTCTGCGTCCCCACTATTGCCAGGGAGAAACCCCCCAACCCGAATCCGAGGAGCAGGGGACAACACATAAGATTCCCCCACCAGGAGACGGTTCAGATTCCGAGGGGGAGTCCCCTTCAAGGGGGCCCAGCGTCCTCGTTGGCCATCCCACTTGAATCGGGTTTCGTAACGATCGTTCTTGGTCCACCAAAAGGTAGGGGCAGCAAGAACCGTCCCAATCCGTCGAACAGTGTCCCCGCGCTCCGCTGAAAGGCCGCCACCCAAAAGAGACAGGAGGGCCGAGTCCGTAATCGTAGCCGTTGAAGTTACGGGGTTCCAGGCAATGGCATTCGAAAGATCGAACTCATCTCCCGTATCTCCACGCACCGCCACAAGCGTGGTCACGTTCTGGATCGTGCGGTTCGCCTGGTCGAAGATGAAAACTCGATCGGTCCCGTCCGTAAGCTCCACCTGAGAAGAGCTTGTGAATGGGTTGCCCGGATCGGGATCAGGAATGATCTGGATCACCGTCAAGTTCCCGGCACCGACAATGGCCCGGGATTCCCCCAGTACCTCAAAGTCTGCCCGATCCTTTAGATCGGCCGTGTTGGCGGCGAAGATCAGATATTCAGTCTCCGTCTCACCTCCCGGCTCCAAAAGCACCGCCGCCCGATACTGGTCCTCAGAGACAGAGGTGAACTGAGGGGCCGGGATCTGATAGCTCAAGGGAGGCAACGACTTGTAGTCTTGCTCGACCCCGTTGGTGGGCTCATCGGTCGCAATAGCGTTCGCCGGGGCAACCCGAGGGGCCCGAAGCACAAATCCTGACAGCGCAAATCCCATGATGTTCTCTTAGAATACCCTCGAAATGCTCGTTCCACCCGAAGGAAAAACCCCAGGAGGGCCGGCTACCGCTCCAAATCCTGAGCCCGTTTGTACTAGAGCCGCAATCCCTGTGCTCAGCCCCGAGGCAAGCTGAGCTGCTTGTTGACCGTTGATCCCGGCTGCCTGAAGGTTCGCCAAAAGGATCGGCAGAAGGGTCGCGGGGTTGCTAATGGACACTTTCGTGATGTCCGTGCCGGTACCCACTCCTACAGATACGCCAATATACGAAGCATTGACATTCAAAATAGCTACGAGCCCCGCTTCGATAGCCGCTCCAAGCCCTTGTGCCGTAGGGCCGTTGAGTCCTACCGAGTTCAAGGCAAAAATGATCTGTCCCGTGGGGACAAAGGTAACTTTTCCTGTAGCCGTCCCGGCCCCCAGAAAGCCAGCAGTCACCCCGTTGAGCAAAACGTTCGTGGGGCTTTGAAACCATACGGGAAGGGAGGCGCCAATGGCCTGCGCGATTCGGGGCAGATCTTGCGACCCCGGGTAGACGGCGCCTCCTGCTGCGATAATCGAGGCCGTGATCTCTGGTCCGGTCAAAGGCATTACGGTAACGGTGGTCCAAGTAGGTGTCCTGGGCTCCCAAGGCCCAAGAACTGGAAAGGAAGCCCGGTAAGGGGATCGATATCGGATCCGTTGAGGATACCGCCAACGGCCCCTACGCCGCCCAAAATAGTGGTCCGACCGGATACCCGTGTCGTAGCCAGGGAAGATACGGATACCCCTGTGATACCCCGTAGCGAGGCGTTTTGAAGAGATGTCAGGCGCATCCCGCCCACCGCGGAGAATGCACTGATCCCTGCGAGAGAGCCTACGGTCAGGCTGTTCGTGCCCGCGCTTGCGGTATAGGTGCCCACCGTCGTCGAGTACGTCATGTTGCCGACGACAATATTCGTCCGGTGGTTCCCGAACAAGAACCTCTCTTGCCGGTCGCCGAACAACATCAAATACTGGTCCGTAAGTCCTCCAGCGTGTCCTGTGGCTGGGTTGGCCCCGAAAGTGACCTTTCGAATAGGCAGGTTGGTCGGAAGAAAGTTCTTGGGACCAGAGTAAAGGGTGTTTTCACGTCCCTGCACAGTGCGGTCGAGGGTGTTGCATTGGGTAAGGAACTTGTCTGTGAAGACGTTGAAGCTTTGCTTCGGGGTCGCCGTGACCTCGTTGGTATCTACCAACTGGATCACGTCGGATCCCGAAACCTTGACGGCACGTCCTGCAAGCAGGTGAGTGTTCCCGGTCGGAGATTCCAAGAGCAGGCTCGGCAACTGCTGTTCGCTAAGCTGGTCAGGATTGAGGCGAGCGGAAAAACTCCCCTGCGTTGTCGGGCCCCGGGCGGAAAGCTTGATTGCTCCGGTGCCTGTCGTTACGGCAAAGCCGAAGTTGTTGACATCATCCCCTTCCTCAAAGTTCAAGTTGACCGCGGGAGCAATGAACTCCATCGGCCCTCCTGATTGGACCTTCATGCCCCCCGACATCCCAACTTCAACCGAGTTTTCAAGTTGGGGGCCCGAGACATATGCCTTGAATCGACCGTCCTTTGTGACCGACGAGAACATAGGCAAGTTGGCGTTGGAATCCAACGGATTGACTACTTGGAAAAGAGACGCTGCGTGCTCGCCAATCTCGACGCCAAGTCCCGATTCCATCCGTGGATCTGACTTGTTGCCGTCAAAAATCCTCGGCACGAGCGGAAGTGCATACAGGTCTCTCCCGCTCGATGAGAACGCATCATTCCCGACCACCGACCCCAGCACAAACGTGATGAAGGGTTGGTTGGAGCTTAGAAGATTTTGGTCTGCTGAGGAGGGCAGGCGATCGGCATCAAACCCGTCTGTTTGCTCAGTAACTGGAAGACGCCCGTCTGAAGTGTGGTCCAGCTCGATCCGGTACTCAGTAAGGGTGTCAGCCTGCCCAAGATCTTGTAGAGTTGCCGAGTTGACCGGAAGGGCCCCCGCGGCCGGGTTTGGATCGTAGGCCACACGGAACAGGGGCTTGCCTCCGTATTCCGCATCCGAGACTGTTTTTTGGGCATCCCGGATAAAGCCGTCCGGCCCAAGGAAAAGTCCCCGTTGAAGAAAGCTATATGGGTCGAGGGACTCGGAAAATACCTGCCCCGAATCCGGGAAAGGGAACCCCGGATCGGACCGTTGAAACACGGGGTGAGGGGTCAAGCCCCCCGACTCAACTGGAGCGGCTCCCAACAAGAAAGACGAAAGGGGCGCTCCACTTTCTGCTTGTTTCCCTGCTGCCCAATTGGTCCCATCGCTCACCATCCGGGCTGGAAGGAAGGTGGCGTCACGTTGGACCATCCCGGAGTAAGAGCGGACTCCAGCGGTCACATGGAACTGCTGTAGTGACCGGCATACAATCGCTTGATCCTGGTCCCGGATACGAATCTCGTTCGCACGCCGGTTCGTGATCAGCACTCCCTCGTCGAGGAAAATGTCGGAACCCTTGGACGATGACAAAAAGATGTCACCCGGGTTCATGGCCCGCATTTTGTGCCGCTGCCGCGTGTAGATCCCCTCGAACTCTGCACGGTTCTTGGGGTTTAGGTCTGCTTCGGTTGCCAGGAAATCCTGCGTGGGCAACCATTCCATTCCTGCGGTTGCAGAGATCGGGAACCAACCCAAAATACACGGGATCTTGGAGTGGAAATACCCGATCACACACACGTCACCAGGCTCCGGAAGGGCGCCAATAAAGTGACGCGCCCCCGCAGCAGGGTAGCAGTTGGTGATGGGCGCCCGTTGGAACTCATCGTCCTCCCCCACAAAGACTCGGAGAGTCACCTCATGGGTCGTGTAATCCACGCGAACCACCCGGGCGAGGCCCAGGGGGGCCCCGGCGGTGCGTGATGGAGATCCGGACTTGGCGCGCTTACGACGGGTCGCTTCAAGAGCGATATCCCCCTTGGAAACGTCCCCGGACGGGAAGGATGAAGGTTTAGCCATTGGTGTCCTCCGGATCTAATCGTGGAACTGGGGGGCTACTCACCGAGGCTCCCGTAAACGACCCCGTAGTCAAAATACCGGGAGCGAACCCCCCTGCTAGATCAGGATTGGCCGTCTGGAAAGCCTTGGTGAAGTTGGTCCCAAAGATGGCCGTGAAATCGGTGGCGCTTGGACTAGAGCTTTGGAAGGACCCTCGGACTTGCGCCATGTAGGTGAAGTAATCATTCTCTCGCAAGAGAATCGTTTCCGACAGCAACGCGGTAGCCGGATCGCGGTGAGAGTCGAGCCCCTCAACGGTC
>Ga0209986_10001399_pt1 | contig 23069 bp, 11 predicted proteins | sample BlataG_FD_183168 | JGI IMG/M metagenome (GOLD analysis project Ga0209986, IMG submission 183168) | Deep subsurface microbial communities from Black Sea to uncover new lineages of life (NeLLi) - Black_00105 metaG (SPAdes) (version 2) | ecosystem: Environmental > Aquatic > Marine > Oceanic >... | reverse complement strand
GAATAAAGCTTGCCCGCTCAATAGATTTGGGGCAGTCGTTTACTGACCTCGGGATTGTTGATAATAATTCTGATTATGCTAATCGGAACCCTTTTCTTGTGGTAGACGACACTGGCTGGATACACTGTGCCTGGGCTTTGTGCACATCAGGGGATAACGAGTACCTTTATCCCTGGATCGGATATAACTGTTCCCAGGATAGAGGTAATACATTTTTGGCAGAAGACATAATTATTAATGATGATATGAGTGAGGTCTACAGGGGTAATCCTTCACTGACCTATAATCCGTTTAATAACAATATTCTGATATGCTGGGAAGATGCACGGCGCGGCGGAGGCATTACCCATTCTGATATCTGGTTTAGTCAAATGCATAGAGACATTCTGTCACCCGGCTCAAATCAACGAGTAAACTGGTGGGAACCTGATACATCGATAATGTATGATAACTTCAAGCCAGTAATCAGGATAGATCCCCAGGGAACTATGGTTGCTGCCTGGCATGGGGACCCAGAAGGAGATGAAACATACAATATTCGCGTTGCAGCATACAATGATTCGACAAACCGGTTCTCGAACAGCCAGTCTTTTATTAATACCTTTACTGGAACAAGTAATGCCAATTTTGGAAGGGTTTTTTATCAGCCTTCGGTTTTTGTGAGATCGATCGATAATATCACGAATTTCTTCCTTGTCTGGCAGGATTTTTTTGAGGATTCACTCGGCAGTAATATCTATTCAGTCAGGGGCTGGGTTGCTATAGACCTGGATGTGGACAATGATTCACTCGATGTAGAAAATGGTACAATCAACTTAAAGACTCAGCCTGCCGGACCTGCATACTCGCCTTATGCCAAGGCAGAGTTTGTCCTGGTTAATACTGATGCGTCGTATAATCCCGACACAATCGATGGACCGAGTCTTGAACATATGGATTCAATTTATGTACTTAACAAAACACTTTATGGCCCTGGTGCGACGGCTTTGGACAGCGTTTTTATACTTGGTCTGCCCAATGTTCTGAGTGTAGGACAATCAGCCGTGTGCACGCTTGCCGTGGTAATACCTGAAGATTTTCCTGAGGGAATATATACCGGGATTATTACAATTCGGGGTCATGCTGTTGAAGCCGGGGTCTATGCTCAAGAAAGTTTTATGGTAACTGTTCAAGGTCCAATATCAAGGAACAGTCTCGATTCCTTAAGCATTGTTCCGATACCATTTAAACCGAACCGGAATTCTGCGCACGACAGAATTCATTTCCAGGGTTTACCACAAGGTGCAAATGTGAGGGTTTATGACCTTTCTGGTTCTCTGGTATGGTCTGATATTGAAGACGGTGATGGACATTGTGCATGGGATGCGGACGCAGCAAGTGGTATATACATCTATCTTGTAACGGCTTCTGATGGTGCAGTTAAAAAGGGCAGATTGTCGGTCATTCGGTAAAAGGAGATAAGATGAAGAAATTTATAATGATTTCACTAATTACAATTATCAGTTTACTTTATGCAGGTCCCGGAGATGCCGGAGCAGCGTTCTTAAAGATACCGGTTGATGCCCGGGTCTGCGGTATGGGCGAGGCATCTGCTGCTTATATTGATAATGCGTCAGCACTCTATTATAATCCTGCTGGACTCGGAAAGATTAAATCGATTGAACTGCTCTTTATGCATAATGCATGGCTTCTGGATATGAGGCACGAGTACTTTGCCGCTGCGTATGCGTTCAGGAATATCGGTACCTTTGGCTTGTCGTTCAATTACTGGGATTCAGGAGAAATACCGTGTATAACAATCAGAGGCGACACAATTCCCAATTATACTTTTTCCGCTTCAGATTGGGCAGTAAATATCGGCTATGCAAAAGAACTCGGCAAAGTATGTATTGGGGTTGGATTTAAATTCTTGAGTGAAAAGCATGAAAGTCTCTCTACCACAGCAATAGCATTTGATGCGGGCGGAATGTACAAACTACCGATAAAAGGACTGCAAACAGGTATTTCATTGAGCAATTTCGGAACCGGCATTGAATTAGACCAGGAAAGATTTTCCCTGCCGCTTTTGGTTCGACTCGGCTGGCAATACAATCTGCAAAAGATCGGGTTTGCCCAGGATTTTATTATCTCTAATGCGGATGAGTTCAGCATTGCGCTGGGTGCAGAGTACTGGGTCGCCGAGATATTGGCATTGAGATTCGGATACCGGACTGGTTCAGGTGCCGGCGGTCTATCCGGTTTAAGAGCCGGGTTAGGTGTTTGCTTTAAGAATTTTGGACTCGATTATGCGGCTGCTGCTTACGGACAACTGGGTAAAACCCACCGGTTCTCTTTTTCGTGGAAGCCAAATAGATAATCTGTCAAGAAAACAAAAAATTTATTCGGATTACACACTCTACATTTACTATGTCCTCTCTTTGACTCGGTTTCTGCCTGCGGATTTTGCCTTATAAAGGGCATGATCTGCGAGTTTCAGAATTGTCATGGGGTCCTCTATATCTTTACGATGCTGAGCCAGACCAATACTGCACGTGATATGGAACGTTGTACCGCCATCAGCAGAAAATATCCTATCGGCAACTGCCGCGCGCAATTTCTCAGCCAAATCCCTTGCCTCTGGTGCCTTAATATTGATTAGCGCCAGGCAGAACTCATCTCCACCGTAGCGCGCAGTGATATCGGTCTTGCGTATATGTTGTTCCTTAATTATTTCTGCGATCGTCGAGAGAACGCGGTCGCCGATCAAATGACCGTATGTATCATTAACGCGCTTGAAGTGATCCAGGTCAAGTATCATGACGCTCAGCAGTGAGCCGTAACGAACTGCCCGCTGGACCTCGTGAACCAACTTCTCCATAAGGTAACCGTGATTATTCAAGCCGGTCAGTGCATCTGTTCGGGCAAGGATCTTCAACTTTTTCTGCTGTTCTTCAAGATGCTTCCGGTGAAAGTTCAATTTTTCCACCATCAGGTTAAAGGTATCGGCAAGCTCGCCGATCTCAGTTTTTGACTGAACATCCACCTTCACTGCGAAATTCTTATTCGCTACCTGCCGGACACCATGGATGAGTTTGGCTATGGAACGAGTTATGTATTTTGAAATCACAAAAGCTAAGAGCACAGCAAAACAGAGGGATAAAGCTCCAACCAAGATCGAAAGTCTTCTCATTCTGCCAAGACTCCAGTAGACCGTCTTGTACGGCTGCTGGATGAAAACAGCCCAGGAAAGGTCAGGCATACTGATCAGTACACCGAGCATTTTTCCTTTTTCTTCGTCAGTATAATTGTACGCAGCAATAACATTATTGTTAAACAGGGCTTCTAACCGGGCGTCTTCTGTAATAAAACCTTGGTGTAGTACAGATCTTAAAAACTCCTGCCTGGTCTCTTCTAAAGGAAGAACAACATTGCCCTTTCGATCAAAAACAGATATTAAGTCTTCTGCACCAAGCCGTGATTGGGAAATCTTTTTTATGTAGACAGAGATATCGGTAAGGTCTATCTCAGTATAAAGAAAAGCGAAGATTTCATCTCTGCGCCACCAGGGAATAAGGATACCCAATCTGGCGCTATTTTTTTCACCAACAACAAGACTGTAATATCTTCCTTTCTCAATGGCGGCTTGACATACTTTTTCAGGAAGTGCATCCGGTACAACAATCGCGCTTGACGCTACGATATCCTGTTTTCTCCCTTTTTCATCAAAAACCGCAATGAAGTCGACTGACTCAAGCATCATAACCGCCTTTGCCAGTTCTATCTTCTCTGTGGTTGAAATGCCGGGGCTGTTAAGGATGTTGATTATCTGCTTTAGTGCAGTTTCAAAACCTTCAACCTCATAAAAAATTCTATAACTCACATTCTCGGCGACAGAGATTCCATATTCCCGGGCAGAGAGTTCGAGAGCACCGGCATTGACATTCAAAAGCGCATAGGTGATGCTTAAAACAGCAACAACAACTATGATAATAGTTGCTGTTGCTATCTCATGAAAGGTCTTTCTTATTTTAAACATTTAATTTATCTCCGTACAAATCTCGGTCTTATATTCATTGTTGCATACTGTATTGAATCCCGATCCCGAACCTTATGATCGTGTTGGCATCGTCCAAACCAAAGGAATACTGACCGTTACTGAAAAAATGCGTGTAATTGGCGTGCAGATTCAAAAGCCAGTTCCTGCCTAAATAGAACCTAGAACCAAGCCCAAACCCTATTGACGTATCAACAACTCCCCTGCCGTCGTCACTGGCTGTAACAATAACCTCACCATTTAAACTTTTCTGCCACCAGACAAAACCCGAGCCGATATTCAAGAACGGCGATATGTAGCCCAGATTGAACTCCTTTCTGAAACCGACCTCAAACGGTATGATGTCTGTCTTATAGGGCTCATTATCAATCTCTTTTTTGATGCTTCCCATCGTTGTGTTCAGATAGAAACTGATGCCGCGCGACAACATTTTGGTGAACTCAAGACCATAGCAATAACCCAGTTCTGTATTGTTTTTATTGGGACTTTGCATTCTGAACATCCCGGCATTTACACCCAGTATACACACGGGCGCGCGGGGAATCTTGCAACTGATTTCTGTAGTATTTCCGGCATTATCGACTGCCCTGACCGAAACAGAACTGCCCTGATAATCTTTGGGTATATTATAAGAAAATGACCCGTCTTTATCCGTCTTAATTTTTTCATCATTCACATACAGTTCTGCATCTGTATCTGTATGACCGGCAACAATAAATTCGCCTTCTTGTTTGCCCGACGAGATGCCTACCTTAAGCTGCGGTTTCAAGGTGTCGATCTCAACAATGAATGTCCTGTAATCAGAATATTCACCTTCCAGGCTATCTTTATCAATCCCGCTTACCCGCCAGTAGTATCTATTTTCTCTTAATGAACTGACCAGCGAATCATTGGCAATATAGGCATCAAAAGTTATTTCCTGAAATAGAGAATCCTCGGCGACTACAAGATGAGAGAGCACTCCACTCGGCTGCCAGACAAATATGATGTCGTTAGGGAAAAACCTTTTTTCGTTCATCAGCGGAGAAACAAGCACCGGTGCCAAAGGTAGGGAACGGGGTTGTTCAGGCAGTTCTCCTTGTTTAACGACCGTGTCCTCGCCTTTGTCTGCCACAGCCGAGACATCGGCATTGCTTAGATAAACAGATATCAAACCTTTTAGTTTTTCATCCACCAGTATCTCACTGCTCTGGGGATATAGTTCAACCACGGCAGTCGGTGTGCCTATAATAGAATCATCCTGACTGCTAATATTTTTTAATATTGTCTTTAGACCGCCGCTCTGCAATTCGAAATTTCTTATGAGCGACTTTTCTTTTCGCTTCAGTTCCAGACCGTGGACAATGACCATGGCGTCCTCGCCTATGCTCAGCACACCTTTATTTGGATACAGGATATCTGCGCTCGATTTTTTGCCAGTAGTTATTTTATAACGGCGATAAAGATAAAGGTTCGGAACAGGATCGAGCCAATCGGGTTTTATAGTCGGCGGCTGCACCTTTACATCATTCTTAAACCATATCAGCAGAGCATCAGGCTTGCGTATTACGATCTCCACCCTGCGATTTTCTTGCCTGCCTTCTTCGGTTTCATTCGAGGCAATTGGGTTTTGTGCGCCCAATCCTGCAGCATGGATTCTACCACTGGCTACTTTTAAGTTATCCACTAAATAAGCTTTCACCTGGTCTGCTCTTTTCTTGGAAAGGGTGACATTAGCAGAAACCGAACCGACATTATCTGTGTAGCCGTTCACGTCAATCATTAAATTCGGCTCTGCATGTATCTTATTGGCTATCTCCTTAAGGATAGTCTCTGATTCAGAAGTCAACACGCAACCAGCCATATCAAAATATACTCTCCCAAGGAGTGCTTCTGCACCGTCTTGTTGAGAAATCATATAAAAAAAGAGAACAGTAATTAAATAAAAAACCTATACCCCCTTTATTACTCAAACATGATCAAAGCTCTTAACCATCTAATATAAACACGAGGGATCTGCCTATTAAGCCAGTGCCGTTTCAAATTATTAATGTTCGTGCAAAAAATATTCGCGAACGATTTGCAACGGTACCAGAACTTTATGATCTGAGAACGCACCTTTTAAAGATTTTTCCAAAGAGCAATATATAATAATAACAAGAATCGATAAAATGTCAATACCGAAAGAATTATGGGTATATTGAGGTCAAATCTGGGTATAGATGTATCCAAGTTTCTGCTTTACACCTTGACATATATCTCATAATTACTTATAATATGATGTAAATCAGATTAGAGTTTACATGTATGATTTTTATTAATGACAAAATTTAATATGAAGAATAAAGAAAAAATATCCTTACTTGTGATTTTAATGCTAACCTTTATTTTTCCTGTATATGCGCGGGACGAGTTTGGAGGAGGTTCTTTAAGTAACAATACAAGGGACGTACAAAATACATGGGCTTATTTAGCCCGTGGTGAAATTATTGAGAATTTTGACGATGGAACAATCGAATTATTATCTTATCCTGGAGAAGACATGGATCCTGATGCATGGAATTTAGATTCCATAAATACCTATAATAACTCTTCATTTTCACTTAAATTATACGGGAATACCTGGAAACTTGAAATAATCGATTCAATTGCTATAGATACAGGCGATGTTTGGCAAGTAGCAGCTTTCATTGAGAACCGTGGTGAAATTCAAGGATTTGGTTTAGTAGATTCAGTAAATACTTTGTTTTATTCATTTGCCGGGACCCAGCAATTGGATATTGAAGAGTGGGTTACTTTATATCAGGGAGCATTTCCTTTGTATACCTGGAATATTTATCTACTCCCGGTTGGCGAAGACTGGCTTGCCTGGTTTGGCTATTTACCCACTATTACTGGTATCGTTTTCGTAAATGACAGGGATACAGACCCTGATGGTGTTGTTTATTTCGATGAAATAATAAACATCACGAGCGATCTTCCAATTCCACCACAAGTACAGATAGACTATTCAATAGGTGAAATTTTTGTAAATGCTCGTGGAATAAGAAGTGTGGATGTCCAATTTTATAGCACTGTTATTGACCCTGATAGTGAGCATCATCTATATTTCTGGTATTTCGGAGATGATTCAACGAGTAATGAACCAAATCCTTTTCATACTTATATTGTTGAAGATGATCATCCATATACAGTATTGCTGGAAGTTGTAGATAGCACTGGGTTATGGGGAAGAGCTTCCTGTCAAATCACAGTCGATCCTGGCTCCACAACTTTTCCCGTCACCATGAATTTTGTTGGTGATATTATGTTAGCAAGAGGATATGAATATCCCGGCGGAATTATTCCAACCCTTGGAGTTGAAGCAATTTTTGAACCGACCCTTCCTTTTTTAGGTGATGCAGCAGATATTACAGTAGTTAATCTCGAAAGCCCCCTGTGTTCTGTCGGTACGCCACATCCTACTAAGCCGATTATATTTAGGGGGTCTCCTGAAAATGTAGCTGGTTTGGTATACGCTGGAATCGACGTTGTTTCATTAGCAAATAATCATGTAATTGATTATGGTTTAGAAGGAATGCGCGAAACACAGGATGTTTTATTACAAAATGATATTTTGTATTCTGGCGCAGGTGCAAATTCCTATGAAGCATACTTGCCTCTATTTACTGTAAAATCTGGTGTCAATATTGCTTTTTTGGCTTCTTGCAATCGAACCGGCCAGTATGATAATTATCAGCCTTATTTGAATGCTGGGTTTAACAAACCGGGTTTTGCACATCTCACAGAGTTTAATGTCTCCCAGCAAATCCACGCCGTAGAATTCGACGCCGACCTCATTGTCGTTGAGATGCATGCGGGCAACGAATATTCGTTAACACCTCCGAGGATATCTGGAAATGACGATTATAATGAAGATGAGTTCTATTCTCCTTTTTCATTGGGACCCAGATGGGATGATATTGAACTAAGACATCATACAATAGATGAAGGAGCAGATTTAGTCGTCTGTCATCATGCGCATGTCATACAACCTTTTGAAGTTTATAATGAAAAATTGATTGCGCATTCGCTGGGAGATTTTGCGTTTGATTTAAACTATTTTGAAACGTTCCCATCAATGATTCTAAATGCTAAAATTAATGAAACAGGATTTTACAATTATTCTGTGACTCCGATTTATATTGACGATTACATTCCGCAAAGAGCAAAAGGTCAACTGGGGTTACATATCCTGGATAATCTTTCCAGACGTTCAAAAGAATTAGGAACATATATGATTGCAAATAGAGATAGTGTAACAGCTGAAATTGTTCTGGACACACTTAATTTAACATCTGAAATTTCGCCATATACGGATGAACTCGGGTTGAGTGAAGAAAATGGTTATTGGATATCTAAACCTTTACATCTTGCAAGAGATGGTAGTATATCTTCTATCGTTTCCATTACTCCTATAAGGAACTGGCAATTTCGACTGGGAAGAGAAATAATATGGTTTGGTAATTTTGAGGACGAAGGCTGTACCATCTGGTTACTTGATCACGCTGATGAGTTTTATGATGATACTGTTTTTTATGAGGGCGCAAGGTCTTTATGTCAGATTCGTCCTGTGGGCAGTTCTCCAATTATTACCAATCTTGAAAAGCGAATGGTATGCTATTCCGATTCAACATATTACTCGCTTCATGGATATATCAAAACGCAGAATGCAAATAACGCAGATATAATCGCAAAATTTTACTGGTCAAGATATAGCTCATATTCTATTGGCGAAAGTATTCTTGGTGCTGAAGTTAGTGGCACGACCGATTGGACTTTTTATTACAACGAATTTATTCCCACTGATGGCACCAATTATATTGATATCCGGTTAAGAAGTGAATCACCAGAATCTGGTGGAGAGGGTTATACGTGGTATGATAATGTTGGCATTATAGAATGGGAAGAGTGGCAATCTTTTGGCAGTTCAACAACTATTTCGACACCAAATGATTACTACTGGATTCAGATCAGAACTAGTGTTGAAACATATAACGCAGTGTTATCCTATGAAGAAATTATGTATAATCCTATTTCTGCAATAGATTATAATACAGGGCATCAGAATACATTCCAATTATTTCAAAGCTACCCGAATCCAACGAGGTCCGCCATGAAAATTCAATATAACCTGTTAGAAACGGCTAAAGTAGTTTTAAAAATTTACAATATTCTTGGACAAGAGGTGAAAACCCTGGTGAATGAAAAACAGGCTATAGGGCAAAAAACAGTCATTTGGGATGGCAGAGATAATCAAGGTAGAACTATTGGTTCAGGAATATATTTCTGCAGATTACAAGCCGGTGTATACGAACAATCAAAAAAACTCGTCTGGCTTAAATAACCTATTCCGGATATCGAATTTAATGAGATGCACTGTTCCCGGTTGTGCTATTTAAAGTGAAAGAGAACAGCTTTAATTTTTAGGCAGCATTTTTAAAAATTTGTCAATCTCTTGTGAATTAGGAATTATATTAGAAACCTTTTCCAGAACTTTCTTCGCATCATTTTTATTTTTGTGTTCTAAACAAGTCTTGGCAAAATAAATCGCCTCGGTTTCTAATTTATTTAAAATCACCCTGCGCATATTCTCAGACTGGTTATCATACATCTTTTTGAAAGGTTCGCCACGAAACAAACTGAATGCCTTTGAATACTCTTTCTTAGCTAACTGCCACTCGCCCGCCCGTTCGAGAATCTTGATTTGGACAAGCAATACCTCAAATTCGTCATAGTCAGTAGTGATATATACTCCACGGTTAGTCAAGCTAGGAAAACCATGCCTCGATGAAATACTGAGCAGACGACTCGATAAATTAAGCTTCTTCCTTAGCCTCACGAGCATATGCGAAAGAAGACTTGATTGCCTCCTATTACAGGGCCAGAAATTCTGATATAGATCCTTTAATAGAACGAGTTTACCAGTTGCACCAGCTCTCAATGCTAAATGAATCAAAAAAGATTTTTCCTTGGGCGTCAGGTTTGTTCTTAAATATTGCTGATTTCTTGAAACCGTGAAATCTCCCAGAAATTTAATGTGATACACAGGCATATTTTGATTGAAAATTGGAAAGGTTAAGATTGCTCTAGGGAGCCCGGTAGATTTACCTTTTCTCAACAATTGCAACACTGGCTCAGGGAAGGATACAATCATTCGATGAAAAATGCCTAAAATACCATTTTTTCGGGCATAGTTAAAAGCCTTCCGGTAATCGCCTATTTTCAATGTGCGATTCGCGAGCAAAATTATGTTAAGGAGACGCAAAGTTGGTTCTTGTATGAATTCTTCAGGTAAAGTTTCTACTAAACCGAGGTTAAGTTTTAACATAAATGTTTCCAAAATTAAATTATGCTTTTTCATCAATGGTAGATATTTCTGCAGATGTATTTTAGCCTCTGATTTATTGTTTGTTGCCATAGCTACTAATGCTAGCCCTAATGATGTAGCGTATAGATGATTAAATAACTGGGTTTTTGATGCTTTAATCAAGGATTCAAGGAAAAATTTGGATGCATCGGTAAGTTTACCTTGGCCAAAAGATATGAACGCGCGCGCAAGATTATAAGAAGCACCATAGCCAGTCGCGTTTTTAATTGTGTGTATTTTATTAAGTAAGTTATCACCGTCTACATAGTTCCCGTTCATTCCATAGCCAAACAGAGCCGTGCTTATGGCATATCTCTCAAAAGCTATTACATCTTTTTCTGTCTCACAAGCCATTTTAAAATAACGAAAAGATTCCTTCAAGTTGCCAGTCGTACTCAAGAGGGCGCCAAATGTTGCATAATAATATGGATAAGGCAGGCGATAAATTAATTTGCGACATTTTTTAACATAATCTAATGCCGTAGTTGTTTTATTAAGACGATAATAAAAAGTTGCTTGTTGAAAATAAAAAAGAAACCACAAAGCATTATCTTTTACTTTGCACATTTTTTTGGCAATAAGACAGAGGACTAATTTTTGTTTCTGAGTCTTGTGCATCCAGTCTAAAACAAGCAGTTCACAAAAATTGGCAATAATTGATGTGTACATATAACCCTTTTTTTCCAAGGTTTTCCTTACTCGTCGTGCCTTTTTAAAAAACTCAGGGAATGGCATTTCCCAAAACTCCAAATATAAACGGTCAAGTTTCCGGCGTGAAGAAAGCAATTCTTCAGGTATTTCTTTAATAACTGGATATTCAGGTAAGCATGGTATGGCATTCAGTACCTTAGCAGCTGCTTTGAAATTTCCGTTACAGACAAACATCTTTGCTTTCCTTATGTCCTCCTCTGATTCAGGCGTAGAAATACCAAAGGGGCTGAGAGGATCCTGAAGTGGTTTCTTCAATAACCCATATCTCTGCCAAATCTTCCAGATTCCTTTATTTGAAACCTTTATTCCGGTTTGATTTATTAAGTGTCTTGCATTATTGATACTCAGTGCGGGATTGCGTTCTTTCAAAAACATTATTTTCATTTCGACATCTTTTGATAATCGCTTCCATGATCTTCTATACACGTTGTTTTTAGCCCTAAGTGCTTCTTCGCCGCCTTCTTTGTATTTTTTTACCCATCGCCACAGGGTCATATAAGAAATCCCCCAAGAGCGAGCGATCTTTCGCAGTGATTTCCCTGTTTCAAGATAGCTTATTACAGACTGGAGTTTTTTTTCATATGACATATCCAGGGCAGTATATAATGACATGGAAATATTATAAACAAAATGATCAAGTTTGTCAAGTATGGTTTATACGTCTATAATCTTTTGATAAATAGGGTGTTTTTGGACATAATATAGACAAAATGGAACATATTATTTGTTATAATAACTATAAAAGGAGGCAGTATGAATTCATTATATAAAAAGGTGATTTGTGTCAGAGCAAATAGCACATTTTTGCTTTTGACGCTCTGTTTTTCACTTTCATATACTCAGACACCTGATACGCTCTGGACAAAAACATATGGTGGTTTGGATTATGATTATGGTTATTCAGCACAGCAGACATTTGACGGTGGATACATCGTGGTAGGGTTTACGTATTCATACGGTGCAGGATTGAACGATGTATGGCTCATAAAAACAGATGAAAATGGTGACACCCTCTGGACTAAGACATACGGTGGGCCATTGTATGACGCTGGTTTTTCAGTTCAACAGACGCCAGACAGTGGATACATCGTCGTTGGAATGGTTGATGCAACCAGTTCTACTGGCATGGTCTATCTCATTAAAACTGATTCTTCTGGTGACACCCTCTGGACACGAAGATTCGGTGGTGGCGGTAAAGAAAATGGCTATTCAGTACAGCAGACGGCCGATGGAGGATATATAATTGCTGGGTATACAATGACGTTCGGTCCAGGTTATGCTGCTTTTTATCTTATTAAAACAGATTCATTAGGTATTGGTCAATGGGAAAGAACCTATGGGGGAGCTGAGTTTGATTTTTGTTATACAGTACAAGAGACCTCTGATTATGGATTCATAATTTCTGGTTTCACAACGTCGTTTGGCGCAAGTGGGCAGGATGCTTATCTTATTAAGACAAATTCACAAGGTGACACACTATGGACAAAAACATATGGTGGCGCAGGCGATGATGGGAGTTACTCAGGCATACAAACATCAGATGGTGGCTACATAATTACTGGTTATACCTCATCATCTGGTTCAGGAGGTACTGATGTTTACGTTGTTAAGACGGATAGCAGTGGTGATACCCTCTGGACTAAGACCTTCGGCGGTACCCAAGAAGATTGGGGTTGGTCGATTAAACAAACTGCTGATAGCGGCTACATTATTGCTGGTGGAACCCGTTCTTTCGGAGCAGGCAGTGGTGATGCTTACTTTATCAAGATAGACAGTAATGGTAATGCACTCTGGACAATGACGCTTGGTGGTGCTTTACCCGATGATTGTCAATCGGTTCAGCAAACAACAGATTTAGGATACATTGCGTGCGGCTGGACATTTTCTTTTGGTCCAGGCAATGGGGGCGTTTGGCTTATCAGATTCGAACCTGATACTCTTGGTATTGAAGAGAATCAGATTATAAATCCCCTCTTAGTGAAATTAGAGGTTTCTCCTAATCCGTTTACACAGATGACAGAAATTAGATTCAGCATAGAGCAAAGTGAGAAGGGCATAGGGCACGGAGCAGAGGGTATAGAATTAAAGATATATGATGTGAGCGGAAGATTGGTAAAAGATTTCAATCTGAAATCTGAAATCCACAATCTGCAATCAACAGTTTCCTGGAACGGCACTGACGATTCCAACAGGAAACTGTCGAACGGTGTTTATTTCTTGAAATTCCAGGCAGGGGATTATCAAGAAACAAAGAAATTACTTTTAATAAAATAATGTTGTAAATAGATAGTCCTAACACAAAAGTCGGTCCGCTCACGAGGCTCCCTCGGAGGATGCTCGACCCAGCCCTTTTGGTAAAAAAACTGGGTAGGCATAGATAGTAGTTAGTAGTCAATTGTAATAGGAAACGGGGAGTGACCCAGCCCTTTCTTCAAAAGGCTGGGTAAACCTCCCCTTTTCTTATGTCAGATTTTCCATCTTTGACCAAGTAGGTGTGCCATTCTCTAAGAGTTTATTATGACGGCTTTACATAGCGAGAGATGACCTGATTGCTATTTATCTCAGGATGAAAAAACCTGGAATATTTCGGAAGGAACAGGGTATTATTAATAAAGGGGGCACAAAATGGTGCGAAAGTTTTTACATATACTAAGCATTATTATTATTAGCTTTTGCCTTGTGGGGTGTCTTGGCATTACTGGTAATAAGAATATTAATGACATTATAACACTGCTCAAGGCAAAGGTCGGAGAAGAGGTCATTAAGGCTCATATTGCAGAAAAAAGTATGACCTTTGACCTATCAACCAAGGATGTCGTTAACCTGAAAAAAGCTGGTGCAAGTGATGACCTTCTGACTTATATGATAGCCGGTGGAACAGATGATTTTCCGTTTGAACTTGAGACAGATTTTGTGGTTAAAAGACCGACAGTGCACAAGCATCTTGCCATATACCCTGTTTTCAGAAAAGCTTCAATTGAGATGGGAGATTATATCTCCCTGGATGAAGCGCAAACTGCCAGGGTTATTGTGATAACTGAACAAACAAATGCATCAGTTCCCACAGTAATAATAAAAAATATCGGTACAAAACCCATTTATATTATGGCAGGAGAGATTATTATAGGCGGGAAACAGGATAGGATGGTTTCGTTCGATGTCCTTATTCCAAAAGGCAAGGAGATTGCGGTTTCGGTTAAATGCGTTGAACATGGAAGATGGCATGGTAAGTCTTCTGAATTTAAGTCGGGCGGTGCAGTCGGAAGCAAAGGAGTAAGGCGTGCTCTTCAGTTCAAAGACCAGCATGAGGTGTGGGATGAAGTGAGTGAAGTGTGTAAGGCACTTGATGCACAATCCTCAAGTGGTACATACGGCGCAGTACTTTCAAGCGAAGAAATCGAACAAAAAAGCAAACCATTTCTGGATGCAATGGAGCAAGGTCTAAAGGATGATGACATGGTGGGGATGATCATGGCGCTCAATGGTGAGGTGGTATGCGTTGACATCTTTACAAATCCAAAGTTCTTTGCTGAGGTTAAAGACAAGCTGGTTAAAGCATATGTACTCGATGCCATCAGTGTTGAGCAAATAAGTAGACAAATTTCTGGAAAAGAAGAGATTCTGAGTTTCTTTGAGGAATTAAAGACAGCAAAAACCAAAGAGCTTAAAAAGTACAGTGCAAACTGTAATACTGAATTGGAGTCTGGGCAGATTATTGGAAATGAGTCACGCGATGATAAAGGGAAACTGCAGCACCTTAATCTGTACAGGAAATAAAGAACCAAAGTGAAGTTAACTCTCTACATAATTAGATAGCTGATTTACCGTATTGAAAGTGAATTAAAAAATTTGGGCATGTAGAAATTTGACTTCATGTCTTCAGAAACTTAGACACATTGTTTAATAGGCATTTTAGGAAACCCTCACCCTTTCCCTCTCCCTTAAAAAGGGAGAGGGTGTCATAATTTTTAACTTTCCTCTCCTCTCTGAGGAGAGGAAAAAAGCCTGCCCTGAACCTTGTGCTGAATATCATTTCAGTATTGTTTCAGGGGTGAGGAGTTCATTTAATAAATTCCAAATCAAGAGATGAAGATGTGTCCAAGTTTCTGATTTCTTATATTGACATTACTAAATATATATATAAAATTAATGATGTCAATATATTTGACACGAAGAACACAATATCCAATACCCATATTCTGTTTTCATGATTAGGTTATTAATTTTTATGCTATTAAGTACAACTTAAGGAATACAAATGAAAAGGCCTAAAATAATTATAACGAAGAAATATAAAAATGTCAAGACGTAAGAAATAAAGGGCAATTGGTTGAAAATACAGGGTAGGAAATAATTATTCAACAATTAAAATCCTGCGCTTGCAGTAAAATTTTTATTTTAATAAAATAATTTTTTGTGTTTTAGTAAAATCTTCAGCAGTAAATTTTACAAAATAAACACCCTGGGGAAGTTTACGACCCCGGTTATCAGTGCCATCCCAGATCACAGCAGAAGCAAGAGGCAAGACGCCAGAAATCAGATTGAAAGATTTGATTATTCGGCCTGAAACATCGTAGATTTTCAAAGAAATATCTTGCTTCTTACTTCTTACATCTTGCATCTGAAATTTGATATTTGTCAGCTTTGAAAATGGATTCGGATAAACTTCAAAGTGTGAATAACTCAAATCAGAATAAGCAGTTGTTTCAGTAACACCAGTCGTTATTCCAAAGAAATGCATTATTGAATCGAGTAATGCAGCACGGGTTGATGGCGGAGAACCATCACTAAGCAGACCTAATTCAAACGAAGTGCCAACGGTTTGATAAGTACCTTCATCATTCGCTATACCACAATTGTATGCATCATTACCATCGTGAAAGATTAAAAAACCACTACCAGTAGAATTAATATGATCCATCCAACTGTTCTCGCCACCATAGGTGAAACTCATACCTTGGGTAAATACGCTACTCTCACCAATCACCGGACCCATATCACCAGCGCCATCACTAGCCCCATTGATCCCAAAAAGCGGGCCAAAATCATAACCACCAGATTGTACATCAAAATACCAAACATCACCACCCTCTAAATACATCCTGCCGCCATGGTTCTCTAAATAATCAACCAGGGCATTTGCTTCTGGACTGCTATTGCTGATAACATGATTATTTGGAAACACTCCGGCACATACAAAGACCGCTTGATACAAACTCAAATCAGAAGCAAGGGTTGTTCCATAATCACCCTGATAACCTAAACTTGTCAAAATTGAATGCATGTTTTCACCTGGAGCCGGAGTTTGATCAGGATTCCAGATAAAATAATGTTCTCCACCAATAATTAATGAAAATGGTATAGTATCAATATAATAACCCGAGCTAACAAGCATATGGAAATTTACTACTGTTCCCTGAGGAGTGGCAATATCAGAAAAGACAATAAATGGATCAAGATTGTTGTCCGCACTGCTGTCCGGACCAATATGATCAAAAGTGCCGATTGAATCGATGACCCCAACATAAGACGATAGGCTTTGAAGTATAGCTCCAACACCATCTATTGCCATACTTCCCTGATTTTTTATCGTCACAGCCACAAAAACGGTCTCAGCCGGCTCAAAATTACTATTACCATTACCTCCACTAATAACTGCTTGTTCAAATATTAAATCTGGAGCATGCACCGGAACATTAAAATAAGAGAGCCAAACAAAGTTATTAACATCCTCACACTTCAACTCAAAATTGATAATATGGCCATCAGGACAATTAGTCGCAACCGTGAAATTATAACCGTCTGCACCTGTATATGCTGAATCACCTGCAGGAATATCACCAAATGATTTGACTGCATCATCTATCGTTATGTATACATCATCTTCTTGTAAGATTCCGGTTATATCTATTCCAGTGCTATCTCCATAGTTTTTCACCCATAATGGAAGATTGATTTCCTCTCCAGGATTAACCATACCGTCATTATTGCCGCCCGACGCATCATCAATGGTCGATTTTAGATAAGCAATATAAATATCAGATGCAGACGTAAGCATAGAACCTTCATAGGGTTGCAGGTTCTTTCCAGTAACAGTTACATAAACGGTATCTTCGGTAAAATGAGGTACTACAGTAAAATTGGCATTACCACTACTATCTGTTGTATCAACCGTATATACTGTTGAATCCAGTTTTCCCATAACACAAACTATAGCATTGTTAATCGGCGATGAGTTAGTTGCATTTACAACGTTTACTGTGAAATTTGCGTTTCCTGCCGGGATCACTGAAGGGTGTGTACAAATGAGTGAACAAGGGGTATCAGTCCAGATATTCATTTCCGGGTCACCAAGTGTAGTAAAGCCAAGGTATTCATAATACCCGCCTACATAAGTATACATAGCGTAAACCTTTTTCCTACCCTCTTCACAGGCTTCACCAAAAGTTCTTTTGTTTTGGTTGAATAAAGCACCATGAAATCCTTTTGCTACTGCGCTTCTTAAGTATGCCTGGTTCATAACAGCTGTTGTTGTGGCAAAATATCCTGATGCACCTCTTGGCATAGTAGGTGTTCCGGTTAAGAGCCATTTTTCTGCCACAGCTGGAGTTGAACCTGTTCCAATTGTTCGGCAGGTAGTTGATAATACAATAGGTAATTTCGTACCATTCTGAGTTTGATCAGGATTAACACCAAAAGGATAAGACCAATTATTAAATCCTACGCCCCGATACATTACAATAGAACGACCGTTGTTTACTGCATTAATTACTGAAGTTGTATTATGTCCATACATATCTGATAAGGAATCAATTTCGACAAAACCATTATCAACCATTAGTCCTGCTGCATGATGTAAATCTGACCAGTATATTGAATCATCATGGGGGTCATAATCCATATTGACAATAAGGCATGCTTTTTTAAACCATAACGGGTCTTCTCTATCAGGTGTTCTTTCGTAACAGAGGATTTTATTAACTACGGTCTGCGCCTCAGTGGCATTGTGAACAGTTAATCTACCAGAGAGTATTTCATTATACAGGTCTCCTTGCACATTTGTATAATAATTGTCAGAATATGTGCCACTGACTGTAGGAAATGGTAGATAATTAGGCGCACCGACCAGTAATAAAAACTCTGGTGGTATTTGCCAATTATTATAGGCAGTTGTAATATAGGTTTTTATTTGACTTGCTGAAGAACCAATTTGAGAAAGTTTTACAACCTTTGTTCTCATTCCCTTTTTATGTTTCCACTGGGCAAGCGGTTGAATTGCATCATAATAATTGTCGTGCGTGATAATTAAATATCTTGCACCTGTTTCCTGGGCAAAACTGGTGGCACAAAAAATCACCAATATTATTAAGATTTTCTTCATGGAATTTACCTGACTAATTATATTCATTACGAGGTTTAAATCAATACCTGATTGGTAATTGTTCAAAACTCAGGGCTAATGTAGACGCACGATCCATCCCGCAAAATATTTTGTCGTATTGGAATTTCAATAAATAGGATGATTGCTATCCAACGGGGTAAATATGCGCCAATGTTATTAATAGTATTTGGGTTTCTTTAATCTACCATCTATTATCTTATATCTACCATCTTTATTCCACTGTCAAGTGCATGGGAAGCAATCTCAGATTTTCTGTCTTTGCGAGCGACCGAAGGGAGCGCGGCAATCTCAAGGAATATGTTAAGACAAAATAGGAGCCAATGTTATTAATAGTATTTGGGTTTCTTTAATCTATCATCTATCATCTTACATCTACCATCTTTATTTCCCTAAACCATTAAACAAAATATCTGTCTAAACAATAGAACAAGGAGGTTATTATGACTCATAGATATTTAACTAAATGGGAGCCGTTTAGCGATTTGGTCAGTTTGAGAGATGATATGGACCGATTTTTTGAAACTTTCTTTGGTCAGCATCCAGAGGACAGGGAAGGTTTTTGGACACCAATATTAGATATTGAGGAAAGTAATGGTAATATTTTGGTCAAAGCAGAGATTCCTGGTATGGAGAAAGATGAGATTAAGGTATCGGTTCGCAACAATATGCTTTCTATCTCAGGTGAGCGCAAACAGGAGAGTGAAACAAAGGACAAAACATTTCATCGTATTGAGCGCTCTTATGGAAAATTCAGCCGGACAATAACACTACCATCTGAGGTTGATGCTGATAAGGTCAAGGCAGCATATAAAGATGGAGTTCTCAATATTACTTTACCAAAACCAGAATCCATGAAACCAAAGCAGATTGAAGTAGAAATTAAATAACACGCACATCTTTCAGCACAGGGTCGGGTATAACCCGACCCTTTTTTATTCCTTTATCCTCTTCCAAACAACAATTGACTTTTCTCCTTGAATTGGTATAATGGAACATGAATAAAAGAATAAATACAACCCTGATTTTTTGTTTTCTTTTATTTGTTTCATCTGGTTTTGGCAACCGTGGAATGATACCTATCAATCCCAATGTGCAGATTTTTGAACCGAATCAGCGGGCAATGATCGCCTGGAACGGCACAGAAGAGATTCTTTTGTTGAGCACTGATTTGAGTGCATCAGAATCAACAATGGTCCTGGAAGTGCTGCCGCTTACTTCAGAGCCCGAGGTGAAAAAAGGTGACCTTGAGACTTTTCGCAAGGCAACAAATCTAATTAACAGCAAGATACGCATAGCACTTATGGAAAAAAACGGTGGTCGTGCTTCAGAAGGAATGAAAACACCTGGAGGAGAAGTTACTTTTCATAAAAAGATTGGCGCGCACGATATATCAGTAACTCATCTCCTTAATGCAGATGGTTTTATTGACTGGGTGCGGGATTATTTAAAATCTCTTGATATTGATAAAGATATAATCTCTGATGCGATGAAACAATTAATTGAGGAATACATAAAAGATGGTTTTGTGTGGTTTGTTTTTGATGTTGTATCCCTGAGTGAAGAAACAGTGACTAATGAGCCGATTCAATACCGTTTCAAAACAAAATCGCTTTTTTATCCTTTGAAAATAACAAGCACTGGTGAGGGTAATACTACAATAGAACTTTTAATCTTAACACCACGCCTTTTGCGAAATTTTCCAGGCTTGTCAATTAAAAGACTAAAATTACCACATGATCCTATTACAATTACCAGTGATGAGCTAAAAGATTTGAATGAAGATATGTATGAATTACTTGGGCATCATGAACAAATGAGACTACGCATCTGGAATATTGAAGGCAAATTGAAATCATTTGATAAAGACTTGATTGCATATTGATTAGAGGGCTCGAGAAGGTTCAAGATGGCGGAAAGAAGGCTCAATAAGGCGGAAATGGAGAAGTCCAAATGTCAAATATCAAATGTCAATTGAAATCCCAATATCTAATGTCAAATTTTGAATTTTGTCATTATAGCTTAGGTATTTACCCCGTTTAGATAGTAAACATCTAACGGGGTTTAGGTGTTTTTATTATGAGGTAATGTGATGGGTAAAAAGCAAAAATCTCAAAAAAATTCAATGAAAGCGCCCCTCTGGCGAAGAAGTCGGAAATATCCACGTAAAGCCCAGTATCTTTCTGGGGCAAGGATATTTCCTGATGCCTTAACAGGAAAAGAAAAACTTGCAGATGTAATTGAAAAGACATTTCTCGCATATAATGCAGCGCGGATCAGAGAAGCATGCGGTCTATTTGTCACAAAGATGCTTGAGAAAAATGTTTTTGTGGGTATGAGTCTTGCTGGCGCCTTGACTCCGGCAGGTCTTGGTAAATCTGCGATTGTGCCGTTAATCAATGCTGGTTTTGTAGACTGGATAGTATCTACTGGTGCGAATCTGTATCATGACCTGCACTTTGCTTTTAATCTGAACCTGCATGTTGGTTCGCACCGTGTTGATGATGTTGATCTTGTGAAAAATGATGTAGTACGTATTTATGATATTCTGTTCAGTTATAATGATTGTTTGTTGAAAACTGACAGGATTTTGCGCGATATCTTGCGTAATCCGGAATTTCAAAAAGAAATGGGCACAGCAGAATTCCATTATCTTCTTGGCAAATATGCGGCGAGAGAGGAAAAGAAAAATCATTTTAAAAATGCCTCTGTTCTTGCTGCAGCATACCATGCAAAAGTGCCTATCTATACCAGTTCACCAGCCGATTCAGGACTTGGTATGCACCTTGCCGAGAATGCAATTCGAGGATCTAAAACCCGAATTAATCCATCGACAGATATTAATGAAACAGCCGCCATTGTTTTTGCGGCAAAAAATAGTGGTGGTAAGTCGGGTGTGTTATTGATCGGCGGTGGCAGCCCAAAGAATTTTGTGCTACAAACTGAACCACATATCCAGGAAATTTTGTATATCCCGGAGCTTGGTCACGATTATTTTTTACAAATCACTGATGCCCGTCCTGATACTGGTGGTCTGTCTGGTGCTACACCGCATGAAGCAGTATCCTGGGGTAAAATAGACCCGAATCACTTACCTGATGCAGTTGTGTGTTATTTAGATGCTACAGTAGCTTTGCCATTGCTTACGCATTATGCCCTGGCAAAACACAAAAAGCGTCCATTGAAAAAACTCTACTCGCGTCGTAACGAATTCATGGAGCTTCTTAAAAAAGAATATTGGAAAAGGAATAAGCCTTGAACTCAGTTATCACTGGGTTTCAATCTTCATTTTCCTCCCCCTTGAGGGGCTGTCGATTTACTAAACGAGGTCATAAAAACGTAGGGCAAACCTTTAGGTTTGCATTATTTTTCATTGTTTTTTGCAAGGCTAAAGCCTTGCCCTACTTGTTAATCCCTTCTTCTCTCTTGGTAGGAGATTTTCACGCTTTCAGCTTCCTCCCCCTTGAGGGGAGGATTAAGCCTGGCCTGAATCTTGTGCTGAATATCATTTCAGTATTATTTCAGGGTGGGGGTGCCTGTTTAGAAAATTGGGATTTTGATCATTGGAATTTGCCTGTCCCGTTAGATAAAACAATTCTCAATGCTAATACCAATTGAAATATTCTTACTATGTTACTAATATCTGAAAAGACAAATTAAGTGTGTATCTAACAGGGTGAAAATTTCGGATTTAGTATTTAGTATTTGTTTGGGAGTTTTTACTCCCAAACAAAGGGTGAGTGAGGGGACTTGAACCCCCAACCATTGGAACCACAGTCCAATGCTCTACCAATTGAGCTACACCCACCATAATTTAGGGCACAGGGGACAATTTTTTGTCTTACTAATTCCTATTTCCTGATCTCTGTTCCCTAAATAATACCCCGCGCAGGATTTGAACCTGTAACCCGCTGATTAAGAATCAGCTGCTCTGCCAGATTGAGCTAGCGGGGCTCACTTCTTTCCCCTGTCATTGCGAGGCTGATTTCCTCAGCCGAAGCAATCCCATATTTTCTTGCTACCCAGCACCTTTACATGATGGATCTTGCACTATAACTATTATACACACGATGCACCAAGAATGCAACTACCTTTTCCATATGACTACACAAGAAAAGGTGCTGGGTGCTGAATTTCACAATCGCACCAGACAACAGCTGTGAGTGAAATTCGCACACGCCTGGAGGGATTCGAACCCACGACCTACGGATTAGAAATCCGTTGCTCTATCCAACTGAGCTACAGGCGTAAAGATAGGGCACAGGATACAGAGCACAGGGGACAGAAATTTTTTCATTACTAATCCCTGATTACTGTTCCCTAATATCAGCACACTGTTTTTCCAAACCTTTTTTAACGAGCATCGAGCATCCAGTATCCAGCCACTATTTTATTTATTATATTCGAAATTACGATTTAGTCAATAATTCTTCGCTACTTGATATTACCAAGCAGAAATGTTAATAGTTATTACTAAGCGGAAATGTTAATTTTTAACAGTTGCGGAGAAGTGGTTTTTGCGGTAATCTCTTTTGAAA
>Ga0209986_10001398_pt1 | contig 23070 bp, 14 predicted proteins | sample BlataG_FD_183168 | JGI IMG/M metagenome (GOLD analysis project Ga0209986, IMG submission 183168) | Deep subsurface microbial communities from Black Sea to uncover new lineages of life (NeLLi) - Black_00105 metaG (SPAdes) (version 2) | ecosystem: Environmental > Aquatic > Marine > Oceanic >... | reverse complement strand
ATATTGATTCAATCCACCAGAAGGAAAAAATCTTGACAAAGAAAGAAATTCCATTGCCTTTATTGTTATTTCAGATGGTGCCATTAAAGGAACACCAAACAAATTATTTAACTTATCCAAACTCATCCAAAGTGACGCAGTAGCACAAGCGCCAACTACAGCATCTTGTTGTTGATAATACAAGGAATCAATCGGTATCGTAATACCAAAAAAATTTACATTGTGTTTCACTTTCACAACGCTTATATTATTCTTATGGTTACTGATATATGAAGGTATTTTTAACAAAGAACGACCAATATTGGATTTCGGGATAGGTTTTACAATAATATAGCCTAAGTAATGCTTCTTGTTAAAGCTATCCCTGTATGTTTTGTCAGATATAAACGATTTACTAAATTCGGTTGTGTTATATGGTTGAAGTGAATGCGTAAAAAAATGGACACGTTTACAGAATCTTTCATATTCGGTAAAAGTCCGTGAATAGAAATTGCTGTAGTCAATTAAATAATATTTATCTACATATGAATTTTCAACAATGATTGTTTTACAGTTATGTTGCTTCAAGTAATTGTAGAAGTAATCTACAAATCTTGAATCTTCTATTAATTTTTTTAGATTATCATTAGAAAACTCTTCAATTTCTACAGAATTAGTCTCTATATAAGATTCTCCCGTATTATTTATTGCTTTGTGTTAGATAATCAAATAGTATATTTTTTGAATAACCTATTTGGTGATATATTTGTCATCTCTCGATAATAGTCATCGTTATCTTTTTGGAATTCACTTGATAAATGAATCGCTTTTATTTCTTCAAACCATTTCTTTTTCAGTTCTTGAAATTCTTCATCATCATAAATATTGCTTTCTTTTTTGTCCACGATTCCTCCTTAAGATGAATTATGCACATATTTTCCATCTTGTCAACAGTTTTCTTTTAATGATTAAACAACCCGAGCTTTTATAATTTTCTTACCATTATGCAATGGCAACATAGATAAATTCAACGCATTAACCTATCAAGGCGATTTTTCAAACAAAAAGGCACAATCATCTTACATGATCTGGACTATAAGGTCATCATACCTTCTCGTGTTATATTATGAAAGAATCCAGCAGCTTGTCAAGAGCAGAAATATTAAAGACCTGAAATTTCGACAGCTTTTTTTATGGGATTTTGGCCTTCTTCACGAGAAGGGTTAGCCTTATCTTACCAGCGTGCTTTCTTACAAAAGAAAGCAAAAAAGTGGATTGATTTAATTATTCAATATGTTTCACGTCATGCCCTTGTTTGACACAATAATCAGCAATTATATTATGGTGGCATTTTAATGCATCCTTTTCATAACACATTACCAGAAGGGCCGTGAATTTAAGGATCGATCATTAATATTGATGTCTAGCAATACCTAGCCATATCTTCCGGTCAAATTTTGAAAAGATCTCCGAAAGCTCCAATAAGAGTTTCCCAAAATGAATGAGGATCTCTTGTGCGTTGGTTTAAACGTTTGATCTTTGTTTGAAGAGATGTTACTAATCGTTTTTTCTCCGCAAGGACTTCAACAACATCAGGTAGATTTATAGATGTCTGGTGTATTGCTAATAAAAATTCTGAAATATTAACATCTTTTAAGCTATTTGCATTAACACAAAAAGAAAAATCTGTATTTTTGCGGCTAATTTGTAGTCTAATTCCAAGATTTTGGTCTTCATTCAAACGTGTACAGATTCTTAACAGCTCTTCGTGAACTAATAGTATCCCAAAATTTACTTCAAAGAATGTTCCGGGTTGTCCCGATTTAATACTCTGTTTTTTTTCATTGGGAGGACTGATGGAATGATCGCGTAACCTAGATATTGCTAAATCGAGTACTTTTTGAAGAGCATTTAAATAAGAGTAACCAAAGGTGATACATTCGTTCTCAAGCTGATCAATGTTTTTTACTACCCTTTGTGATAAGTCAATATCTAATCCTTTCTCACGAATTTCTATTACTGGGGTTTCTGCATAAAAAATACGTTTCCGCTGAAAATGCTCCCGACGTTTTGGTTTTCCTAGCTGAATATGATATAATAGATCTTGGAAGTGGACTGAGAGACGTCGATAGATTTCTTTCAGTTTTGGTCTATCAGTTTGATTCTTACCAGCACGTAAGCCTAAAATAAAAACTATTACGCTTACGATTAAGCTTGTTATAATACTAACAAGAATTGTAGATGCCATTATTAAGTCCTTTGTTAAATTAAAAACATTCTGTCAATCTCTTAACAATTATTAAATTCTTTCTGCAAATCTTGATTTTAGCCTAGCATCTCCTCATCTCCTCCTCACATACTCAAACACCAAAAATGTAATCGTAAAAAGCAACATCGTATTCGTAACCCTCAAGTATGACAACGCACCTAACCCAAAAAGTGCCTTGTCTACAAAGAAGAGCCTTGCCATAACAGCCAATATAATATTGATAATTGCGAGTATCCCCGATATATAGGCCAAAATTTTCATGATACCTTCAAGTATAGTTTACATAGATTTTATGGGTTGTCAATTGGTTTCCCGGACTAAATTAGTTTACCTGCCAGCCTGCTTTCTTACACAATAAGATAAAAAAAGTCAACATTTAAAAATAAGAAATTCTTACTTTTAGTATGAAGATCGAATTAACCAAAGCATCCTCCAGAGGTCAGGTGGTAATACCAAAAGAAATACGTGAAAGAATTGGCATACAAGAAGGCACACCATTTGCAGTTTCTCTTATCAGTGGAATTGTTTTCATGAAAAAACTGGATATAGAAGCAGAATTTGAGAAGCTTCATAAATGGGGAACAAAATTGGCAAAGAAAAAGAATTGGAAAGAAACTGAGGTGAATCACATAATTCACAAGGTCAGAAACCCAAAGAAATAAAATGCTGAAAGTCGTGTTAGATACCAATATATTAGTTTCATCTGTTTTCTGGAGTGGTGCTTCTTACAAAATAGTGAAGCTAATAACAAAACGCAAGATAGAATCATATACAAGCATAGTCATTCTCAATGAGCTGAGGCGAGTTTTGAAAAGCAAAATAAAATATAATTTACCTGAAGCTAAAGTTCAAGAGATAATAGAATCGATAAGAATGCACAGTGTTTTAGTGTATCCAAAGAAAAAAATCAGTATAGCTAAGGATCCGAAGGACAACAAATTCATTGAGTGTGCCATGGCAGCAAATGCAGACTATATTATTTCCGGAGATAAGCATCTCTTAGAGGTGGGAAGGTATAAAAATATTAGAATTGTTACGTGAAAAGAATTTATACATTTCTTTAAGAAATATAAGTACAAAAATAACTAAATAATAGAACGAGATGTGAAGTACCTTTTGTTCTGCTTCAGATGGAACTTGACAAACGGGCATAGTTGAATAAGGTGGGAAGGATATAAAATCCGTGTACCAGTACGTGTGCCCCGGAAAACTGAAATAGAACTCCCTGTCATCCCCCACCGTCAACATACGGAAGTACGCTTATGGCACAATGATCAGGTGATCAAAGTAGTCCATTGTAAAGCATAATCCTGCTAAAATAAGTCTGATTTTCAAATGGCTTTTGTCTAATTTTATCTTTTCAACGGTATAGTTTTATCTTTGGGTTAACAACTCAGGACGAATTTATTGACTATTTTTTAGAGTTACCAACGGCCAAAAGTCAACATTTTCTAGATAGGTTGCAAAGTGGTGACTTTTCGGGAAAATAATGAATGACTAAAATGGCTTACCTGAAATCTTCAAAAATATTTCCACAATTCCTTTATCAAACTGAATCCCAGAAAGTCTTTTCAACTCAGCAATCGCCTTTTCTCTGGTGTATACTTCTCGATAGGGTCTTTTTGAGGTCATGGCGTCATAGGCATCAGCAACCGCCAGAATTCGACCAATCAAAGGTATCTTTCCATCATCTAATCCATCAGGATAACCAGACCCATCCCAGAATTCATGATGGGTCTTCACACCATTTAGAATCTCCGGTATCTCGGTAAATCCCGCAAGGATGTAATACCCTCGCAAAGCATGCTTTTCAATTTCTTCCTTTTCTTGTTTCGTTAATGGCAACAGTTTCAATAATATCGTTTCGTCAACCCCAATTTTGCCCAGATCATGAAGCAATGCAGATGCCTCAACCAAAATTAATTGACTTTCATTTAAACCCATCTTCTGGGCAATTGCCAGAGCATACTGAGCCACCCGCTGATTATGTGCATCACGATAAGGCACAATGCCATCAAGTGTCTTACCAATTTCCCGAAGCTCTTTTAAAGCCTCATCTGGTTTATCTTCTAATGCCTTAACAATCTCCTTTAAACAGGCAATTAAAACATCAATAAATGGTGCATCGATGATAACCCCCTTCATTTAAAATACCTAAATGCCTAAAATTCCAATCTTATTCTACCTTATTTAGCACCTGCAGGCTTACGCCATTACGCCAATTGGCGTAATGTATGATTTGTTTAATCTTTATATCTGTGCTTTCTTGTTCTTTATCTAAGTAATATTACCGTCTCCGTCGTTTCAATTCTTCCGGTCTCTAACCGCACAAAATAAACACCGGCAGGAACCTTTTGATCATTATCATCCGTGCCCTCCCAGGAGACAGTAGATGCATGAATTGCAAGATTATTCGTTAAATCCCTAACAAGCTGGCCAGAAACATCATAAATCTTCAAAGAAAAATCTTCTATCCTATATCGTGAATCCTGAATCGTGTATCCAATAGTTATCCTGTTAGAGGACGGATTCGGATAGACGGCTAATTGTGGAATTTGAGATAGCGGGTTTAAGATTTGAGATTCTTCTATACCGATAACCACAATGGGGTTAGAATTTTGAGAGAAATAGTAAACCGCATATCCAGGACAGGTCTGACGAAAACAAGTTGCTGTCGTATCCGGCACGGCAACAAGTTTATATGCCCAATAAACCGTCTGGCCGGCTTCATAATTGCCCGCAATCGGATGCGCATATATGGTTGTCTCGCCAGGACCACCCTGCACCGGCACAAACACTACTTCCTTATCATATTTATTGGGTGTGCCAGAACCCGTGGTATCAGCCCATATCCAATAACCCAAAACATCATATTCGGTCTGGTCAGGACGACGGGTCTCAGCTGGATTGGTAATTGATATCTCAATATTTTCGCCAACCTGAGCAGCAAGCGGCTGGGGCATCAGTCTTATGGTATCAGCGGGTTGCCAAGACTCAGGTGTCGCACTGTTAATGGTATCGCTGAATAACCAGTAAAACCCACAATGATTAGGATTATCGCCATAGCCTGCCGGATCACTGATATATGCCGTATCAATTGAACCAAACGCAATCAATGTATCGCCTGGATTCCAGGGATTCACCCCACCATTGAAATTACCTATTTGAGCCATCCATAACGTCGTGGTGGTCTGTGAGGCAACCGAAGTCTCAGTAACAAAATGGGTCTCTGCTTTATTCAGATTATAGACCACCCAGTGCTTGCCCGTGGTATCATAACCTGCAGGCCAATTGTCCAAAAATTGATAAAGTGCTTTAGGCTGCGCATAGAGCATAACACACATAAAGAGTAATATCAAAAATAAAGCCTTTTTCGAGATCATCTTACCTCCTCTGTTTAGTGCACCATAATGACTTTACGCTGAGAATCGAATTCTTGTGCATCCAGCTGGATAAAATAGACACCAGCCGATACCTTCCTACTAAGATTGTCATCACCGCTCCAGACTGCCCTGTAATAACCAGGCTCAAGCCTCTCAGAGACAAGGGTCTTGACCAGTTTACCACAGACATCGTAAACCTTAATATTAATCTGTGTGGAATGGGGAAGCGCATAATTTACCCCGGTTCTTTTCGTAAAGGGATTTGGATAGATATTAAAGGCAAAAACAATTGGAGTCTTATCACCGGGCATAGCCTGAATCCCTTGAGCGCTGTATACGGTCTCATAACCACCTCTGATCACTGGCTTCAATGTAATGTCATGTCCTGCTGAATACTCACTTCTTGTAATCACTCTTTCATTCAATCGCTTATCACCCTGATATATACTATAACCCACAATATTGTTATTATCAATCTCATCCCAAGACTCAGGCCCAGGTATGGGAATAAACGAAATCTCTCCTAAGTCCTGGATATCCACACCCTTATCCAGCTTAAAATTCAAAATACTAAAATATCCTCTACCTTTCTTCGTCCCCTCAATTATAAGGATAACCTCTTCGCTGTCCTGCCATGGTCTTCTAAAATTACCCGTGTTAAACCAGAGCACACCACGAGAATCATTCCGCGCAAAACCACAACCAATCACATTCTCAGTTAAGACATCATAAGGCTGGTCAGGACGATACGCAGTAAACCTCGTAGGATGTTCGCTATCCAACGGGGTAAACACAAAATTATCCAAATCCTGCATACCTACATACACAAATACAATATGCGAGATACCCGGCTCACGATAATCATCTTTTTTCTCTAATATCTCGGTAACCGGTTTATAAACATCTGCGTCACTAAAATCTATCTTTTTCTTCAAGTGCAAACCAGTAGTATTACAATCAAGATCGCATACCAACCATACTGGAACACGCTCAGGCTCGGTAAGTTTACCCAGATAAACCTCTAAATCAGAACCCCTGCCTTTGTTTGCAGCTAATTCCCCCTTTGCCCTATTCGTATACTCGGTCGGATTCCAAGTAGTATCAGTAATCGTTACAAATTCGTAACCACGACCCGCAGTTATCAAGAAGTCATTACCAAGCCAGCCAAAACCAGGAATATAGGTGTAATTCTCATAAAGCTGGTCATCACGCAGATTCGTCACCTCAACCAAAGGATCACCAACCGAACTATACTCGGTCGTAATATCACTCACCACACTGTATATTGCGTTACAGGGAATAGAGACCCAGTTACGGTCACTCACTAACCCGGGATTCTCATTCAAACTCACCAGACCATCTGGATTATTAGAACCCACCAGCACCACATCTGTATCATTAACCGTCACCAGCTCATAACCACAACCTGAACTTATTAAAAAATCAATACCCAGCCAGCCAAAACCAGGAATATAGGTGTAATTTTCATAAAGCTGGTCATCGCGTAAATTCGTGACTTCAATTAAGGGATCGCCAGTTGGACTGAGGTCTGTGGTTAAATCCGATACTGTAGTATATTCATTATGCCAGGGCAGGCTGGTCCAGTTTCGGTCGCTCGTTATACCAGAATTCTCATTAACAAACTTATTAAACTTATAACCCATATTTGATTTCTTTGAGGTCTTATCATCAGTAGAAGTAGCAAAGACAAGGTAATAAATAGTAGTAGCAGGCACTGGTTCTTTAAAGAATGTATCTGTAACGTCAACAATAAAATTAGCAGGTCCAGGGATAAATGAAGGATCATTACTTCCATAAATAGAGTAATGGTCAATCGTAAGAGGATTGCCCAGAGTGTCCTCGGTAATCGCATCCCAGTAAACTACTACCGAATCCTTACCCGCGGTCTTCTCTACATAAATATATGGAGAAATGGGAGGGTACGCACCACTCAGGAAATATTTCACAGTAAGAAAGTCATCTAAAAAGAACATAACCTCACCGCATCCTGTAACATAAGGGTTACCTGCAGGGCCCATTGCTATCTCTTCCGGTTCATCGTCATAACCTATGTCCAATGTATGGGAATCGAATAAATTACCATCTGTATCATATGCAATTAAAAGATAATCATTATCCGAACTGCTTACTTCTTCGGTGCTTCCTGCAATGTATATAAGATTTTCTGCTGGGTTCATTACAATGGGTATAGTCAATGGAGAGTCCTCAAAATCATTCCAACCTGCTGTAACCTCATTTCCACCTGCTGGCCCATCGAATTTTCTCGTCCACACAGTATCTCCGGTAGCAGTCTCAATCTTCATTGTCCAGATATCTCTTAAAGAACTTGTTCTCCCATTTCCAAATCCTGTTACATAGATGAATTGTCCGACATCGTCAACCACTACCCCTGTTGCGGCATCTGAAGAATCCTGAGGAGGGCAGCTGTATTCTTTCCAGTATCGTGGAGTGCCTGAAGGGTCATACGATAGAATAAAATAGTCGGGTATAGTATCACTCGGAGGACTAACCATTCCATGCCAGGAACCGTTACAGAATCCAACAATATACACGTTTCCAGAATTATCTACTGTCATTGCAAATGCGCGTCTTTCTCTAGCATTAGTATCTGCGGTCGCTTTCAGCCACTGTAATGCCAGAAATTTATTGTATTTACATGTATATGTCCCGGTATGGTTTCCCTGTCCTCCTGTTATATATACATTTTCATCATCATCCAGAAAGATTGCCTCAGGCTGAGACCAAGGCATCTCTAAATCTTGAGCCATACCGAGAAAATTGCCATATTTATCGTATTTACGAGTGGTAAAGGCACTGTATCCTGGAGAACTAACAGATTGCGCCATTCCTACCACATAGATGTCATCTGAATGACCAACCGCGATATGGGTGGGAGCCTCGAAAAAGTTGGGCATTCCATATTCCCTTGTCCATAAAGTATCACCATTAGCAGCATCTATCTTTATAATAACCCAGTCGTAGTCAAAACCAATTTCATCTTTTTGAATATAACCTGCCACATAGACATATTTACCAGAGTCGTCTATTGCAATAGCCATAGCATCATCAATGTCTACAGGTCCAGCATAGAAACTTGTCCATTGCCATATGCCATCTGAACTGTACTTTACAGTGCCGATATCCTGCTCATCTCCTGCATTACTTACAGTCCCGGTCACATACGCATTTCCGTACAAATCAACGACGATTCCCTTAGGTTCATCAAATCCTCCACCAGGATCGTTAAAGATTTTTGTCCATAAGGTATCAATTTGGGCATTAAGCAGCTGGACTGTGAATATTAAGACAATCAGATATTTTATCATTTCTTTCATTTTACCTCCCTAACTTGATGATCTTTTTTATAGAAGTGGAGTTTTCATCTTCTACTTCTATTATATAACATCCTTCACTTACAATAGAACCACTATGATCCTTCCCATCCCAGACAATCTGCGTAGGGCGAAGGTCGTAAGGCGTAGAGCGAGAAAACTTTTTTACTAATCTGCCAGTTACATCATAGATTTTTATGTTAACTACTGACTTCTGTCTACTGTCCGCTATTCTGGGTATCTGTAATTCAATGACTATCTTTTCTGAAAAAGGATTGGGATAGCAGTGAAGATCGGAAAAACCAGCAGCATAATTCGTTTTTTCCGAAACATAGACTCCTGGATTTAGACTAATTATGGTAAAATCGAGATCGGTACCATCTCCGGTGCTGAACCCTGCAGCATAAATACAGCCATCTGCGCCATAAACGATGTCACGCGCCGAATCATTTCCAGCACCAGGTCTATTGAACCAATATACCCAGTTTTCAGTCCCTGAAGGTGTCAAACTGATTATGGTAAAATCTTGAAAAAGATTATCATCGGCACTATAACCAGCAACATAAACATTACTATCAGGACCATAGACAAGAGACCACAATTCTTCAAATCCCATAGGCTGACCCTGCCGGTCGTAACGGTAAACCCAGCGCTCGCTCCCTGAGGTAGTTAAAGAAATCACCACACCATCGAACCCGGTCGGACTATCTATACTATGACCACAGCCATAGAGATTTCCATCAGTGCCATAGACAATAGAGTTACACCGGTCAGTAGAACTTATCGGACCATCATATAGATAGATCCATCTCTCTGTTCCGGTGGATGTCAAACTAATTACGGCAAAATCGTAGACAGGACACATGATATACCCTGCTGTGTAGATATTCCCATCATCGCCATAAATAATTGAGAGGGTTCTATCCCTGGCATTTGTCCCATTATACCTGTAGACCCATCTCTCGCTTCCTGAAGCTGTCAGACTTATTACTGTTACATCAAACTCAGTGCCAATACCTGTGCTCCATCCTGTAGCATAGAGATTACCATCTAAACCATAAATAAGTGAATATGCGCAATCAGAAAGGTTTCCCGGACCATTATATGTGTAAATCCAGTTTTCAGTTCCGGATGTAGTCAGACTTATCACAGTAAAGTCATTATCTGTTCCAATCCCTGTGCCTGAACCTGTTATATATAAGTTTCCATCCAGACCATAAATAATGGAATACGCTATATCATAGTCATTTCCTGGGCCATTGTATCTATAAACCCAGTTTTCAGTCCCTGAGTTATCCAAACTTATCACAATAATATCATTGTTTGTTCCGCTCCCTACACTTCGTCCCGCCACATAAATGTTGCCATCAGAACCATAAATGATGCTATATGCAATGGCAATAGTATCTCCCGGCTCGCTATACTGATATACCCACCTTTCTGTGCCAGAACAAGTTAAGCTAATTACTAACAAGTCGTAGCCTTCAGTATCATAGCTGTAGCCTGCGGCATAGATGTTGCCATCTGCACCATAAACAATAGACTCTGCGCAGTCTTCTGAATCTCCCGGACCATTATATCGGTAGACCCAGTTTTCTACCTGGGCTACTAACACAAACGGTGACAAAAATAATGCAACGGCATAAAGCATTTTTTGAATTTTCATATAATCTCCTTTCGTTTTAATGTAACAGTTACGCACTCTCTTATTTAAAATGGAGTCAAGTTGTACGCCCTTTAGAATCTTCACGGGTTAACCCCACCTTATTTCAATAGAATTACCTTTTCTATTTCTTTATAATCACTACACTCCAACTGCACAAAGTAGACACCATTTACTAATTTACAACCGTTATTATCATTTCCATCAAAAATTACAGAATGTAGACCTTCGGTTAGAAAACCATTATAGAGATTGCGAATTTTTTGACCCAATAGATTCAGCACTGAAATTTTTGCATACCCTGGCGAATGCAGAAAGATATCAAGTTTCTGGGAACCAAAATGCCAGGAAAGTTTATTTTTTTGATTTTTAATTTGCCAGGTAAGAATTTCTTCAGCCGTGCCCACTTCTTCTGAAAACAATTTTATCGTTGCAAAGTCGTCATAGTTTGTGCCTGCACCTTCACTCCAACCGGTAATATAGATGTTTTCTGAAGGACTCACTTTGATCGCCCGTGCAACATCTTCTCTACCGTAATCATAGAATGCAACCCATAGAATATTTCCCAGAGAGTCGTATTTTACAGTTGTATAGTTTTGCGTGCCAAAACCCCAGGTCCTGCCGGTAACATAGCAATTTCCTGAACTATCTACAGCAATGTCGGTTGCTTCATCTTCATAACTACCCGGACCATTGAAGTTTTTTGCCCAGATTTCATTGCCGCTGGAGTCATATTTAACAGTGCAATAGTCCATATCATGAATAAAATCAACATAACTCCACCCGGTTACATAGACATTTCCCTTATTATCTACAGCAAGGGCATTGGCATAGTCATAAAAATCTATCGGGTCGTATCTTCTAACCCATAATTCATTCCCATATTTATCATATTTTATTGTTACATAATCCCATGATGCTACGCCAATATCCTCATAACTATAACCCGTGATATAAATATTCCCCGCACTATCAATTTCTAAATCCCTGGTATAATCATTACCGCTATCCGGTCCATTGTATTGATGCACCCATAATGTATCACCACCTGAATTATATTTTATTGTCATCATATCCCAGCCAGTGCCCGTTCCGAGGGCGCCACCGGAAACAATAATATTGCCAGAACCATCCACTGCAAGGTCATAAGCCCGGTCATTACCATTAGCAGGTCCGTTGTAACTGCGGACCCACAGCGTCGCACCATCTGTATTATACTTGATTGTAGTGTAGTCATAAGATGCGCCTGCATTAACACTAAAACCAGTAACATAAACATTACCAGCCAAATCAATGGTTAATTTCTGAGCAACATCCGTAGCATTTCCTGAACCATTATACCGTTGTGCCCAAACCTGGTTGCCATCAGCATCGTATTTTATTGTAATATAATCTTCATTACCAGTACCGGTCTGCCAGCTATAACCGGTTATATAGACATTTCCTAAATGGTCTACAACTACATCAGAAGCAACATCATAAGCTCCATAATGGTATCTCGCAGTCCATAGTTCGTTGCCATCGGTGTCATATTTAATTGTGAGACAGTCGTAGTTGACAATGCCAACATCTGTAGAACGTCCAGCGACATAAACATTTTCATCTGTATCCACAAATAGCGCAAACGCTTGATCCGCACCACTAACTGGCCCATCATACCGCCGCACCCAGGCAGTATCTACCTGAGCATTAGCTGGTGTTATACATAGTATAAACCAGGAAAAAAAGAATAAAGGCTTACCCATAAGTCCTCCTTTCACCCCCTTCCTGAAATAAATTCAGACAGGCGCTATATCCTCTCCCTTTTTGTCTCGGCAATACATCGACACTCCGGCACTTTCATCTGAGGAGTATCACTTTTTCGATCTCCACATAATCCTTTGTTTCCAACTGCACAAAGTAAATACCCGCAGGAACTGAACAACCAGAATCATCACTAGCATCCCAACATACCGATTGCACAGAATTATCCAGATTGCACAGATTTTCACTGAATGTCTTCACGATACGGCCCGAGGCATCGTAGATTTTCAGGCTAAGAGCATAGGGCATAATGCCAAGTGTATTATTTGTCGTTCTGCTCTTTTCCCCCTCTGATATATTATTTATCGAGTATCTAATATTTATTTTCTCTGTAAATGGATTAGGAAAGATCTCTAATGTCGTTAGAGGTCTACAACTCCAGAAGGTTTTTTCTGCTATTGAACCTGGCTGGGAATACTTTATACTGGTAAGGTCATAAAAAGAACTACCCCCATCACTATAACCGGTTACGTAAATATTCATTGTATTGTCCACGAATATATCTACCACCTCATCGGTTCCATTCCCTGGACCGCTGTATCTTAATGTCCATAGCGAATCACCCTGGATATTGTATTTTATTACTAAATAATCCAGTTCTGTACTATACGCCTCACTCGTTCCAGCTATATATATTCCTGCCGAATCATCCATTATAATACAACGTGCCCTATCATATCCATTGGCAGAACCATTATAAGTACTCATCCAGAGTTGATTACCATTGCTATCATATTTTGTAATAGTCGCATCCTTTCCTGTTGCATCATCGGTGATAGTACCGGCAATATAAATATTGGCAGTATCATCCATTATCAAAGCAAGGGGATAATCTTCACCACTCGCAGGGCCATCAAAACGTTCTACCCATAATTCATTTCCCAGAGAATCGTACTTGATTGTTGCCCAATCAAAGCCATTACCAGAGCTGTAACCGGTTACATAGACATAACTCGAGTCATCAACTGCCAGATCTACTGGTGTATCCCAATAATTTCCTGGCCCGTTGTAACGACTCGCCCATAATTCATTCCCGTATTTATCATATTTTATAGTAGCATAGTCTCTATCCGTTCCGTATCCATAACTTGCTCCGGTGACATACACATTCCTTGAAGAATCAAGAACAATTGCATACCCACCGAGGTTATATAAACCAACACCTGTATACCTGACTGCCCAGATTTCATTACCATCTCGGTCATACTTTATCGTTATGAAATCCGGCATTGTGCTTTCACCAACACTCATCCCTGAAACATATACATTTGATGAATCATCGAGCACAAGTGCCCAACCATAATCCCACCCATTACCAGAACCATTAAACCTTTTAACCCATATTTCATTGCCGTTCCTATCATATCCGATAGTTACAATATCCCTATCTGTCCCGACGCCATAACTTATTCCAGTAACGTAGACATATCCAGAATCATCAACCCCAAGAGAGGTGGCTTCATCGTCATCACTCGCTGGTCCATTGTATTGTACTGCCCACATCTCATTACCATCGTTATCATATTTAATCGTGATATAATCTTCTGATGAATCAACATCTGATACCCAGCCGGTTACGTAAACATACCCAGAATCGTCAACAAACAGATCTTCTGCCATATCATAATAATTACCCGGACCATCGTATCTTGTAATCCACTCCTGCGCATAAACTGTTGCAGAAAAGAATATCAGTAAAAACAAAATCATGCATTTTTTCATAAAACTAGTCTTTCTTTAAAAAGCCTTTATAGCTTTTCTTATCGCTGTGTGGTTTTCGGTTTTTAATCGGTAAAAATAGACACCAGATGGAAGTTTTTCGTTTCTACTGTCTTTTCCATCCCAGGTGGTTCTGTATATTCCTTCAGATTTTGTCCCGTTAAAAAACGTACGAGCAAGCGATCCTTTAATGTCGAATATTTTTAATGAAATTTCAGAGGTTGAAGGAAGCTCAAATTCAATGACTATCTTTTCTGAAAAAGGATTGGGATAACAATGAAGATGGGAAAAGTCAGCAACACAATTCGTTTTTTCTGAAACATAGACTTCTGGATTTAAGCTGATTACGGTAAAATCGAGATCGGTAGCATCTCCGGTGCTGAACCCTGCAGCATAAATACAACCATCTGTGCCATAAAGGATATCACGCGCCGAATCGTTACCAGCACCAGGTCTATTGTACCAATATACCCAGTTTTCAGTCCCTGAAGGTGTCAAACTGATTATGGTAAAATCTTGAAAAAGATTATCATCGGCACTATAACCAGCAACATAAACATTACTATCAGGACCATAGACAAGAGACCACAATTCTTCAAATCCCATAGGCTGACCCTGCCGGTCGTAACGGTAAACCCAGCGTTCGCTCCCTGAGGTAGTTAAAGAAATCACCACACCATCGAACCCGGTCGGACTATCTATACTATGACCACAGCCATAGAGATTTCCATCAGGACCATAAACGATAGAGTTGCATCGGTCCGTAGAACTTATCGGACCATCATATAAATAGATCCATCTCTCTGTTCCGGTGGATGTCAAACTAATTACGGCAAAATCATAAGCAGTTCCCGCACCAATAGCATACCCTGATGCATAAATATTTCCATCGTCACCATAAACAATACAAAACGACCTGTCTCTGGCATTACCTGAACCATTATAACGGTAAACCCATCGCTCTGTTCCTGAAGTCGTAAGACCTATTACCGTTATATCAAATTCTGCGGCACCGATTCCGCAACTATGCCCTGTTACATAGAGATTGCCATCTTGCCCATAGACAATGTCATATGCATAATCATATTGGTTTCCTGGACCATTGTACGTATATATCCAGTTTTCAGTTCCGGATGTAGTCAGACTTATTACCGTATAGTCATTATCTGTTCCAATACCCGTGCTCGAGCCTGCTACATACAAGTTTCCATCTGCGCCATAAATAATAGAATACGCTATATCATAGTCATTACCCGGGCCATTGTATCTATAAATCCAGTTTTCAGTACCCGAGTTATCCAAACTTATCACAATAATATCATTGTTTGTTCCACTACCGACACTCTGTCCTGCTACATAGACATTTCCGTCCTCACCATAAATGATGTTATTTGCAACGGCAAAGGTATCGCCCAATTCATCATATCGGTATACCCAGTTTTCATTACCAGAGGGAGTTAAGCTAATTACTGTCAGGTCGTAATCAGTATCACTGCTATAACCTGCGGCATAGATGTTGCCATCTGCACCATAAACAATAGGATCTGCCCAATCATCCAAATTCCCTGGACCGTTATATTTATACACCCAATTTTCTATCTGAGCAGATAGTATAAAGGGCAATAAAAACGTTCCAATCATACAGATCACTTTTTGAACCTTCATATAACCTCCTAATTAGTAATAAATAATAAAAGACTAATCATGTATTAAGATTCCTCCTTTTTCTCACTCTAACTTACAGATTTTTCGTGTTACGCAATAATGTGAAGCTTTCAGCTGCACAAAATAAATTCCCGGTGCATGGTAATCACCACTATCATCCATACCATTCCAGGTGATAAACGCAGGGCGTGAAGCGTAGGGTGTGGGGAGATTGAAATCTTTAACTACACGGCCAGTAACATCATAAATTTTCAATGAAATCGGTTGTTCAGCAGTTGGTGATTGGTATGAAATTTCGATCGATGTCCTGAACGGATTAGGGTAGGCATACAGGGACAGACCAGAAATTTCCCTTATTTGACATATCTCCTTAACACCGACCGAAGCATCGTATCGCCATATCCTTCCTCTTCCCGCACCTACCCAGGCATGGAGTGTATCTTTTGCGACAATGTCTATATAAGTAATGCCCACAATGCCTACATTACCAGAATCTTGACTCCAGGTTGCACCACCATCTCGAGTGCGAAATGCTCCCGCACCGACAACCCAACCATTAGTCCGGTCAACAAAATCTACAGAGTATGCGCTAATCGTGTCATTAATTGTTACCCAGCTTAAACCCCCATCACTTGTTTTAAGGATTACGCTACTGCTCACTGCCCAGCCGTCTAACGCTGATACAAAGTCAGCATCATATATTTTTGCACCAGAAGGCAAACTCACTGTAATCGTATCCCAGGAGACCCCTCCGTCTGTTGTGCGGAAAACATAACCCAAATTGCCATAGTCTCCTCCAACTGCCCAGCCATTATTTACATCAAAGAAATGTATTCTGTTTATCGAAATAAGATTGGGTACCTGGAATTGCAAAAACCAGGTGACTCCACCATCTGAGGTGTGATGAATTTCATAGTAGTCAGTTTCATAGCCAGCAATCCAGCCATTCAAGGTATCAACAAAATCAACGGTCATCCAGTGCTTATAGGTGATTGTTGGATCCTGAACCTCCCAGATTACACCAGCATCACTTGTGTGTCGCACATGGTTTCTTCCTCCCACGACCCATCCTTGGTTCACCGTCGGGAAAGAAACACCATATATGTAAGATGTTATACCAGGGTCAAAAACCTCCCAGTTAGAGCCCGCATCCGTACTGTGAATAAGTGTTCCATACCCTCCTCCTGCCCAAATATTAAGTGTATCCGGGGCATCAATAGAGATAAGGTCATTACCGGGACCTGTCTGATATTCCCAGGTAATTCCACCATCTGAAGAATACATTATAATCCCTCTCCATCCTGTTAACCATATATTGTCTCTATCAGATGCACTTACGCTCCATATGTCGTTATGCATCGGAGCGTATGCTTCAATCCAGTTCACACCTCCATCAGTGGTATAATAAACATCGCTCTTTGCTATCTCAAAATCACCGCCAACTGCCCAGCCGTAGAGTGAATCCACAAAATCAAGAGCACGAATATAATCCTCTGGTGGTAGAGAATAATATGACCATGATGCACCACCATTGGTTGTTTTATGAATACCGTATGATGTTCCAATCCAACCAATGTTAGAGTTGTAGAAATGGAGTGCAAAAACTGCTTCAACTATACCAAAAGAAATGGAAAGTTGAGTCCAAGTTTGACCTCCATTAGTTGTTTTATATGCCCTGGCTATCGGGAAACCAGCCGGTATATCACTTACTAAATAACCTGTAAGCGAATCGGTAAACCATATCTCTTCTATCCAGGAACCGTCAGGCAAAGAATACTGGAGATTCCAGGTTTGCCCACCATCCTCAGTATGATAAACCTCACCATAATAGCACCCTACCCATCCCTTATTTCTATCTACAAAATAGACATTATCTGCAATATAAGTCGTGTAGGCCTGAACCTGCCATGTTTCACCCCCATTATCTGTATGTATTATCATACCACCACTGCCACTCGCTCCTACCCCCCAACCTTGTAAGGTATCTATGAAAAAAATTGAATGTAATGTCGGAGCAACTTTGGGCGACCAGGTTACACCCCCGTCCCTGGTGCGGGCAAGATTATATTGATAACCAGTAGTATCATATGTGAGACCAACGGTCCATCCGTATTGAGTACCCTTTAGGAAAAAAATATCCATAACCTGCCCTGACCCATACCAGGTTCTACGTACCAATTCCCAATTATCTATCCCATAACCCAAAGAGCAAAATGCCAATAAAATTATCATTACACAAATATTGCCTTTTCTCATTGTCGCCTCCTTTTTTGCCTATTATCTCATCAGTACTATCTTCTTTATTTCCACAAACTTATCTGTCTTTAATGTAACAAAGTATATTCCTTGTGGCACAAGTTGCCCGCTGTCATCACGACCATCCCAACACACAGATTGCACAAAATTATCCAGATTACACAGATTGTCATTGAATATCTTCACAACACGGCCTGAGGCATCGTAGATTTTTATCTGTAATCTGTTATCAGTCATCTGGTATCTGATATTAGTTCTATGGAAAAATGGGTTGGGCATCACAGTAAGTTTAGAATCAGATAGAGTTTGACGCTCGGATTCATCTGCGCCGATAATTATCCTACCCCTTTTATAGTATATCTCATTATTTCCATCTCTACTATCTTCCCACACAACATTCAATATCGTTGAATTAGTATCATATGAGGCTATATGAGGAAAATCAAGATCTGCAGTAGAGGTGGTAATTAGCTCAAGGGGTTGCCACGATGCGCCATCATTCGTGGACGAGCGAAAGTATATAGAAGTCTCAGCATCACTGTAAACAATATAGACACAATGCTCATGATCCGCGGTTATTGAACACTGAGTTGTATTGTCGCTAACAGAACTTAGGCTAACTGAACTCTCCCAACTGGTGCCGCCATTGGTTGATCGTTTGTATCGGATGTTTCTACTAGGGTTACCACTCATACCTGCATACCTAAACCAAATAAAATGAACATTGTCACCTTGGTCAGTAGTAATCTTTGGTGAACCCACCGTAGCATTAATACCAGTGCCAAACTCAAGCGCAAGCTGCACTGGAGCTTGCCAGGTGACACCATTATCTGTTGACCTGCGATACTTAAGATAATGCCAAGGGCTAGGGAAAAAGTACAGAGAGTCATAAACAAAATGAACCTGCCCGAGTGTATCGGCAGCAACATTAACTAAAACAGTACTGCCATTGTTACCTCCAGATGGTCCGGAGAGCCAAATCGGTGAATCCCAGGTTATACCAGCATCTACAGACCTCAGATAATAGCCATCATAAACCAGACCTGCCTCAAGTATAAATGCGATATGGACATGATTGATTTTATCGGTATTAATACAAGGCTGCATCTTATAACCAGTTAACGAGTTCGCAAGTTCGACTTCGTCATCCCACGATGAGCCGCAAGTCGTTGATCTACGATACATAAGGCTTCCGCCTCTGTACCAAACAACATGGACGTATGAAGAATTTGCGGCGATACAGACTTGCCGATCGGCCGGGTTAATCGTCAATGTATCGTCATCTTCCCAACTTAAACCACCATCTATTGAACGTTTGTAATGAATACCGTCTTCCTGCCAAACAACATGAACTATCGATTCACTGATTGCCACACTCCAACCGTAACTCCAGGTTGAAGAGAATGCACCACTATATGTTAATCTCGTATCCGGCCCCCACTCTGTAGCGTGCAAAAAAGGGCAAAATGCCCAACCAACCAACATCAGCATTAATAATCTAAGTCTCATTTGTACCTCCTTTTCTGCTTCATTATACTATTATACTAAAAAATCTTAAGAAAATCTTAAATATTTCAGGGGCTAGATGTAAAATATGTGTTTATGAGTAGAGTTTCTTACGTAACGCGAGAGTTGCTTCTGTTGGCTCTATGTCTAATTTACCAAAAACTTCACAAAAATTTTCGTAGTGCATTATTGCTCGCTGCCGTGCACCAAGGTTTAGTAATGATAAAACTAATTTACGATTAATATTTTCGTTGAATTTATCAACGGTGAGGTATTTCTGTGAATAATTGATACATTCTTCATATAACCTGTTCTTAAAGTTAATCTCTGTTAGCAACGATAATGCCTTGAGATACATGTTTTCATAAATCTGCCTTTTTTCCTCTACCCAGTTGTCGTACCAGCCTTCGCAAAAAGCTGCATGATAAATATCAATCGCCTTATTTAACAATAATAATGCCTTGTTTTCCTCTTTGTTTGAAAACGCAACTCCTGCTTGATTGATCAAGCTCTCAAATTCTACAATATCAGAATTTATTGTTATACCAGGATTCAAAATATAGGATCTGTTTTTGTAAAGTATGATATCGCGCTTGTATGCCTTTCGCTTCTCTGTTGCTAGAGCCTTACGAATAAAATGTAATGTTGTATAAAAACGGCTCTTGCCTTTTCGGATTTCACACGCCGGCCATAATTGTTCGATTATCTTTTCTTTTGTAAGCCTTTGGTTTCGGTGGAGAATCAAATAACATAAGAGTTTCTTCGCTTTTTCAGTGAAACACCTATTTTCTATTGGTTTTTCATTAAAAGATACAATAGGATTACCTAAAAACTTCATACTTAGAATATTCGATGCAGTACTCTTTTTTGTCTTACTCAGAGACTTTTGAGAAAAAATGTGTAGCTCCATACCGTTATTTTGAGCAAATTCGATTAAGGCACTGGACAATTCTTTCTGCAATAGATATTGATAATTCCATAATCCAGATAATTCAAAGGCTTCTTTTAACGATTTAACTAGCTTCCTATTCTCACCGGTTTTTTCATAGATTCCAGAAAGCAATACGTGACATTTACAAGTTATATAGTTTAATACATTTTTCTGGGCATATACTAAAATTCTCTTGAAAATTCTTTCCGCACTCCCATAACTTCCTTCAATTAACTTAATCTTGCCTTCTAAAAAACTTAAATGCGTATTATCATAGTAGCTTTTCCCCATTAATTTTCGAGATGAGGTAAGATATTCTTTCGCAGTTTTAGTGTCTTCTTTACTAAGATATACATCACCTATCGCGCACTGGGTTTCAATCAAAGCTTCTTTGAGTTTTAATTCTGTCGCTATACCAACTGCCTTGTTAAAATATTCAAGTGCCTCTGCATATTTTCCTTGATTTTTATAAAGATCTCCAAATCTAAAATAAATAAGACATAATGAATACTGATTTTGGTATTTTTCAGCGAGTTCAATACCTCTCTTTAACAATTCTAGAGCTTGTTTATGTTCGCCTTTAATGATCTTAATTCCAGCTAAATTTTCATAAGCAAGCGGCATATCTAACCAGAAGAAATCTTTTTCGATCAATTCTATAGCCCTTTTATAGTAGTCCTCGGCTTTATTAAAATTACCTCTTTCAGAGTACAAAACGCCAAGATTGCAAATTAAACCACTGAGTTTATCATACTTTTTGTATTTTTGACATTCTTCTATACCTGCTAAAAGATGCTTTTCTGATTCTTTATATTTTTTTTGGTTATGGGTAATGATAGCCATACAATTTGCTATTGCTGATTTTAAATCTGGATTTAATCTTTTGCAAACTCTCTTTGCCTGCATCAACTCCTTACGTGCTCTAACCATATCCCCCTGCATACAAGATATTGTGCTGAATTCGAACCAGACTTCTGCTAAGCTACTTTTGGATTTTTTTATCTTAAGTATACCCTTGGCTTTATTGAACATTTGCCGGGCTTCCATCCATAAGCCTTTCAATCGAAAGAGATGCCCTTGATATATGTTGAGTTGAGGATACTTATTGTAATATCTTTCAGGAATATTGGATAACCAATTTTCAACTATTCCTGTTCTGCCAGCATTCATATAGGTCTTTATGTTTTCAAATACTAACTTAATAACACTTTGAAATTTCTGAGTATGTAGGTAATGTGTAATAGCAAATTCAATCAAATCCTTCTTTTCAAAGAACATTGCTATGCGATTATGTAACGTGAAAATCTGTTTCGGTGTAAATTTCTGCTTTAATTCATTACTTAAGAATTCTTTAAAAAGAGGGTGATATTTATAAATACTGTTATTGCTCTTGGTTATAAAGATATGCTCTGTCTCTAAATATTTTAAAATCCTTCTCGCATCCCGAATTCTAAGCAAATAATTACAGGCTTCATTGTACATTTCATCAAGAATTGAGGTTTTCATTAGAAATCCTTGAGTTTTTTTGGACTGGTTCTTAAAGATCTCGGCCGCAAAATAGTTGAAAACCTCCTCGCCCGATGCAACATAACCATTTAGAGTCTCTTTTGCCTTATCTTCACCTGAAGCAGAAATTTTCTGCAAAATCAGTTGGATCGCGGTAATCCATCCTTCTGAATGTTTCTCAATTCGTTCTATTTCTACATCAGGAATGTTTAATCCATAAACTTCTTTTAAAAGTAGTTGAATTTCTTTTAAGGTAAACTGTAATTGCTTTTTTTCAACTCTAAATAGCTCCTGTTTGGCGAAATAATATGCCAAATTTAAAGGCGGCGTTGAACGAGAGGAAATAATAAGATGAAGATTCAGCGGCAGGTGATGCAAAAGATAGTCTAAGGTATTATTAATCTCTTTGTTCTGCTGCAAATGATGATAATCATCAAGTATGATGTAAAATTCTTCTTTTATTTTTTCAATAAATTCGTTTACCAACGTCCCGGCGATAATATTAACGTTCCTGGTCTGGCGTACTACACTATTTGTTCTTTGCCCAAAATTAGTGCGATATTGTCGAATACCTGCGATAATGTAGTTGAAAAATGTATTCATATCATTGTCTAAAGTGTCTAAACCATAGAACATAAAAGGCTTATTAAGTTCGGCACAGACCTGGGCTAATAGAGTAGTTTTTCCATATCCTGCATCAACACAGATTAAGATGAGTTTTTTATCTAAGTTATTTTTAAAAAAATCCAATAATCGCTCCCGACGTAAAATTTTGCCTTTAATTTGTGGGGGTATTAATTTTGTTTGAAGAATGAGGTTATCCTTAGCCATAAAATTTTCTTGAAGATTATAATACAACAGGTTAAAGAAGTCAAGGAAATCTGTCGTCTGATGATATTACCAAGCAGGAATGTTAATAGTTATTACTGAGCGGAAATGTTAATCTTTTGCAGTTGCGGAGAAGTGGTTTTTGCGGTAATCTCTTTTAAAAAGGAGGATATCGCAGATGGTGGATATGTGTGGATATGGGGTCAAAT
>Ga0209986_10001396_pt1 | contig 23111 bp, 19 predicted proteins | sample BlataG_FD_183168 | JGI IMG/M metagenome (GOLD analysis project Ga0209986, IMG submission 183168) | Deep subsurface microbial communities from Black Sea to uncover new lineages of life (NeLLi) - Black_00105 metaG (SPAdes) (version 2) | ecosystem: Environmental > Aquatic > Marine > Oceanic >... | reverse complement strand
GGCGCATACCTAACCCAAATTCGGCGTTGTCTTCAAACAGCGAGTTGGACCATGCCGGTCCACGTCCATCCTCGTTCTGCGACCAAGGTGTTGTCGGTAGGTTGCCTCCATATATTGAAGAACAACCGGTAGCATTTGCTACGACAATTCGATCACCGAATAATTGGCTGAGCAATTTGATATAGGGGGTTTCGCCACATCCAGCGCAGGCGCCTGAAAACTCGAACAGAGGTCGTAAGAGCTGTGAATTCTTAACCGTTTTTAAGCTGATTTGAGTACGATCAACCTCGGGAAGAGTGAGGAAGTATTCCCAATTCTCTCTTTCACGCTCGCGAATGGGCGGTTGGGGAGCCATGTTAATGGCTTTACGCCCAACTTGGCTTTTATCCTTCGCTGGACAAACCTCAATGCACAAACCGCATCCAGTGCAGTCTTCAGGAGCAACAGCAAGGGTGTATTTCTTGTCTGAGAATTCTTTCCAACGTGCATCCACAGCCAGCCAATTGTCGGGTGCATCTTCCAATAATGATGGGTCGTACACTTTTTCACGGATGACAGCGTGTGGGCAGACAAAGACACATTTGCCACATTGAATGCAGAGGTCTGGCTCCCATACAGGGATTTCCAGGGTGATGTTCCTTTTCTCCCATTGAGTAGTCCCGGTGGGGTAAGTGCCATCTTCGGGCAGCAAACTGACCGGAAGACTATCCCCATCACCGGCGATTATCGTACCCAGCACTTCACGCACAAACTTGGGTGCCTCTTCAGCTACCGGAGGGCGGCGTGTCAGTGTGCTTGTCGCTTCTGATGGCACATTAACTTCATGGAGATTCTCTAAAGCGTTGTCAACAGCATCGTAATTGCGTTGAACGACGGTCTCACCGCGCTTACCATAGGTTTTTTTGATGGCGCGTTTGATTTCGACAATAGCTTGCTCACGCGGCAGCACACCGCTGATCGCGAAGAAGCATGTCTGCATAATGGTGTTAATGCGATTACCCATACCGGTTTTGTTGGCCACATCATAAGCGTCGATGACATAAAAACGCAGATTCTTTACAATAAGCGCTTCTTGTGTCTCGCGTGGAAGATTGTCCCAGACATCATCCGGTCCATAAATACTATTGAGCAGGAACACTGCTCCAGGCATTGCGTACTTAAGTACATCATATCTTTCCAGGAAGGAAAACTGATGGCAGGCGACGAAATTTGCCTGACTTACCAGGTAAGGAGCGTGGATCGGGTTTGGTCCAAAACGAAGGTGTGAAATCGTTCTCGCTCCTGATTTACGTGAGTCGTAAACGAAGTAGCCCTGAGCGTAGTTATCGGTTTCTTCCCCAATAATTTTTATCGAGTTTTTATTTGCGCCGACCGTTCCATCTGCGCCTAAGCCCCAAAACACACACCGGATGGTCTCGGGCATTTCGATGTGAAAGGTTAGGTCGTAATCCAGACTAGTGTGTGTGACATCGTCTGTGATGCCAATGGTGAAGTGATTTTTCGGTTCGGATTTGAGCATCTCGTCGAAAACGCCCTTGACCATTGCTGGCGTGAACTCTTTTGAGGATAAGCCAAAACGACCACCGATTACGTCTGGCTTGTCACCCTCAAAATCACCTTCAACAATTGCCGTGACGATATCCATATACAAAGGTTCTCCAATTGCGCCGGGTTCCTTTGTGCGGTCGAGAGCGGCGATTATTTTTACGGTGGATGGTAAAGCCTGCAAGAAATGGTTTATCGAGAAGGGGCGGTAGAGGTGTACTTTGAGGACGCCAACTTTTTCTCCTTTGTCTGCCAGGAACTCCGCTGTTTCTCCAGCAGTCTCGGCTCCGGTCCCCATGATGACGATAACACGCTCGGCGTCCGGTGCACCGACATAGTTGAAGAGATGGTATTCCCTGCCGACAATGTCAGAGAATTTATTCATGGTTCTCTCGACGATGTCTGGAAGGGCAAAGTAGTATGGATTTACTGTTTCACGTGCCTGGAAGAAGACGTCAGGGTTCTGGGCTGTGCCTCGGATAACGGGGTGGTCAGGGGATAGCGCACGTGACCTGTGAGCATGAACATAGCTATCATCGATCATCGCCCGCATGTCTTCATCTGACAATTGTTCAATTTTGCTTATTTCATGAGAAGTACGGAAGCCATCAAAGAATTGAATGAATGGAACTCTTGATTCTAAAGTGGCAGTATGGGCGATCAAAGACATGTCGTGAGCTTCCTGAACTGAACCTGAAGCTAACAAAGCAAAACCTGTGGCGCGTGTAGCCATCACGTCAGAATGGTCGCCAAAGATCGATAGCGCTTGTGCTGCAACTGAACGGGCGGAAACGTGAAACACAGTGGACGTCAGCTCCCCGGCAATCTTGTACATATTGGGAATCATTAAGAGCAACCCTTGTGAAGCCGTGAAGGTTGTCGTTAAGGAACCCGTTTGTAGAGCCCCGTGAACAGCTCCCGCCGCGCCGCCTTCCGCTTGCATTTCCATGACAAGCGGTACCGTACCCCAAATATTCGTCCTTCCTTTCGCCGACCACTCATCAGCCAATTCACCCATCGACGAAGAAGGTGTGATGGGGTAAATAGCGATCACTTCGCTGAGTTTATGGGCGACGTAAGCAGTTGCTTCGTTACCATCTATTGTTCTTATCGTTCGTTTCATTTTAATTACTCCAAATATCTTTTTATTTCTTCTAGCTAGTAGGTGATTTTAATCGATAAAAGAAAAGATCACAACGGTGATCCTTTTCACCATTTACAAGTTTATTCCTCATTCACCTTCCTTGTTAGTTATTTATGGCACGAAAATCAACGCAACCTGTCATATTCTCAATTATGCTATACTGTGAGCATGTATCCAGACCAGGATATATGGCGAGTGTGGGCACGCATCTTGCATGGGTGGGGTGTTAAAGATTTGGTTGCTTCCTTTCTGGAGGCAGCCGGTCCACTCACCATCGTGGGCGCCCAGGTTGTTTATTTCGGACAACCGCTTCTCAATATAGCAATGCCTGAATATCATGTTGAAGCTTTGGCTCGTTTATTAGAGGATAAAAACCAAACGCGGGCTTTCCTTACTTATCTTAAAGAGGTAACCCTATAGTGAATTATGTATATTTATTATATATTGTGGATAGCGGCATACTGGGGCTTGGTTTTGTGTTGATATTCTTTTTTATGATGATCATCAGCGCGATAATCGTTCGCCGTCGTGACGAGCCGTTATTACGGGAAATTCCTACTTATTCTAAACTAAAACGGTCGATCAATCTGTCGGTAGAATCCGGTCAGAGATTGCATCTATCGCTAGGCAGCGGTGGTATCAATTACATGCAAGGCGGGTCAGCATTGGCAGGTTTGAGCTTGTTAAAACGCCTCTATCGTATGGCGGGTCTCAGTGATCGCCCACCAGTCGTGACCAGTGGAGATGGAACTATAGGGGTCCTTTCTCGCGATTGCATCAGGAGTGTATACGAAGAAGTTGGCGTAAGGGAAGAATATGAACCAACTTCTGGGCAGGTGAGCGGATTGACGCCTGGATCCTATATTGCTGGAACCTTGCCAGTTATCTTAGACCAACAAGTTTCGACAAATATACTGATGGGGCATTTTAACAGTGAAATTGCTCTCCTGGCTGATGCTAGTGAGCGCCGAGGGAGTCTTACGGTCGCTGGAAGCGATAACATCACAGCTCAGGCGGTTGGGTATGCATCTACTGAAGATTTGTTGGTAGGCGAAGAATTATACGCTAGCGGCGCATATATTCAAGCGAGCACGATGCATGTTGCCAGCCTGCATGCCCAGGATTTCTTGCGCTGGGCAATCGTGGCAGTCATATTGGTCGCAGGAGCTTTAAAATTGGCAGGTGTTTTGTGAGGCAGGTAAGGAATTCAATCGTCGTTGCCATTGCGGTGATTACCGGGATTATCATCCTGGTTGGATATTTCATTGAGCTGCCGGTCTTGAAGAATTTGCGAATTATGTTGCTTCATTACGCTGTAATCTTTATCGCGGTTGCGCTGATTGTGGGTGTTGTGAACCTGGTGCAAGTGCATTGGAAAAAATTTCAAAACAGGCAGCCAGGCGGGGTTTACAGCCTTATCTTAATAATTTCACTTTTAGTTACAATTATTGTTGTGGGTTATTTCGGCCCAACCTCAACACCCTCCCTCTGGATTTTCAGCAACATCCAAATCCCTGTTGCCAGCAGTCTCATTGCGGTCCTGACGGTCGTTTTAACTTACACTGGTGTACGTTTACTAAAACGGGGTCTTAATTTATTTTCATTTCTATTTATGGCAACAGTTTTAATTGTGATTCTTGGAACAGTCTCTTTTCAGGGATTTAGGATTCCTGGGTTGAGTGAACTTCGTACCTGGATTACGCAAGTGCCGGCTGTGGGAGGAGCCCGTGGAATACTCCTGGGAGTGGCCTTAGGGACAATTGCTACCGGGATGCGAATCCTAATGGGTTCTGACCGACCGTATGGAAGGTAATTATGTCTGATGATATTAAACCCAATACCGAAACTTCGCCTGAAGATGGTAAGGAGTTCGATAAGAGCGGGGAAGTGCAGAAAAGCACTGCGGAACAATCATTCCAAGACAGCAGCTCAGATAATCAGCCGGGGCAAGAGAAAAAAAACCCCGAAAGGTTGGCTGATGCGATTCCAGATGATAAAACCTCTGACGATGTGGCAGAAAAGTCCCTCGTGCAGGATTCTCAAGAAGATGGAGAGGAACTTGCTGACGACCAAAGCGATCGGGGGGTGGAAGATAAGGATCAACCAAAACTCGTCAAGGGAGAGCAAGAAGTGCATACCAGAGAGGAGCAAGACGGGCCTCTAGTTGGTGTTGAAGGTGTTCTGCCAGCAGAATTAGACCCATATTTTATCCACGAGCCGGTGAGACGATCGATCAAGCTGCAGGTGACGGAGGCACAGGAAACACAAGCCTTGCTGCTTGATCAAATGATAAAAGGAGAAATCGAGCCGCAGCCCGAAGTAACACGTTCCAAGTCAGCTTCTAACAACATCCTGAGAATTGGGATTGCGGTTTTTTTGCTGGTATCCATTCTTCTGCCTTTATCAACGAGAGTGCCAGCGAGCATAACACCCCCGGTCTCACGTGATTCGGTTTCCGCCAACCAGTTGATCGAGAGTATATCTGATGGGGCAACGGTATTGCTAAGTGTTGATTATGAACCAGGCTTATCCGCCGAGATGGATGCTGCATTAGCTTCAGTTGTTGATCGCATGATGATGAAGGATTTCTATCTTGTGCTGGTATCCACTGTGCCCACTGGTCCAGTCCAGGCGGAGCGATTATTGGTGTTCTTAAATCAAGGGGGCGGCTATCAATATGAATCTTCTGAAAATTACACTAATCTAGGTTACATACCCGGTGGTCCTATAGGGCTGCTCAACTTTGCGGAAGCGCCACGCCAGGTCATGCCGTATGATTTGGACGGTAACGCCGTCTGGTACAGCCCCCCCTTGCAAAATATTTCTTCTCTATCCGATTTTGACCTCGTTGTCGTTGCGACAGAGAACCCCGATAGAGGCCGTTCCTGGGTTGAACAAGTTCAGCCGAAGTTGGGAAATACCCCCATTATTCTGGTTGTAAGCAGGCAGGCTGAGCCGTTCGTGCGACCGTATTATGGTTCTGAACCCAGTCAAATTCAGGGGCTTGTATCCGGATTTGGGGTGGGTGCTTTTTATTTAAATTCAAACGCTCAAGCTGGTTTTTCCAGTATGTATTGGAGTTCATTAAATCTGGCCCTGATAGTGGGTGGGCTGTTAATGCTAATCGGTGCAGTGATTTACGCAGGAAAGTCACTGAACACTCGCAAACCTGAGTAAGCCGGTGGAGATGGATTGGAATGAGTGTATTTGATCTCAATAATCTTGACCTTCTCGGTACCGTATTGAGTTTCGGTTTAACACTGATCGTCTTCAGTTTTATCTTTGGCGATAATCTGCTGTTCCGGTTTGCGATACATGTGTTCGTGGGTGTAGCGGCAGGGTATGCTGCAGTTATGACCTGGTATAACGTTCTGCTGCCCGAAATTGCGGTCCCAATAATTGGTGGCTCTCAGGCGGAAAGATTTTTTGCGTTATTGGCCCTGGTTTTGAGTACCTTACTTTTTATGAAAGCTTTCCCGCGTTTATCGGGGTGGGGCAGCCCTGTAGTGGCGTATTTGGTAGGCGTTGGAGCGGCAACCGTAATTGGTGGAGCCGTACTGGGTACGTTGTTTCCCCAGGTGCTGGCTTCGATCAACTTGTTTGATTTTCCCAGTTCATTTGGGAACAGCAGCCCAGTTTGGGTGCAAATATCCAATGCAGTAGTTATTCTGGTAGGCACAATTTCTGCACTAATCTTTTTTCATTTTGGAGCTCGAAACAGGCACGACCGCCACCCAGAAAGGGCAGCCTGGATTAGTGCAGTTGCCTGGTTAGGTCAGATCTTCATTGCAATCACATTTGGTGTGTTATTTGCCGGTGTTTATATCGCCTCAATGACCGCTTTTGTAGAGCGGATGACGTTCTCGGCAAATTTTATTCTGTTGTTCTTCCAGCTATAGTGGTTGTCTAACCGCTAACTGAGATCATGGACGCCAATTCAATTTTGATCGTGGACGTAGGAGAAATTTCAACTAGGGCATTGTTGTTCGACGTGGTAGAAGGGCATTATCGATTTATTGCGTCTGGAATTTCGCCCACTTCTTTTGGCGCTCATCAATATAACATTCAAGATGGCGTGCGCGCCGCAATCGATCAATTAGTCGCCATATCTGGGCGTGCATTTTTCGGAGAAGATGGGCAGCTCGTTTTGCCGTGTACGCCAGATGGAGTAGGGATAGACGCCTTTGCTGTTACATTATCTGCTGGACCACCTGTTGAAGTCGTAATCGTTGGCTTAATTGAGAAAATTGACATAGAAAGTGCCCGCCGTCTGGTGAAGACAACATACAGCCGTGTGATGGATGTTATGAGCCTGAATGACAGGCGCGCCAGAGAAGCTCGTCTTGATTCAATTTTACGTATTCGACCGGATTTAATCGTGATTGTTGGTGGCTTTGATGATGGCGGTGTGTTATCTGTGCAAAGATTAGCAGAGCCGGTGGGTTTAGCATGCTCTTTGTTGACCAATGAACAAAAGCCCGAGGTTCTATTTGCTGGAAACCAGTCAATTCAAGGCGATATCAGGTCTTTATTAGGGAAAAGTGCGAATTTACATCTAGCTCCTAATCTACGCCCTTCTATTGATGTGGAACAATTGAACCCAGCTCAGGTTGTAGTTGAAAAAATAGTCACCAATATTCGTAAGCGCCAAATACCTGGAGTTGCCGAGCTAGCCAGTTGGGCAGGCGCTGACATCATACCAACATCAGAGGCTTTCAGCCGCATCATTCGCTTCCTGAGTATGACGCTTGAATCAAACAAAGGCATTTTGGGGATTGACGTCGGAGCTTCAGCGACAACAATCGCGGCATCGTTTTGTGGGAGTCTTGTGTTAAACGTTTGCCCGGAATTCGGCCTGGGGAGCAATCTGGATGAGTTGCTCATTAATATGCCTCTTTCGGATATTACTCGCTGGATATCACTTGACATTGCTGATGACGATGTACGCAATTATTTATTCAATAAATCTCTCTATCCATCGAGTTTGCCCGTTGAGGAGAAGGATTTAGCGATTGAACAGGCAGTCGCCCGCCAAGTGATACGAGGCGCTATTAAAAAGGCATTCAAACGTTTCCCGGATAGAGAATTTAAATACACAAAGCATCTTCTCCCCTGGTTCGAACCCATTATCGTTACGGGGAGTATTTTAACTCAATCTCCGAGTGTGGATCAAACGGCCCTCATGCTTATTGATAGTTTACAGCCAACAGGCGCTACTACGCTGGTATTGGACCATAACCATTTATTGCCTGCCCTCGGTGCAGCTGCTTCCATCAATCAGCTTATGGTAGTGCATATCTTAAACACAGATGCATTCATGCATTTAGGTACGGTCATCACCCCGGTCGGGGAAGCACCGATCGGAACGCCGGTGCTGAGGCTTCAGATGATCCGCGATGATGGACAGGATGTAAATCTAGAGATTAAGTATGGCAATTTGGAAATGATCTCCTTACCTGTGGGGCAAAAGGCTCGCTTGCAATTGCACCCATTGCATTTATTTGACGTTGGGATGGGTGCCCCAGGAAGAGGTGGGGCTTTGCGAGTGATGGGCGGAGAACTTGGGGTAATTATTGATGCCCGTGGAAGACCGCTCAAGCTACCTGATGACCGGGATGAGAGGTCTGAATTATTGACCAAATGGCGCAGAGTCCTGGCAGGATGACTTCAATGTTTGCAACTTCAAGATATATCTCCCCGATTGTCAATATTCGCCGCGAGCGCACTTTACCAATCCCAGGAAAGATTCTTGTACGCAGGGGGCAAAGTGTAAACGCGATGGACCCAATTGCTGAAGGGATTCTCAATCCCAAACACCTCGTGCTCAACATAGCCCGCGGATTAGGTGTTTCGGTTGGAGAAGTGGACCAGCATCTTCAATGTGGTGAGGGCGTGCAATTACTGAAGGGAGATATCATTGCCGGTCCAGTGGGTCGATCGCGCCGCGTTGTACGTGCTCCCGAAAGTGGGCGGGTGATCCAAATCGCAACGGGGAAAATACTCTATGAAATAGAAACAATTCCTTTTCAATTAAAAGCAGGTCTATCTGGAAATGTGGTGGAAATAATTTCCAATCGTGGAGCTGTCGTGGAAACGACTGGCGCATTGATCCAAGGGGTGTGGGGCAATGAGTTGATTGGTAGCGGCAATTTAGTAGTCCGGGCAGATACGTCTGATGAGGTACTCTCTGCCAACAAATTGGATACAAGCCTGCGTGGAACAATTGTTGCGGTTGGCACCTGCGAGAATGAGGATGTATTAAAGACTGCAGAAAGTTTGCCATTGAGAGGCTTGATCTTTGCCAGTATGAGACCCGATTTGATTCCTACTGCAGTCGAGATTAAAGTGCCTGTTATCTTGATAGAAGGTTATGGAAATTGTCCCATGAATGCCGCTGCGTTTGAATTGCTGACCCGTAATAATGGGCATACTGTATGTGTTAACGCACAAGCTTGGGATCGTTACAAAGGCACTCGCCCGGAGATTGTCATACCAAAGCTGCACCTGGAAGGTAAACCTTCTACCGATGTAATTATGTCTTTCTGTCCGGACCAGACTGTGCGAGTTACACGTGCTCCTAATGCAGGTCAAATTGGCAGATTGGTTAATCTGATTGGGTATGCAGTGATGCCAAGCGGTATCCGTACGCAAGCAGCAGAAGTGCTAATGGAAAACGATCTTGTTAATGTGGTTCCGTTGGCAAATTTAGAAATTTTAGAGTGATCGTTTCTAAGATCTAATTGATGGTTCCGAGAAAGAAAGAGAAACTTATTATCGAATATTATGTCTGACGAACAAGTAGGGATTTTCGATTTTTTAAAGAAGATATTTTTGTTCCATGAGCTCGATGATTGGAAGTTGTCACGATTAGCATCCGAATTCGATGTGGTTCGTCTCGCAGCCGGAGAGAAGTTGTACACAGAAGGGGAGCCGGCTGATAACTTCTATATACTCTTGAGTGGCAATATTCTGCTGAGTACAGCGCAGGGGAAAAAAAGGCGACAATATGGGAAATTGATCCCCGGCGATTTTCTTGGTGAAGACCTTCTAATTGGTAATTCGCGACGTGAACAAGCTGTCTCGGCTAACGATACAATAATTATTAGATTGCAAAAAGAGAAATTTCTAATTCTATTAGAAGAATTCCCTGACATCAGGACAATCGCACTTACGACTGCGCGCAGTCGACAGTCCGCACGTAAGAACCAATACAAGTGGTTAGGTGAGGATGAAGCGGTATATTTAATAGTTCGTAAGCACGAAATTTTCCTGTTCTTGAAACTGCTGCTTCCGATTGTATTTATGATTGCCTTTGTCTTGCTCTTTGGGTGGAGCATACGGACATCAAACACCACTTTTATTGGGATAAGCGGGATTGGCGTGGCAGTATCATTAATTATTGGTATTTGGGTCTGGCTGGATTGGGGAAATGACTTCTATGTCGTGACGAGCAGGCGGGTTCTGTCGGTAGAGAAGGTGATTTTATTATTTGATAGCCGTCAAGAAGCCCCACTATCTACAATCCTCTCAACTAATGTGCATACATATCCAAGTTTACGCCAATTTTTTGATTACGGAACCGTGGTCGTTAATACATATACCGGTACGATCCAGATGAGGAGAATCCGCACTCCTGGTTTGATGGTTGCCTATATTAATGGGCTTCAAACCCGCATGCGTGAGTTAAAAAAACAGGATGAGAATGAGACCATGGAAGTGGTAATTCGCCAGCGGTTGGGTCTCTTTGATGAAAAACCAGCACAATCAAAAACGGCAGCGGCGATTACCTCAACTCGTGAGAAAAAGCCGGTCGCCTTCGGGAAATTATTTACTGATTTTCTAAAAATCCGATATGAGGAAGGGGATAAGATTACTTATCGGAAGCACTGGTTTGTACTATTCAAAAAGATATGGCTGCAATCCTTGGTGATTGCTGGGTTAATAATCGTACTTTACTATTTTTTTCAATCCTCTCTGATGAATATTTACACCTCGGGTATGTGGGGGGCAGTGTTCTTCATTGTATTCTCCTTTTGGATTTATCAATACATTGACTGGCGTAACGATATCTACGTAGTCACCTTGGAGCATATTTTTGATATCGAACGGAAGCCATTGGGACGCGAGGATAAAAAATCAGCGTCACTGGAGAATATCCTTAGTTTGGAGCAAAGCCGGGTAGGCATATTTGGTTTAATGTTTAATTATGGCACAGTCACGATTAACGTCGGTACGGAAAAATTTTTATTCTATAATGTCTACAATCCGGCTCAGGTGCAGTACGATATATTCAACCGTATGTCTAACCTGCGCCAACGTAAGGAACAGATTGAAGCCGCTAAAGAAAGAGAACGAATTGCTGATTGGATCGCTATCTACCACAAACAGGCAGGATTTACGGGTGAAATCGAAGATCCTCCCAGGAATGATAGAATTTCCGAGTAAAATATAGAGAAATCTAGAACGATTGAGTAGTTGAGGTAGGTGTGGCTGTAAGAGATATTGTTACGATACCAGATCCAATATTGTATCGAAAAGCGCGCAAAGTAACAGACTTCGGGAAAGAGCTGCAGACTCTGGTTGATGATATGGTAGAGACTATGCGAGTTGCTCCAGGAGTAGGATTGGCAGCCCCGCAGGTTGATGTGCCTTTACGCGTAATCGTTGTGGAATTCGGTGATGAAGAGGATGAATCTGTACCGCTTAAACTTTTCCCAGTTGTAAATCCTGAAATCACTCGCTTCTCGAAGGAGCAAGTGACTGGTACCGAGGGATGCCTGTCAATCCCTGATTTTGTTGGTGACGTGGATCGTTCGGTCAGCGTCGTCGTTAAAGGTATGAATCGCCGCGGTCAACCAATGCGTATCAAGTCGAGTGGGTGGCTTGCGCGCATCTTTCAACATGAGTTGGATCATCTCAACGGTGTATTATTTATTGACTGTACCGAACGTGTATGGAAATTGGAAGGAGAGCCAGCACAAGTTATACCGACTGTATGATTTGTTTTTCTGTAAATTGTTGAGGAGAACACTTTTTATTGAATGGAACTCAATCATCTTACCTTGACCAACTTCCGTAGCTTTTCCCGCCTGGACATCGATGTGCCGGGCGGGTTGGTGTTATTGGTAGGAGGTAACGCCCAGGGAAAGACCAGTCTGTTGGAGGCAATTTTTTATATGGCGACTTTTGTCTCGTTTCAGACTGCAAACGACCACCAATTGATTAATTTCTTGGTCAACAAAGAGCCTCTTACTGCGGCGCGAATTGCTGCAGATATTCGCTATCGAAGCGTTTCAACACCAAGTGGGATGTCAGACCGTACGCATCACATGGAAGTGAAAATTATTCAGGGGATGAATAACTCAAATGGCGTATCCCGTTTACGAAAAGAGATTTTATTTGACGGGGTAAAAAAGAAAATGAGCGCAGCACTTGGGAATTTTAATGCCGTACTGTTTCTCCCACAAATGCTGCGGGTGGTCGAAGGGTCACCCGAAGAACGCCGCCGATATTTGAATATGGCGATGAGTCAAGCGATCCCAAATTATGCAAAATTGTTGATTGAGTATCGCCGTATTGTTACTCAGCGAAATGCATTGTTAAAGCAAATCGGTGACCGCGGGGGTGACAGAGGGCAGTTGTCCTATTGGGATGAAAAATTGGTATCAACGGGTGCGAAGTTGATCCATGACCGCATACGTACTATTCAAGAATTGGATCGGATTGCTGCTAACATTCATCGCGATTTATCTGGCGATCAGGAAGTGCTACGTTTATCTTATCAACCGGCATTTGACCCATTAGAAAAGGATAAATTTCAGCATTCGTTATCGTTTGACACCCCGTTGGATCGCTCTGGAATTTCATTAAATGAGATTCAGAATGGTTTTATTAGAGCCTTATCAAAAAAACGCGCCGAAGAAATATCACGTGGGGTGACAACAATAGGACCACACCGGGACGAGCTGTGTTTTCTTTGCAACGGTATCGATCTGAGGTTATATGGTTCACGCGGCCAAGCGCGCACTGCTGTCTTAGCGATGAAACTCGCTGAAGTTGATTGGATAAAAGGTAAAACTGGTCAGTGGCCTGTACTGCTGCTGGATGAGGTTCTAGCAGAGCTTGATCCTGTTCGCCGTGCTGATCTATTGACCCGTGTTTTGGAAAGTGAACAGGCTTTATTGACCACCACGGATTTGGAGATGTTCTCCCCAAGTTTTGTGAAACAAGTACAGGTATGGCACATTCAAGGAGGTCGAATATCAAAATGATGATCTTATTTATTTCTTCACTTTTATTGGTCTCTTTGTAGGAATGCCTGACCGGCGTGGGTACGCATCTGGTGTCGCTGCTACTTTATCGATCACAACCAGATAACGCTCTTCTGCGACACCGGGCAGTGTAACCGGGACCAGCTTGCGTAAGTGACCTCCCAAAATATTGGTGGCATGCTCGGCATTGTGAACCTCCGCATGCGCATCCTCACCTTTCATTGCCACCATTGTTCCCCCAACATGCAGCAAGGGAAGAGAATACTCAACCAAGGCAGGCAAGATCGCCACTGCCCGGGCAAAAGCCCAGTCATAATTTTGGCGATGATCGGGCATCTGTCCAACCACCTCAGCGCGATTGTGAATTACTTCAACGTCAGTGAGACCAAGAGTGCGGACGATATGACGGCAGAATTCTGCTTTTTTCCCTACCGATTCGACCAGCGTAAGGTGTAATGAAGGATTGATAATTTTCAAAGGCAGCCCTGGGAATCCCGCCCCTGTGCCAATATCAATTACACTTTCTGTTGTAGTATCACCCATGACGAGCATACAGGTGAGAGAATCTAAGAAGTGCTTCACCCGGATTTGATTTGGTTTATGGATGGCAGTGAGGTTCATCCGGGAGTTCCATTTCAGGATCTCATTTTCATACAATTCGAGAGCATTTAACTGTGCTGGCGTTAACTGTATACCGAGCGTTGTATAGGCTTGCTGTGCCAGTTCGTACATATCTCTGATTATAACTGTTTGAATGAAAAGCCCTCAGGATACTTTTTGTCCTAAGGGCTCCTCTTAATTGTTATGAACTGTTGTAATTAATTTATTCAGTCTCATCAATTTCTTCTTTTGTATTAGAAGAATTCTTTTCTTTCTTTCGCCGCCGACTCCTGCGTAAGGCGCGCACGGTTAAGTACAGGGGCAGCCCAAACACGATCGTCATAATTAACAACACAGGTACGAGGAATATGATTATCCAGATCAATGCGTTAGCAATGAACTTTGTAGCATTGATTAAAGCCTGGATTGCACTCTTAGCAACGCCCACAGGCTGCCAACCGCCGATTGTCAGAGGCTGGACTGCTTCATCAGCTAAAATTTCTACACTGATGGCAGACATCGCGGCCGATTGTTCGTAGTATTGGATCTGTCCCTTGATGACTTCGATTTGTTCCTGGACCCTTACCAATTCGTTGTACACGGCTAAAACTTCTTCTGTCTCGTCTGCCTCCTCCATAATCTGGGTTAGCTGGGTTTCGGCTTTCTCGAGATTGCGTAATCGCGATTTCAGATCAGTGTACTCTCTGGTTACGTCTTGGCTTTCAATCGATTCGCTCAGAGGGTCCTGCTCGCTTTGATCCTTGATAGTGGTCAGAGCTTCGTTCAGTTGCTCTGCCGGGACTCGGATAGTTGCCGATGCTCGCAGAACCTTTGATCCACCTTCCAATTCCGTCTGGTACAGGTTAGCAGATACGACGAAGCCGCCCATTTCGTCAGCCATTCTGCTGATGGCGTCTAACGACGCAGAAGGGTCGTCCACCACTATTGTGATACTGGCGTTCTTTATTACGATGCGTTCCATTTCTTGTTGGGTGACATCGTGAATGGTTTTGGCGCCGAATTCTGCCTCTTCATATTCAACACCGGCTGGTACTTCTCGAGGGGCTGCGGCGAAATCTGCGGTGGTTTGCTCGTATTCTGAAACCGACTTTGGGGCAGACGCACAAGAGCCCAAAAGAAGGGCAAATAGCAGGAAGGCGATCAAATATTTGTTGAATGGCGATGTGATATGGGCTGGCATGAGTGGGCTCCTCCAATTAAAGAGAGATTATTCTTTCACTCTCAATAACGTCTTCTGTAGTGTTTTTGTTCCCCAGATTGTGAAAAAAGATAGAGTACCATTTTACCACCCGGCTTGAAGGCGAACAATATGACGCTCTGGTAATTGTGCATCTGCCATCCGAGTTTGCACCGCAGGGATATTATAAGTTAACCGGCGGTAATCCCAAGTGTTCTCTTCGGGATTATAAATCACGTACGCTGTGCGTGGATCGTGGTCACGCGGTTGACCTACTGATCCGGGGTTGATTATCGTCCGGGGAGATAAAGTTATTTTGTTGTTCGGGGTTGGTTTATAGACCACAAATTTTTTTTCTTCCCGTGTGTATACAACAGGCAAGTGTGTATGTCCCACAAAACAGTATGGAGTTGAAAAATAATCAAAATTCAATGCAGCAGTCTGGGAGTCCATCAGATATTCCCAAACAGGGTGTCTAGGACTTCCGTGTGTAAGGGTTACGTTATTGATTTCGATTTTTTGGTGTAAGCTGCTCAGAAATGAGATACTGCTTTCTGTGAGTGTCTTCTTGGTCCATTCAAGCGCTTGGCGCGCTTCCAAGTTGAAGGTTTTAGTGTCTATCTGGTCTAGTACGGCGGCGTCATGGTTGCCAATTATGCATCGCAGGTTAGGTAGTACGCGCACTTTTGCGATGCACTCGTTTGGATCCGGTCCGTAGCCTACCAAATCACCCAAACACCAGGCGGCGTCAAATTCACCCGCGTCGGTTAAGACCGCGTCTAAAGCGGTCAGGTTTGCATGAATATCAGAGATAACCAGGATGCGCATGAATTAGCGGGCAAGCTCTTTGATAATTTCAGGAATAGATAATGGTAATTAGATGAAGCAAAGTCCAGGTTGGATCTAAGAATTAAGATATTATACTATCTCATTGGATCATTGGATGAAATTGCTACTTTCTCCCATATCTGGTATAAACCCAGTTTCCTGCTTTCTCCATCCGAAAGAAATGAATCAACGACCGTAAAACTACATTCATTAGCCAGGTTTGTCAATTCGTCAGCAAAAAAGTGATGAACGTATCGAAGCCCAAAGCCTCCGTGTCGCCAGTCAAGCAGGTAATCGCCTGGGTCGACACTCTCAGGGGTCAATCCAACTGTCTCCCACGGTTGTATGCGGGCGCGTAAACGCGGACTGTTCAGGAACTGCCATTCGGAATGTATAAAAGTACCGATGGGACCCAACAGTTTGTGCACTTGATGAAGCGCACCCTGGCGTAAATCTTCGCCTGGTAAATGATGGAGCACGGCAAATGCGAGCACAAAATCGAAAGGTGAGTTTGGAATATTGGAACTCCAGTTGGGAGATGAGAGATCAACCTGGAGGAATTTGGGTTGGGCGTTCTGGGCGGATTTATGATAACTTCTATTGGGTTTTGAATTTTCGGATTCTGACATTAGACTTTGGATTAAGTCACCTTCCCTTTTAGTAGCAATTAGCAGCAGTTCATGACTGTTATCCAAGCCCACATAATGGCCTCGATATCCAGACTTTTTAAGGGAGAGCCACAACTCCCCGTTACCGCAGCCCAGGTCTAAGATGTTCGCATTTTGGGGCAATTGTGCTATGATTTGTTTCACACCAGGCTGAAGGCGTTGGCGTGTATCGGAAAATTGCTGTGCGAAGGTCTGGTAGAATTTTTGGTTGAGTTCAAGGAGACGGTTCAAAGTAACCTGATCCATAAAACCATTATAGCGTGAAAAGGCAGCCACGTTTTGTTTAAAATAGCTGCCCTTAATGTGTTGTTATTGCAACAGAATGGATGCCGACGTTCAAGTTTGGAAGAAGACTCGCCAATATACACCTGAAAAGCTAGCTCTCGCTCGCCAGGTGCTGGAAGAAGTGCGTGCCGGGCGTACTGTGGCTGATGCAGTGCGCCGGAATCCCTTGCCAGAAGGTGGATATGTCGGTAAACACTTACTTGTGGCAGTCTACCGGCAGCTAATACAAAGTGGTGAATGGCAGGCTGATCAAGCTCTTTTGGCACGCATACGCTTGAAGCCGGTTCGCACCTTATCGGGGGTGACCACAGTCACAGTGCTGACCAAACCCTATCCTTGCCCGGGAAAGTGCATCTTCTGCCCGACTGACGAGCGTATGCCAAAGAGCTACCTTCCGGATGAGCCGGGAGCTGCGCGCGCTTTGCATCACAAATTCGACCCATACGATCAGGTAAAGGCTCGCATAGAAGCGCTTGAGGCTGTTGGGCATCCAACGGACAAGATTGAACTTTTGATCCTGGGTGGGACATGGAGTTCCTACAACCGTGATTACCAGGAGTGGTTCGTCCTTCGATGCCTGGACGCCTTGAACAAAGTGGAAACTTCTACCCTCGAAAAAGCTAAATTCCTGAATGAAACTGCACTTCATCGTAACGTTGGTCTTGTGGTGGAAACCCGCCCGGACCAAGTAAACCGGGTTGAAATCGCTTGGATGCGAGCTCTCGGTGTCACAAAAGTTCAAATGGGTGCGCAGAGCTTCGATGATAAAATCCTTAGTACAAATCAACGCGGCCATACTGTGGAAAAAACCCGCCAGGCAGTGGCATTGCTCAGAGCGGCGGGTATTAAAATTGTCTTACACTGGATGCCGAACCTGCTTGGGGCAACCCTCGAATCGGACCGCGAAGATTTTATACGCATGTGGGATGGTTTCTGCCCGGATGAGATCAAGATATACCCTACCCAGTTGTTAGCAAATGCTGAATTGTACGAATACTGGCTGCGTGGAAAATATCAGCCTTACACGACGGAAGAACTGATCCAATTGATCGCGGATATCAAGGAAACCATCCCGCGCTACTGCCGCGTCAACCGAGTCGTCCGCGATATTCCTTCCACAAACGTGGTAGAGGGAAATAAGCGTTCCAGCCTGCGGCAAGATGTCCAGGCTGAGATGAAACGAAGGGGAAACGTTTGTCAATGCATACGCTGCAGGGAAGTGCGCGGCCAGAAGATCGATGTGGAAACCTTGCGATATAACGAATACACTTATATGGTTGGAAATACTGAGGAGCATTTCCTATCATTTGTGACTCCTGATGACAGATTGGCGGGCTTTCTGCGCCTTTCACTGCCTGGAGAGGGATCGCCAGATTCAGGACTGGATGAATTAAAGAGCGCCGCGATTATCCGCGAGGTGCATGTATATGGTCAGTCGCTACCAGTAGGATCGGAAGAGAGCGGCGCTGCTCAGCACGTTGGCTTGGGCACGCGTTTGATCGAAGAAGCGGAACGGATTGCCGCACAAGGAGGGTTCCTTTGCCTGGCAGTGATATCAGCCATAGGCACTCGCCGCTACTATCGGCAGAGGGGGTTTGAGCGAGGGACTTTGTATTTAAATAAGAAATTGGGTTGATTGTTTACGGATAATCGAATATTTGTGGTGAAACGACTTTGCAGATGGATAAGAAACACCATCATTTTAAATAGCGATCTGGGCATGGGGTGGAAATATGTAAAGAATTAGTAATTTCATATTGACTTTTCCCGATTAATTTGCTATCATTAACACGCGTTAGTAACGCGTGTTAGTATATGGTCTGTGAATTGTAAGGATAGCGCTTGAGCAAAAAACCTACAACCAGCCAGGATGTTGCCAAACTCGCTGGCGTTTCACGTACGACCGTTTCTTTTGTCCTGAATGACGTAAAAGGCATCCAGATCAGTGGGGATACGCGCCGAAAAGTATTAAAAGCTGCAGAAGAGTTGAAGTATGTACCAAATGCCGCTGCACAAGCGTTAGCCAGCCAGCGGGCGAAGATAATTGGATTAATTCTCACCCGCAGCCCACATCACATTGCAACCGACGCATTTATAACTCAAATTGTTAATGGCTTACTTGGGGTTATTCACCAGCATGATATGCGTTTATTGTTTGATATCATCGAACCCGAGCATCAGAGAAAGGCTTATTTGCAAATGGCGCGCGCAAAGCGCATTGATGGGATCCTGCTTTCTGGACCCAGGTCAGATGATGATGCACTCAAGATATTGGGGGAAGAGGGCTTTCCAACAGTGCTGATCGGGCAATTGCCTGGTACGGGGTTCTGTTCAGTTGATGTTGATAATCGCGCCGCGGCTAAAAATGCCGTGACACATTTGGTTAACCTGGGTCACGATCGGATTGCTTGTATCACGAATGCCCAACCTTCTTATACTGCTTCTGCAGATCGGTTAGCGGGATACAAGGATGCCTTAGATGAGGCTGGTTTGCATTTTGATGAATCATTGGTGCGTTATGGGGATTTCGATGTTGAGAGTGGATATGTCCAAATGTTTAGTTTATTAGAGGGCGGAATATCCTTCACTTCTGCTTTTGTTGCCAGCGATACAGTGGCTTTGGGAGCGAAGGCAGCTATTCGTGACCATGGATTAAATATCCCGCACGACATCGCCTTGGTTGGATTTGATGATTTGCCTTTTTCTCAGTACACGGACCCACCATTGACGACGGTACACCTTCCAGTGGTCGAATTAGCGCAGCAAGGATGCAATATGCTAATTCAAATACTTCAAAACGAACATCCCCCCAGCCAACATACGATATTGAGTACTAAATTGGTCATACGAAAATCGTGCGGCGCTAATCAACTTTAGTCTTATAATATGGTCAATATCGTGAAGCTTTTAATTTATAGGGAAAAAAAGGAGGTGACTTTGAGTAATTAGTAGGATAGAATCCAGTTTATTCCAATTTAAACCTTAATATAAAGGAGCTGAAGATGACTAAAAAATATGGTTGGGTGATATTCACCTTGATGATTGTATTTACTCTTATCCTGGCTGCTTGTGCACAAGCGACCCCAGAACCCGAGGAAGTTGTGGAAGAGCCAGCCGCCCCCGCTGAGGAAGCGGAAATGCCATTAGCAGGTGAGACTGTGACCATCTTTACCGCGGCTGCAGATGAGCAAGCAGCCGCATTCCAAGCGGAATTCGACGATTTCACAGCCGAAACTGGTATCGAGGTTGTGGTTGAGGGTTCTGGTGACTTTGAGGTTCTCGCTACGACGCGCGCCGAAGCAGGTGACTTGCCAGACATAATCAACTTCCCACAGCCTGGCTTGATGGCTGACTTAGCCCGTGACGGATACTTAATCGATCTAAGTCCATTCCTGTCAAACGAGTACTTGCTGCAGCAATATGATCAATCCTGGATTGACCAAGGCACTGTAGATGGCACTTTGGTGGGCATATGGCACAATGCTGACGTAAAGAGCCTGGTATGGTATCCCAAGGCTGCCTTTGATGCAGCCGGCTACACGGTCCCTGAGACCTGGGATGAACTGCTGGCGCTCAGCGACCAGATTGTAGCCGATGGCGGTGTACCCTGGTGCATCGGCATGGAAAGCGCATCAGCAACCGGTTGGGTCGGCACCGACTGGATCGAGGATATCATGCTGCGTACGAACTCACTAGAAAGTTATGATCAATGGGTTAGCGGTGAGCTCGATTTCGCATCTCCAGAGGTCAAGAGCGCCTGGGAGACCGCGGCAGAGGTCTGGCTCAATCCTGATTACGTCTTTGGCGGTACGACGGGTATCCTGACCATCGCTTTTGGCGATTCACCATTACCTTTGTTTGAGGACCCGCCCGGCTGCTTCCTGCACAAACAGGCTAGCTTCGTCGTCAACTTCTTCCCAGAGGATGCCGTGGTTGGTGAAGATGTCGATTACTTCTACTTCCCGCCGATCAACGAAGCGGACTACGGAAAACCGGTACTCACTTCGGGTTCTATCTTGAGCATGGGTCAGGATAGCCCAGCTATCCGCAAGGTCATGGAGTTCTTAACCACCAAAGAATCTGTGGAATATGAAGTAAAGCAAGGTCTCTTCGTCGCTCCGCAGAAGGATGTACCCCTGGAGTGGTATCCTTCGGCAGCTCTGGCAGGTTTTGCTGAAATTCTGGCCAATGCAGACTCCACCCGCTTTGATGGTGGTGATTTGATGCCCGGCGCGGTGGGGACCGGCAGTTTCTGGACGGGCGTCGTGGACTTCGTCGGTGGGAAAGACCTTGATACGGTACTTCAAGACATTGACGATAGTTGGCCAGAGTAATAGCTTACTTGAGCTCGTACCAATGAAAGGTAAATGATGTAGAATTAAAAGCAGGGCAGTATAGATTTTTCTGCCCTGCTTGCTCAATTTTACGAGTATTCAGAATAGGAGTGTCAAATGTCACAAACCATGAATAAGACAGAGCAGTCTGGTAGTTTCATGAGTATGCTTGCCAGTGGGACTCTGCGCATCATTGTCTCGCTGGTTATACCTTTGCTAGCCTTTGTGGTTTTAGCGTGGAGCGTGACCTACATGACAAACGCCGATGCCCCAAAGGCATTACGAGCAGTGATTGCCCTTTTGGTAGGGGTGGGTGGTATATGGGTCCTTTACATTGCATTCGATAACCTGGTCTCGCTCTTACCGGTGCGTATGCGCGAGGGAGTGCGACCATTCGTTTTTGTCGGTCCGGCGTTGGTGATAATCACCGTATATCTGCTCTATCCGGCAGTTGATACCTTTATTCGCAGCTTCAAAGACGCCCGCTCGGTAAATTTTATTGGTCTGGAAAACTACAAATTCATATTTACCGATCCCAACATGTTACTCGTCCTGCGGAATAACCTGCTGTGGCTGGTATTCGTTACCAGCTTTGTAGTTGGGCTTGGTTTGGTTATTGCCGTCATGGTGGATCGTGTCCGCTGGGAGTCGGCGGCTAAATCTATAATCTTCTTGCCAATGGCTATTTCAGCCGTTGGCGCGAGTGTGATCTGGAAATTTATATATACTTTTCGACCGGCTGGTCGACCCCAAATTGGCTTACTGAATGCGATTTGGGTAGCTCTAGGTGGTGACCCGCAGGGGTGGCTCCTCCTGCAGCCGTGGAACAATTTTTTCCTGATCGTAATTTATGTTTGGATACTGGTTGGGTTTGCGATGGTGGTAATCTCGGCGGCGGTAAAGGGTGTACCAAACGAACAATTAGAAGCAGCGCGCATCGATGGAGCGTCCGAGATTCAGATCTTCTTCAAAGTGATCATACCTAACATCCGCGCAACGTTGTTGACCATAACCACAACGATTCTGATTATGGTGCTTAAAGTCTTTGACATCGTATTCGTGATGACCAGCGGACAATTTGGGACCCAGGTTATCGCCAACAGTATGTTTAACCAGATGTTCACGTTCAGACAATTTGGACGCGCCAGCGCACTGGCAGTGATTCTGCTTATAGGCGTCATTCCAGTCATGATCTATAACGTTCGCAGCTTCCGTGAAGCAAGGAGTTAATCCGATGAGCCAAGTGAAAATTCAATCAGAACGTAGCGCCTCAAACGACAGGATACGTCAAATATTTTCAGCGGCGCCACTGCGAATAACCATCATCGTGATCGCTCTGCTCTGGACGATCCCATCCATTGGTTTATTGATCACCTCATTTCGGCACCCTGATGCCATTCAAACATCGGGTTGGTGGACTGTGTTTCAGCATCCCTTTGAGTTAAGCCAGTACACCATCCGAAACTACCAACAGGTCATCCTTGCAGACGGTATGGGTGAAGCCTTTCTCAACAGCTTGCTGGTCACGATTCCAGCGGTCGTGATTCCGATCACAATTGCAGCCTTTGCCGCGTATGCCTTCGCGTGGCTGGAATTTCCCGGACGTTCTTTCTTTTTCGTCGTGGTTGTTGGTCTTATGGTCGTTCCTTTGCAAATGGCATTGATCCCCTTGCTGAGCCTGTACGTAAACATAAATGACCTCATTGGGATAAAGCTTAACGGCGAATTCCTGGGAGTCTGGTTGGCGCATACGGGGTTTGGTCTACCGCTGGCGATATTTTTGTTATTCGGTTACATGTCTACATTGCCAGCGGAGATAATGGAATCAGCCTATGTCGATGGGGCATCGCCCTTGACGACATTCATTCGCCTGGTTCTGCCTCTTTCTGTCCCAGTGATTGCATCCTTCGCCATCTTCCAGTTCCTATGGGTGTGGAATGACCTGCTCGTCGCACTTGTGTTCCTGGGTACAAATCCAGAGAAGACCGTGGTAACAGCTCGTCTCTCTGCTTTGGTAGGTGAACGCGGTCAAGATTGGCATGTTTTGACCTCCGGTGCTTTTTTAACCATGATCCTTCCTCTGATTGTCTTCTTTGCACTCCAGCGCTATTTCGTACGCGGTTTGACAGCTGGTTCTGTAAAAGGATAATCTAAAAGATTTTGTAAAAAAATTCACTAGGCGGGGAGTTAATTCTCCCCGCCCATTTTTTGAGTTATGGGTAATTCTCTCTGGTATAA
>Ga0209986_10001395_pt1 | contig 23134 bp, 24 predicted proteins | sample BlataG_FD_183168 | JGI IMG/M metagenome (GOLD analysis project Ga0209986, IMG submission 183168) | Deep subsurface microbial communities from Black Sea to uncover new lineages of life (NeLLi) - Black_00105 metaG (SPAdes) (version 2) | ecosystem: Environmental > Aquatic > Marine > Oceanic >... | reverse complement strand
GTTCAGGATTTCCTGCGTGAGGAGGCGTCTTCATATCGCTTTTCCCTGTTCGGCTGGCACGTAACGAACCTGCCTGCCAAGCTGGTCTCGAGCCTTGCTGGTGTGAGGGCCGTACCGCCGCCAGCGGAGCGAAAGGCCCTGCTGGACGAGTTCTTTGGCCTTCAAGCCGAGATAGCGGCACTGGAAACACAACTGGCACGTGAGATGGCCCTTCACGGCGGCTCGCCCGTGACAGAAGCTCTGGAAGAAGAGCTGTTGGAGACGCGCCTCGAATATTCGGCGCTTGCCTCGCAGGCAGAGCTCATCATGGAGCGCGAAGTCACCCACGTGTTGGCTTCGCAGGGCCTTGGCTTCAGCCTGGCGGGAGGGCACTTCGTCTTCCCACCGGTGCTCTTTGTTCTCCAGCCGGCGCCGCACATGTTGGTGCTCTCGCCCCGCGACCGGATCCAGTTGCTCGGCTACGAACTGCTCTCTCCAGCCATGACCGTAAGCGAGTTTGAACTCCTGGAGGACGGCGTTGCTGCTCAATATGACAACCTGTCCTCCATAGTGTCAAGCCCGGGAGGTCTGGCCACCTATCCTTCCATTGTAGATGAGGGTGCCAGATTCTACCGCGCTCTCTATGTGGTGGCCCATGAGTGGGCGCATCATTATCTGATCTTTTATCCCCTGGGCCGTGCCTGGTATCAGGGAGGTGTTGGCCGGCAGCTCAATGAGACGGTGGCGGACATAGTAGGCTATGAGGTGGCTGATGAGATATATCGGCTCTATGGGTATGAGCCGCCGCCCAGGGATCCTCCGCCGACCGAAACAGGGTTTGATTATGCCGCCGAGATGCGTGAGACCCGCCTGGTGACCGGGCAGTTGCTGGAGGAAGGTAGGATCGAGGAGGCAGAGCAGTACATGGAGGAGCGGCGGCAACTGTTTGTGCAGGAACGCTACTACATTCGTAAGCTGAATCAGGCCTATTTTGCCATTCGCGAACCGTATACCCTTTCTCCGTCTTCCATAAGCCCGATCGGCGAGCAACTTGAGGAACTGCGCGGCTACCATGACACCCTCAGCGAATTCTTGCTGGCGGTGCGGGGTCTGACGACGCACGAACAACTGCTAACGCTGCTGGACGAAGAGCGCGCGCAGCAGGCCGGCTCTTGATCGCTCCATTAGTGCACCGGGCGCCTGCTGCCCAGGGTATGCCCACGGCTCATGGCCCTGCCGGCGGTGGCCTGAGCAATATGGGATCTGCGCCCGGCGCGTGTCCTCAAATGTAGTGCCCCGATACCATCGGGGTGCCGCACCGCCCTAAACGGCTGCACCACGGACTTCGGAGGTGACGCATGTCGGTGGCGGCAAAGACAGGCCTGAGTTCAAAGCCAGAGCACAACTAGACCACCCGGCCTAGAAGGGAAGGTAGGGAATCAGCTTATCAGGGTAGAGGAGGAAGAGAATCCCGAGGATCGCCGGCCACTGGGCAACGTATAGCACCAGAGGATGTCGTCCCGGTAGAGTCAGTGCCCTGGTAACGGGATCGTCAAGCTCAAGAATGTTGAATCTTCTCTTTCCCTGCGGGTAGAGCATCTTGCCGCAGAACATCCCCAGGAGGAAGAATCCGAACCACGGCAGCAGCGGAACGTAGTCCATCATCGCAACGCCGCGGGGTCTCAGTCCCAGCCACAGCAGCCAGGGGAAGTCAAAGGCAATGCGCGTGACCTCGAGGTAAACGCCCGTTCCCACCAGCGCAAGGCCCAATACTAGATTGATGAAGCGAAATCTCAGGAAGAAGTGCCCGATCATGAAGGCAATCCCGAAGAAGTGGAGTATGCCGAATCGGACGTATCCGTCTCTCGACACCAGCCAGGTAAGCAAACTGATCAGCATCCCCAATGCGAGTATCTTGATGCCTCTGAGCACAAAGCTGGATATCGTCTTTGACCTTGTCTGGCTGATGGGGAGCGACAGTCCGGCCAGGAAGATGAAGGGGCCTGCGGCGGTTAACCGAGGGAACCACCACCAGAACCCGAGGTGCGTAACGGTCATGGTGCGCGCAATGCCGAGATAGTAAGGCACATAGAGCGCATGGAAGGTTATCATCAATACGATGGCGATTGTCCGTGCCAGGTCTATCTCCCAGAAACGCCTTTGCATGACCGTATTGCTGTGGCTGGTATGTTTCGTTTTCTGGATTGCTGGCATGATTTTATCATGTTTTGTGTTGTCGGAATGCCCGCCTTCAGCGTTGTTTAGGGTTTCAGAGGAGCCATAGTATAATAGGGCTATGTCAGAGGAGAAGAAGCCGCTCTTACTGCTCTTTGACGGCAATGCCCTGGTACACCGCGCCTTTCATGCTCTGCCCCCGCTGACGCAATCCAAGACCGGCGAGATGGTGAATGCCGTCTACGGCTTTGCCAGCACCTTGCTCAAAGTGCTTTCCGATTTCAAGCCCACTCATTGGGCCGTCGCCTTTGACCGTCCCACCCCCACGTTCAGGCATGATATGTTCGAGGACTATAAAGCGCAGCGGCCGGCTACTCCGGAGGAGTTGAGAAGTCAGATAAAAAGGGTGCACGAGCTGGTGGAGGCGTTCCATATTCCCGTTTTTGAAATCGACGGTTTCGAGGCCGATGATGTCCTGGGCACGTTAAGCAGGCAGGCTGATGAGCAGGGCATTGAGACCATCATTGTCACCGGCGACAATGATATGCTGCAAGCTGTGTCGTCTCAAGTGAGAGCCTTTGCTCCCCGCCGGGGCTTCACGGATACCGTCCTTTACGATGCGGAGGCAGTAGAGCAGAAATACGGCATCAGACCGGAGCAACTGCCTGACTTCAAAGCGCTGGTCGGCGATGTCTCGGACAACATCCCGGGCCTGCCGGGCATCGGCGAGAAGACCGCTACCAGATTACTACAGCAGTATGCCAGTCTTCAGGGAATCTACGATCATATTGAGGATGTAACGCCGGGCAAGTTACAGAACACGCTGCGTGAGTATCGCGTACGGGCCTTCCGGAATAAGGAACTGTCCGCTATAGTCAAGGATGTTCCTATCGAACTGGACCTGCAGAGCTGCCAGATAAGCCACTACGACCGGAACGAGGTGGCGAAGTTCTTCCAGGAGCTTGAGTTCATCAAATTGCTGCCCAGGCTGCCCCGGACGCAGGCCGAGAGCCATCCCTCAGTAGGGGCGGGTCTTGTACCCTCCCACCCATCAGCAATCAAGTGTCACATCGTGAACACCGAGATAGCTTTGAGGCAGCTTGTGGCGGAACTGGACACTGCACGGGAGCTTGCGCTGGGAGTTGAGACCACGGGGGACAAAGCTGCGATGGCGGATCTGGTGGGCTTAGCGGTATCGCCGGCCCCTGGAAAGGCGTTCTACATACCTCTAGGGCACCTCGGTCTAAATCAGCCCCAGCAGTTGCCGCTGGCCCAGGTCATAGCCGGGCTGAAAGCGGCTCTGGAAGATGCCAGCATAGGCAAAATCGCCTATAACGGCAAACATGTTGCGGCCGTGCTGGCTAACTATGGGGTGAAGCTCGAGAACCTGGACTTCGACCCCATGCTTGCCGCTTATCTCCTTGGCGAGAAGGGCTTGGGGCTTAAGGCCCTGGCCTTTAACAGGCTGGGCGTTGAAATGACAGCCCCCGCTGAATTGAGCCGCCCAGGCAAGAAACAAGGCTCTCTATCACAGATAGAGGTGAGCCGAATGGTAGACTATGCCTGCGCCGGCGTGGACATCGTTTGGAGTTTGAAGGATAGTCTCGAAGCTGAGCTACGAAAGCAGGAACTCTGGCATCTCTTCAGCGAAGTGGAAATGGCTTTGGTCCCGGTGCTGGCGGCGATGGAGATGAACGGCATTCTCCTGGATACCGACCTGCTTCGTAAGATGTCCCTGGAGCTGGGCCAGCAACTGCTGAGGCTCGAGAAGGAGGTCTACAGCAGCGTCGGGCACCAGTTCAACATCAACTCGCCCCAGCAGCTAGGCGGGGTGCTTTTCGGGGATCTCAAGCTGCCCCAATCTCGCAAGACGAAGACCGGCTATTCCACCGAGGCCTCGGTCATGGAAGCGTTGAGGGGCGTTCATCCGGTAGTTGAACTTATCCTGGAATACCGCCAGCTCAGTAAGCTCAAGTCAACGTATGTTGATGCGTTGCCCGCGCTTATCAACCCCCGGACGGGGAGGGTGCATACCAGCTTCAATCAAACGGGCACGACCACCGGCCGGCTCTCCTCCAGCGAGCCGAACCTCCAGAATATCCCCATAAGAGGCGAGATGGCGAACAGGATAAGGAAAGCTATCATAGCTCCGCCCGGGGCATATCTGCTGAGCGCCGACTATTCCCAGATTGACCTCAGGGCCCTGGCTCATCTCTCGCGGGATGACGGTCTTATTGCCGCCTTTGCTCACGACGAGGACATCCATACCATGACCGCGTCCGAACTCTTCGGCGTCCCGGCGGAAGGCGTGACTTCCGAGATGCGCCGAAATGCCAAAACGGTCAATTTCGGGGTCATCTATGGCATGAGTGGCTACGGGTTAGAGCAGGCGACCGGCCTCAGCCGGGAAGAGGCATCTCAGTTTATTACCCTCTATTTCGAGAGATATCCGGGGGTGAAGAGATATCTCGAGGCAACGAAGGAGCAGGCTCGTAAGCTGGGCTATGTGCAGACGGTGTTGGGGAGGAGGCGGTTCATCCCCGAAATCGACTCCTCTAACCGGATGGTCAGGGAGGCTGCCGAGCGCATGGCCATAAACGCGCCGGTGCAGGGCACATCTGCCGACATCATCAAAGTTGCCATGATAAATCTGCACCGCGAAATGGAGAGGCGGAATCTCAGGAGCAAGATGCTCCTGCAAATACACGATGACCTGCTCTTCGAGGTGCCCGAGGCGGAAGTGGAGGAGATGAAATCGTTGGTTGGCGAACTCATGCCCCGTGCTGTGGAGCTTTGTGTCCCTTTGAAGATAGATATCAAGCTGGGCAGAAACTGGGGCGAGATGGCCTAATCAGTTCTGGCATGCACCTCATCAATCTTCCTCTGCAGCTCAAACGTCAACCGAATTGCTCTGGCTACCTTCATATGGTGATTGATTCCGTCCACCGATAGCCTATCCCTCAGTAGGATAATGAAAAGCTCGGGTTTTGTGCTTCATCCTCCTATCCACTTCACCCAGGCGAGCTTTCCTTGCAGGGAGTTAACAAGGACTTCATCGGCGGTCCAGAACTCACACTCGCATAGCTTGGCCAACGCCAGATAGGCTGTATCATAAAGGGTGGGAAGTCCCAATTCTTTGGCCATATCCCATGCTTCCCTCACTAACGCGTTCGGCTCTAGCACCACAAAGTCGAGTGCAGCAAAGATGTTAGAAGTTTCCTCCGCCTCTTCCTCGGTCAATTGCTTTGTCACGCATTTGCGACGAACAGTGGAAGTCACCTCAAAGGGAAAGAAAGATGGGACTACACGCTCGACACCTTCCTCTATCCAGCCTCGCCAGAGACAGGCAGCCCGGTCGCTGTGGAGTTCTTGAACCAGGAGTTTCACCGCTAGACTGGCATCAACGCACACTCTAAGAACCACGATGAGTCCGCTCCTCTCTTAAAGCCCGAATCTCTTGCGCAGAACTGGGCAATGGTCTTCCCGCTCTTCTTTCAATTCTGGCCCGTAATGCTTCGGCCTGTTTAAGAATGGCCAATTGTCTCTCTTTGTTTGAAGTAGCGGCTTTCTCTGTGATTCCTGCCCCTGTGGTTGTTTCTCTGATAACCGACGGCAGATCTCTGTTACTCGTGCCTGCCTTGCTGGCCAAAAGGTAAGTCTGAGGTTCTGGCTTCACAGTGGATTTCCTCTTTAGCCATTCATCAACCTCCTCCCTGTAAAACCTGTAAGCCTTGGTTCCCACCTTCACCGCCGGAATCTCTCCCTTCCTCGCCTTTCGCAGCACTACCTCCCGGTTAAGCCGCAAGTACTCTGCCACATCATCAACGGTCATAAGCCTTTCCATGTTTTCACCTCCTATGCGGATTATACAGGACTTTCATAGACTTAACAAGACTGCAAAGAAAACTATAGTTAATCGCATAAATCCTTGCATCCCTAATGTCATTGCGAGCCCTTCGCTTTTGTCATTCTGAGCCGCAGGCGAAGAATCTCACCTCTGCTCAGGGTAAACTCCGCATGGCAATCTAATCGCCACTTCCGAGATTGCTTCGGCACTGTCGTGCCTCGCAATGACAGGTTGGAGGTGGCAACAACACCGCCAGGCAGACTGGTAAAGTTTGGATTTCCCTTCACCTCGCATATAGGAATTCTCAGCACCCATTGTGTTATTATAGGAGAGGAGGCAGATAATGAAGGCAGTTGAATCGAGAGCTGAAATTTACTTGATGGCGCTACAATCGCTTTCCAAGGCAGAGAAGGAGGCGGTTATTGCGCACTTGTTGGAAGATCCTCAGCTCAAGGAAGATATTCTGGATTTAGCCGTCATCCAGCAGCGGCAAGGAGAACCATCCAGGCCTTTTACAGAATACCTGGCTGAAAGAAAAGAGCGGGCTCGTAAGGCGTGAAGTACCAGGTCCGAATCATCCCTTCCGCTGAGAAGGAGATGGATAAGCTTCCAGCACTAATTCATAGACGCATCAGTAGAAAAATCCTCTTGTTGGAAGACAATCCCAGGCCCAGAGGCGCAAAGAAGCTTAGCGGTCGTGAAGAATATCGTCTCAGAGCGGGCGATTATAGGGTTCCATATACTATCGGTGACAAGGGGCATATGGTTACAGTTTTTGCTGTAGGCCATCGACGGGAAGTATATTGATAAACCGGTCTCAGTAGAGGCATCTGAGAAAATGCCTGAACTTCCTGAGGTAGAGGCGATTAAAAACGAGGTTTCACCATGGGTCGTGGGGCAAAGTTTCACTCAAGTTACTATCTTTGATGCCAAGCTTATGCCCGAGGCTGTCGAACTCTGTGTCCTCTTGAAGACAAACATCAAGCTGGGCGGAAACTGGGGCGAGGTGGGGTAGATTGGGACATGATGTTTCAACAAGATGCTTGATGAAAGTCGGAGCCCATCGGATAGAATGAAGCTAATGAGAAATAGCTGCAATGCAATTATGCAGGAGTTATACGCAATCGGTCTTCTGGGTTGATACCTTGAGATGAGGAAATGGATGAGTGAATATGATGACATTTGATGAGAAAAGCGAGATAAAACCAAGGGTTTTGACCGGCAAGCGTGTCTACTTGAGACCTTTGGCAAAAGAGGATTCGGTCTATCTTCGAAAATGGTCAGATGATGCTGAGATCAGAGGATTAATCGGTGAGGTTACATCGATGAGCCAGGCGGACTGTGAAAAATTCTTTGAAGAGGCATATGCCGACGTTAGCAGAGACTGGTTCATGGTGGTGGTGAAGCATAGTAGTCAGGTAATCGGGGAGGCTGGCCTGTTGCGGATGGACCGCGCTTGGCGTGCAACAGATGTGAGCGTCATCATCGGGGAGAAGGAAGAATGGGGGAAAGGGTATGGAACTGAAACGATTCTTCTTTTGCTGGATTATGCTTTCAGAGATCTGAGCTTCCATAGGGTGGCGATAGGCGTGGTCGGTTTCAATGAAAGGGCACTACGTTTTTGGCAGAAGGTGGGCTTCAGGAGGGAGGGTATTCACAGAGATGGATACTATTATGACAATAAGTACTATGATTTTGTCATGATGAGTATTCTCGAAGATGAGTTCAGAGAGCTTCACGAAGGAAATAAGAATGATGATCGGTGATAATAGGGGACTAGGCCAGCTGCGTACAACAGCGCATGAAAGGCTTGACGCTTTCTGGCTGCGCCTAAATTGTCTGCGGCAAGTCCTTTTCTCGGCAAAACGTTAGGTCAAATCCCGAAGAAAAAAAGAAGGAGGTAATGAGTGAAAAAGAGAATTGTTGGTGTCTGTGGAATCATATGTAGTGACTGTCGTGCATTTATTGCAACGCAGAGAGACGATGCAGCATTGAGGAAAGAAGTTGCCGAATCTTGGTCAACAGAGACGGAAAAGGTCAAGCCAGAGGATATTAACTGCGAGGGCTGTTTCGCCACCGGGGAAAGGCTGTTGAAGTTCAGTGAAACTTGTGGCGTACGGCGCTGCGGACACGGCAGAAACGTCGAAAATTGTGCTTATTGTGATGAGTTCCCCTGTGTCAAGCTCACCGACCTTTGGAAATCAATGGGCACTATCGAAGAGCGAGCAACCCTTGAGGAAATAAGAAAAGGGCTTCGGGCCTGATACACAGTAAGCTTCGCCTGGCAACAGCCGTATGGCTGCGCTTCGCCGAAACCGCGTGCGGCAACTTCTCCTATTCGCGAAGCGCTGAGCGCAAGAGCGGCTGAAGATGAAGGAGGCAAGTACCGATGGATGGAGTTGTTATCAAAGATCTTGCAGACGAGAACATAGAGGACCTGTGCTGGCTATGCGTGCCGCTGCAAAAGAGGGATGACCCTGACTTCATAAAAGGTGTAGAAGAGAAGAGGAAATGGGCTGCTAGGATGCTACGAAAATGGGGTTCATTCGCCAAGTTAGCTTATCAGAATAAGAGTCCGGTGGGAATGATTCAATACAAGCCAATTCCCGAGGAGAGAACTGTTCATATCGATTGTATTTATGTTCCATTGGATAAATGCCTGCGAAAGGGGACTGCAACCCAACTCTTGTCCAGTCTGATGGAAGATGTGAAGAAGCCAATAAGTTGGTTTGGTAGTAAGCGACCGTTAGCGCTTGTGACAAAGACGTTTCCTGGTGAAACGCCGCCCCATTACGCAGCACGTGAGTTTTTCGCCAGAAAAGGGTTCAAACAGATAGGCGAAGACCCTGACTACCTGTATTACCCTCTGCAGGCAGGTTTTGTCTACCGGCCTGTTGAGAAGGAACAGGTCAAATATATCCCCCAGGATGAGGATAAGGGCAAAGTCCTGATTGTTTGCGGTCCCAATTGGTGCTCTTTTACCTACCCCTATTTTCTGAAGAGGATGGAGAAGTACATAAGGGAGATGGCCCCGGAGGTTTCTATCAGGTGGATGGATTCGTCTGAAGAATCCGAAGAGCTAAGAAAACGAGGAATTGATGTTGGAGACTGTATTGTGAATGCTAGACTCATACACCCTTTTTTTCTTGATAAGGAAAGCTTTGAGAAGGAAGTGAAGGACTTACTCAAAGAGGAATAATCGTAAGCACCGCCGATGAACACCCGGTGCTGGGGCTTGGAGTCCGTGCTCGCTAGTACATCCACAGAAAGGAGGAGATGATGAGTAAAGCAGTAGCCATAAATGGGAGCCCTCGCATGGAACGGGGGAATACGGCGATGGTCCTTAATCCTTTCTTGGAGGGCATGATGGATGCCGGGTCTGATGTCGAGCTGTTCTACGCCAGCCGCCTGAAGGTCAAGCCGTGCGCTTGCGGAAAGATGCACTGCTGGAGTGAGACGCCCGGGCAGTGTTGCATCAAGGACAAGATGGAACTGCTTTATCCCAGGCTAAGGCAGGCGGGCATCCTTATTCTGGCCACGCCGGTTTACATTCCCTTGCCTGGCGACATGCAAAACATCATCAACAGGCTTTGCCCCTTGCTTGATCCCGTGCTCGAGTTTCGGGAGGGACGCACGCGGGCAAGGTTTCGCAAGGACGTTGGGATCCGGGCAATCGCGCTCGTGTCTACCGGTGGCTGGTGGGAGAAAGCGAACTTTGGAACGGTAGTCCGTATCACCGAAGAGCTCGCTGAAGATGCGAGTGTCAAATTCGCTGGTGCGGTGCTCCGACCCCACGCCAGCTTGATGAGACAGGAAGGAGAATTGACCCAGGATGGGAAAGCGGTTCTAAATGCGGTGCGACGAGCGGGTTATGAGCTGGTCAAGGAGGGTGTAATGATGGAGGAGACTCTTGAGGCGATAAGCCGCCCGCTTATCTCCCAGGAGGAGCTCTGGCGTAGATATGGAGCATCGTAAGCGGTAGTGTATTGCCGCGCAAGCTTGGCTTTGGGTTTATGCTTGACCTACAAATGGCTACGGCGGACGTGGCATCGAGGTTCGGCTTGCCAGGCGCGATGTCTCAGCCTCCACGACACCTGAGCTCCCGACCAATACCGGATTTTGAGATGACACAGGAACGGCCTGATAAACGGGCATTTGATTTCGAAGCAGTCTTCGAGCCGGAGGACTACTTGTACTTTTATGGCGATGCGCTAACCGAGGAGCGGAGCAGTAAGGAAGTGGAGTTTCTGGTGAAGGAATTACGACTTGATAGGCCTATGAGAATTCTCGACTTGGCCTGCGGATATGGCAGACATGCAAACCGTCTGGCTCAGCTTGGACACAGCGTTGTAGGCGTTGATATTACGTCGGGCTTCCTAGAAATGGCCCGGAAAGACGCAGAGGCGAAAGGAGTTAACGTCTCGTATATTCACCAGGATATGCGAGAGCTCTCTTTTAAAGAAGAATTCGATAGGGTAGTTCTCCTTTTCACTTCGTTCGGGTATTTTGAGGATGAAGACAATCTGCGGGTTCTCAGGAACGTGGCGGGGGCTCTCAAATCAGGCGGGCTGTTCTGTTTTGACACGTTCAACAGAGACGCCTTTCTGAAGACTTTTCTGCCGTACCATGTAACCGAAAAAGGTCAGAACCTGATGATAGACCGGATTACCTTCGATTCTATGCAAGGGCGGCTCTGCAATAAGAGAACAGTTATTAGAAACGGCAAAAGGAAGGACAAGCCGTTCTTTGTAAGGCTCTATAGTCCTACTGAGATAAAGGATTTACTAAGAGTGGCCGGGCTTTCAATATACGGCACGTATACTGATTTTGAATCCAAGCCTTTTACGAGTGAGTCGAAGAGAATGATAGTCATCGCCGGCAAGGGATGAAGGAGAATGATGCACTGTCGGCCCCATATGCCGGCATTGAACAACGGGCCATTCATAGTGTAGGCCGGGCGGAGTGGATAGTTAGCGACCTAGAATTAACTTCCGGTAACGCCTTTCAAGTGTCTTAGATTTGGCTACAGCCTTCTGGATTTCTACCTTTGCCTCGTTGCTGATTGGGTCTAGAATATCTGACAGTTCATTAGCCTCAAATGGAAGTATCTCAACACAATCCACATATGAATCTTGCCGCAAGCACTTATGATCTGTTGCTCTTATAGTAGCTTGGCAGGCTAGAAGATGCGGACGTTTTTGGATGAAGGGACGGATATCGGAGTTTATAAAGAACCCCATCGAGTTTTCAGCTTCACACACAATGACGACGAATTTATCTTTTGCAGCTGGTAGTGCGTGTCGGCACTTCTTAATGTGGTAAATGTGCCATATGAGGGGCATGACATTTATGTAGTGCCACGACTGGATAGATAATCAATCAAATCATTTGAGTCAGCGAGCAGTCTGACAATATTCTCAACTGGCATTCTGACACTCTGTTTGTCTCCCCTCTCAGCCCAGCTTATCCTCCAAGCCTCATCATGAGCATCCTGCCCCCTTCGCCAATTAGGTAGTTTCCCGTATGCATCAATAGCCTGGTCTAGGCATTCGATATCCGATTCACTTAAACAGTCCAGGTTGGGATTGCGCAGTGCGATAACCTGATTACCCTCTACCTTAAGACCATCAACAACTGCCCGGGCAGCCTCCTTTAACAGGTCGTAGGCATTCGAGGGGGTAGCCCCTTCCTCCATCGCATAATACGTTTCCCCAAAGATAAATCTTCCGTACTTTTCAAGGCTAGTTTTATCTACGAGATATAGCAACTTGCAGATACCATATCTATCTGATTCAGATACCCTTTGCGCCAAATATAGTATCGCCTCAATAGCCTTTGCTTGATCGAACTCAAAGGTGATATTAGCCATATGGTGACCTCTGATTATCCTTTACACAAATTCTATCATCGGACTGCGAATTGTCAAATTCATGGCAAACCTCTCTTCTTATTGTAGAACTTCATAGCAGCAGAGCTAACCGCAGATAGCACGAGTATAAACCATAACATGCGATTAGAGAGTTACACTTATCCATGAGGCTGTCGCCAGTGTTTCTGTCTATTGGGTAACGGTTTTAACTAGGAACTCAAGGGATGCCTCCTTCTTCTTGTCTGGAACATATTCTGGTATTGAATTTATATTGATTATGTTACTCGGCATGTCTAACCTCGTTTGGCACTTACCTGCCTTCGTGGTACAATCATCTCTTTCATTTTCAAATCGACCCCGCTACCTGCTAGTGTGAAATGCCTGAGCTGCCTGAAGTAGAGACGATTAAGAACGAGCTTTCGCCCCGGGTTATGGGGCAGAGCTTCACCCAGGTTGCCATCTTTGACGAGAAACTGGTGGCCGGCGGTTCTCCTGAGGAAGTCCATCGAGGACTAATCGGACAGAAGATAGAGAGCCTGACGCGCCGGGGGAAGTATCTCATCTTCCGGTTATCAAATGGCAGGTCACTGATCATGCACCTCAGGATGACCGGCGTGCTGCTGTTGAATCCTCAAGAGGTCGACCGCTATGCCCGGGCCGTCTTTCATCTCTCAGGCGGGCACCGCCTTGTTTTCAGCGACCGGCGCCGACTCGGCCGCATCTGGCTGGTGGACGATGCTAGTAGCGTGATCGGCAGGCTGGGCCCTGAGCCATTTGCTGAGGGCTTTTCGGCGGAGGTTCTGGGCGAAAGACTAAGCCGGCACCGCATCCCTGTGAAAGCAGTCCTGCTCGATCAGCGTATCGTCGTCGGCATCGGCAATATGTATGCCGATGAAGCTCTCTTTGCTGCTCGAATTCACCCTCTAAGAAGAGCCGACTCCCTGTCTCGTAAAGAAGTGAGAACTTTACATAATTGCATCCGCGCAGTTCTTCAGGAGGGTATCCACTGCAAAGGCGCCAGCGTGGACACATACGTTCGCCCCCGGGGCGAGCTGGGCAGGGCCCATTGCGATTTCAAGGTTGCTCATAGGGGAGGTCAGCCCTGCCCCGTCTGCGGCAGGACCATCGAGCGGGTCCCGATACAGAACCGCGGCAGCTATTTCTGCCCCAAATGCCAGTCTCCTGGCTCCGGGCACTCAATCTAGGACCGGCAGCGGCCGTTCCTTCATCTAGCATAACTTCCCAGGAGGGGCTTCCGCCCGTTGTGTATCGGCGTTCTCCGCCCTCATCGCCGGCCTACTCATTCATGGCGTACTCGCCGCTCAGAACGGCGACATACCCCTCCCATACTTTGTTGTATTGCTCGGGATTCGGAGCTGGCTTGATGAGCATGATCTTGGCGCAGTAATCTCGTTGTTCATCTCTGGAACTGTGGTTGCCGTAAATCTGCATGGCAAACTGAGCAAAGTCGCGCACCATGAAATCGAACATCTGGTTGAGGATATCGGGGTCCAGATTCCCGTAGCGCGCCTGCTCGAGAATGAGCTGCCCGTAGACAACGATGGAGAACATCTCCCCCAGGGGCAGCGACCAGGAAGGGTCCATATCCTGGGCCTGGTCTGGTCCCGCCTTTTCCAGCATCTCCTTGAGAATATCGATCTGCTTCATGAAGGCAGCCACATTGGGCAGGCCCTTGTTGGCTTCGAAGACAGGCTTGTAATCGTGGAACTGTATCTTCCCCAGTCCCCTGGTGGGGCCCTGATTGAACAGGAACAGGTCGTCGTTTTGGGAAGAGTCCGGGGTCACCGGGACATACCTGGCCGGGTTGAAGAAGTAGTTCTGCATGAACTTGCGGATGAGCTGGATGTTCACATGGACCGTTCCCTCGAGCTTGGACGGCCCCCTGATGTCGGCGGCTGCCATGTGGAAGTAGGTGTCCTTTTCGAATCCCTTGGCCGCGATCACCTCCCAGAGCAGGTCGATCACTGTTTCGGCCTGGAGGGTCACCTTCATCTTGCTCGTGGGGTTGTAGAGCAGATAGCGGCGGTCGTCCTGGCTGGAATTCCGGAAGTAGTCCGTGGCGCGCCGCTGGTAGAGCTTCATGCCTACCAGGCGCAGCCAGGCATCCATGAAGTTTTTCCGCACGTGAGGCATATCCGTGACCCGCATGCCGTAGAGGATGCGGTTGGATGCATGCGTGATGGCCTCGTAGAAGCAGTGTTCGGCGACCCCGATGGATCCGGGGCCGATATTGAATTTGCCGATGTTCACGGTGTTGAGCGCACAGTCCCAGGCATGCGAGCCCCGCGAAAGGATGTCGTCCTCGGTGATGGGATAGTCGTGCAGGGCGAAGTTGGCCACGTATTCCTGGTGCGAGATGACGTTCCTCTTCAGTTCGTAGGCCTTGTGGCGGTAGTTGGTGACGAAGAAGGCGTAGTCGTCGCTGCCATCCTTGATTTTGCCCAGAGTGGAGACCATTTCCGCTTCATTGCCGTTACCGATGTAGTATTTTTCCCCGTTTGCTACCCATGTACCGTCGGGCATCGGTGTGAGTGAGGTTGCGGTCGAATAGATATCGGCGCCGTGCTCCCTCTCGGAAAGGCCGAAGGCAAAGATGGCCCCCTCCTTCAGGAGCCTGGCTGCTTTCTTCTTTGCCTTCTCGTTCTGACTCATCCAGATGGGGCCCAGGCCCAGGATGGTCACCTGGAAGCAGTACCAGTAGCCCAGGCCGTAGAAGGCCAGGAGTTCGGCGTATTCACTGTTGCGGGCCGTGTCCCAGCGGCAGTCGGGGTCTCCGCCGGCATATTCCTTGGGCGTCAGCAGCTTGGCAAAGATCTGCTCCCTGCCGATGAAGTCGATGAACCCGCTGTACCAGACCTTCTTGTTGTAATCGTCCAGAATCCTGGCCTTGCCCATCTTCTCGAAGAAGGCAATCGTCTTGTCCATGATGGCCCTTGATCCCTGGTCGGCCATGAGGCTCCTGTATTTCTTGGGCTGTAGTAGATAGTTCACCGTTACTCCTTTCCTGCGCGGCATTCAAAGAACTTTACTCAAATCAACGCTTGCCGGTCAAGGATATTGTGCTGCATAGACACAGAACCGCGGCACCTGCTTCTGCTCCAGATGCCAACCTTTTGGTTGCGGCCTCTCACATAAAATCTGGCAGCGGCTGGATTTGAACCAGCGACTAAGGTTCCCTAAGCCCTTGGTTGATCTAGCCGTATCTTTACCTTACGAATGGCATTGCCAATCCTCCAGTGAATCCCTAAGCTATTCTCAAACTTCACTGACCTTGCAGGTGGTATAATAGGATTAGGATGATATTTTGCTCACTGGGCAATCTAGCGAAGGAATTCCTATGGCTTATGAGAAATTAATGGATAGACTAAACCACTTGATGGAAGTGGGAGAGGAGGTATTAAAAACAAGGCATCCCCCACCCCACGGCGTAATTGACCGTGAATATGTTAAGAAAGACCCTTTTTGCCAATGGCGAGCAGGAGCTCTATCCTTTTTGAAGGCTGTATTTGGAGATAACAGCACCCATTTTCAAGGATTCCAACAGCATTGTTGCGGCTCCTTTTATAACGATGCACTTCAAGGGCAATCCATCCTGAAGGCTGCCAAAGAAGATATAGAGGGCGGTTACCTCAAGAAACTGGAAGACTTAGTTGCGGCGGATATCTTTACAGACTTTCTGGAAATGGCTGAATATCTACTAGAACAGGGGTATAAGGACCCTGCTGCTTCCTTGATTGGTGCAGTATTGGAAGATGGACTAAGAAAGATAGCAAAGAATAATGGGATTACACTCAAAAGCAAGGAAAACATAAGTTCTCTTAACCAAAAGATTGCCGATGCTAAAATCTACAATAGGCTTGTTCAGAAGCAGGTAGAAGTGTGGAATGAAATCAGAGATAATGCTGACCACGCTAAATTTTCAGAGCACAATGCAGATTCGGTTCAAAAGATGTGCAGTGACGTTAGACAGTTCCTTGGGGAGTATCTCTAGGACAATGCGAAGCATCAGTCAAGTTTCGGTTAACCCGTGTAAGCAGAGAGCAAAGTTGAGCCAGCGCATTTGGAGGCAAAACTACGACTAACAGGGTATTAAACGGGGTCTTGGCGGGGATACCTGCTTTTGGGTATCTCCTCTATTTTACTGGTAGAACATATTCTGCTGCATATTACTCTACTATTGGGATTCCCAATGGCATTGTCGACTTTGACTTCTGGGATTACATATACTTTGGAACAGAGAATTACAAATTTCTGATATCTTTGGCATTTGCCGTAATGTTTGCTAGCTTTGTTTTGTATTTAACTGAACCTACCCAGTGGTATTACGATGACCATTATCCTCGGCCACAATACGCTCTTTTTATGTCCTATTTAGTCTTGTATGCGGGAACACTGATAATCTTTGTCGCATATACGTGGCTGAATCCCACATTAAAGACCGACCCTGTATACTCGTTAGTTGCCATCCTGTTATGTGTAACTACATCGGGATTTTTAATCATGATATTATTCGACAAGAAGCTCTTAGCGAGAATTAAGGACGGAAGATTCATCTCGCAGGTTTTCCCCTGGTTAGTTGTGATAGTGCTCATCCTTTTCCCACATACCTTTGCCGACGCTTGGGGCAGGTTTGAAGGAACAATGGCTAAGGATAAGCAGCCGCTTGTAGAATTGTATGCGCCGTACCAGGTAATTGATGATATCCAGTGGGAACCAACCAGTGCCAATTCCTTCCGGACAGTGGGCGATTTGCGCCTCTTATTCAGCAATCAGCAATATCTTGTTGTAGAGTCAGTTACAGATAGAAATAGCTTATACGTTGTGGCGATTGATGATGTTCTATCCATCAAGATTGTTGACTCTGAAGAATAAAGCAAGCATCGAATGTTCCTCCTTTCGGACTTTACTACAGGCTTTTATATCATGATTTAGATGTGCCTTTAGGCAGAACCTCAAGCCTTGATGAAGCCCAAGCTATCCCGAAATTCAGTAAGTTGCTGCATTCGGGGTTGGTCGGATGTATAATTCAATTAGCCAAAGGTATGAACATGACAGAGGAGGACAATATGTCTACACCTGAACTTATGACGGCGCTCACTATATTTGATCGCTTGTTAGCTGCACTCGGGTTATTAAGAGCAAAGCAAAAGGAAAAAAGTGAAAGGACTGACCAAGCTTTATACGCGCTGTATACAGCGTTGAACGAGACAAAAGCTTACATTTCTTACCTTGAATCGGGAAGGAAACGCAACAGAAAGAGAGAATTCGCTATCGCGAAACTTTGGCATGATGCAAGCGTTCCACTACGTAAAGTGGACCGTGACCTTGCTGAAAGATGCTTTATTAAGGGTAGTTATTGGCTTGAACCAGATACATGGTCGGAATTGATGATCAACAGAAAACGAATTGGCTTGAATCAAGTCATAAAGAGCACACGTGATTTGTTGATGGAATCATCCTAAATTAGCGAATTACTGGTGGCAGCGGCTGGATTTGAACCAGCGACCAAGGGCTTCCTAAACCGCTGGTTCATCTAAAAACACCAGTGTTCTGAAGTTCCTTCTCGAAGGACTTCCATCTGCCCAGTTCTTTTATGGTGGTGAAAAGGTCGCTAGCAAAAATGTTAGCAACCCATAAAATGAATCGCAGTTGACAATAAGGGGATTATAATTCAATAATGGATAAACCGAGCAATGGATGTCAGGGGGATAATCGCATGAGATGTATGTTTGTTGATCATTTTAGAGGTTTTCAGGAAACACTTTTACCACTTAAAGACGTTAACTTCTTTGTAGGAGAGAATAGCACTGGAAAGACGTCTTTATTGGCATTGTTGAATTTGTTTCATTCGGAGAACTTCTGGTTGCTTGGGCAGTTTTCATCTGGAGACATAGCGCCTAGAGAGATAGATTTGGGAAATTATGAAGATATAGTGAGCATGCACGCTAAAGACAAGAAATATTTTCACGTTGGTGGATTATATAGTTTTGAAAAAGATAAGAGGGATGAATATGAAGCATTCCTGATGACTTTTTCAGAGAGTATTGGGATGCCTAAAATTCAACGCTACACAGTTGTCACAGATAATAAAAAGGCAGATATCAAATTTAAAGGGCAGAAAGCTCTCTACAAAATAGGGAAGGCAGAACGTATAACTGAAGACTACAGCAGTGTAAGAGAATTGTTTATACAATGGCTAGAGAGCCACAGAAAAGAGACCGGTGGGTTCAAGGAACTTAGAGGATTACGATTCCCCAGGAGTATTGGGAGTGTTGGTGTTGTCAATTCTCTGATTCAAGCGGTCATAAAAGGAGAGCCAGCTTCCGTCAGAAAAAATTCCTTTGTATTTGCATACCCAACTCTTTACCAACACTTAATTCGGCTTGCACCTATAAGAACAAAACCACAGCCTATTTATAGCAAATTTGACGAACCTTTTTCTCCAGAAGGGCATCATACTCCGTATTCCATAAGAAGACTAATGGAGCGCAAAGAAACAGCTGAGCGCTTCAAAGAATTTATTGAGAAATTTGGCAGAGAAAGCGGACTTTTCGATTCAGTGAACATCAGAAGATACGGATATGGTGGGCGAAAAGCTGCACCATTTGAGGTAGACATTGTCTTATCAGGTAGATCTACGAAAATAACTAATGTTGGCTACGGTGTATCGCAAGCATTGCCAATAATCGTAGAGCTTTTTACAGGGCTTAAAGGTAGTGCATATACAATTCAGCAACCTGAAATACATTTGCATCCAAGAGCTCAGGCAGCTTTGGGAGACCTTTTTTTCAATTTTGCAGTAATGGATGGTAAGAAATTTATAGTTGAAACACACAGCGATTTTATTATTGACAGATTCAGAATGAACCTTAGGACTAAGAAGAAAAAAGAGAAACCAGAATCACAGGTTGTATATTTTGAAAACAGCAATGAAGGTAATGTATTAAGCATACTTGATATTGACGAAGAAGGTAATTTACCTAAGGAGCAACCAAAAGGATATAGAGAATTTTTCTTGAAAGAAGACCTCCGTGTATTAGGGTACTAATATGTGTGTAGTTATTGATGCGGACAGCTTTAGTGAAATAAGTGACGGTAATAATAAAGACTTTGAGCCACTGAGAAACTGGATAAGCAAAAAGGGGCATACAGTGATTCATGGTGGTTCGGAATATGCAAAACAACTTTCGAAGCATAGTAAGTTTCGCACGTATTTAAGAGAGCTAGAACATGCTGGTAATACCTACAAATTGAATGATCAAGAAGTTGATAATACGCAAGTGTTTCTAGCACAAAGTTTTGTTTCAGCGGCATATAATGATCATCATATAGCTTCAATATTGTTTGTGTCTGGATGTAGGGTAGTGTCTTCACATGACCACGGACTCCATCGATTAATTCACGACTGTTGCAGCAATAGTGGAAGAATCATAAGACAGCTGCCTAATTTGATGATTAATAACCCTAGAATATATCAAGACAGAAGCCATAAATCATTCTTAAACGATGGCAGTGTATCTCATTGTTGTGTTTAGAAATCAATACAATGATTGAAAGTCAGGTAGATCGTTTGAGTCAGAAGTTGTCCACCGGTGAATAACGTTTGTGACTCTCTATCGCATCATAGCATCCTACTGCCTCACAATACCGGTTAGTCATCATTAATGTGGCCCGCCATTCTTGAGCTACATCGTATTGAACTCTCCTTTTTCTCTCCGCTATGCGAGACGACAAACGAGAACCAGGGGAACGTCACTAGCGATATGGGCACGGATTTAGATACAGTCGAGACTTGACAAATCCAATGGCTGTGCTAGAATGTGGTGGGATGTGAGGAGGAGTGGGAGCGTCCCACTTGCTAACCAGTCCCACCCATGTAAAGGGGGCAAAATGGCAACTGTAATTAAGGATACGGACTTAACAATGGTAGCTGCTAGCGTGAAGCCCGATGCCAAGAAGCGAGTAGTCCTGCCCAAGGTCCTGGTGGAGGAAGGCATCACATATCATGTATACACCAACAAATTCGGGCAAATTGTGCTAGACCCACAAGTAAGCATCCCTGCTTCAGAGCTATGGCTATTCAATAACCCCGATGCCCTAGCCTCGGTCCGACGGGGACTTGCCGATGCTGCACAGGGCAAGGTGTCAAGAGTTGACTTAGACACTCTTTAGGGTCAGCCGTGTTGTTTGAGCTGGAATGGACTGACGAGGCAAAGGCGACCTATATCCACCTTAAGAGTAACGTGTCCCAAAAGAGACGTTATAAGGCCGTTAAGAAGACCATAGGGTTGTTAGCAGAGAATCGCCGACACAAAAGCCTTCAAACTCACCCATATTTCAGTTTGAAAGGCCCCAATGGGGAGACGGTTTCTGAGGCATATGCAGAACAGAAAACACCGGCAGCATACAGAGTCTCTTGGTTCTATGGGCCTTCCAGGGGCAAAATCACGGTTTTCGCGATTACCCCTCACCCGTAGTCACAGTTATCTGAACATAGCTTCTTATCCCGCCTGGCCTGTGCTGCCTTCCTGGCTATTTCCCCTCAATCCCCCGATACAGCTTCAAACTTCACCGACCCAGCAGTATCCTGCCTGATGTATCAGTCTGACCGCGCGCTTCTTGAGCTACATGGTATTCAACCTCTGCCTCTTTCCTTCGGGATGCGTGACGGCAAGCGGGAACCAGGATAGCATCAGCAGGGATGCGGTATGGGTTTCAGGGCTAGAACCGATCTTCGGACGTTACCTTGACCGGACGGAGCGAATATGTCATATTCCCGAAATGGTAAGCAGCATGAAGGCGAACTCGTTAGAAGAGCTTGATCAATTTGAACTGGCCCGTTACGCCGTTGACGTGTTGCGCCGGATAATACTGCACTATGGCATCTGGTTTAACGAGATTGTCCATCAGTTGGGTCTCGAAGAAGCTATTCGGATCGAGGAAGAGGTTTCCGCCTCGATTTTCCCCACGACCATAAACCGCCTGGCCAGGACTATCGGCTTTCAAACTGAGAAAGACCTGCCGCTGTGGCTGGTTGACATGGAGAAGGAAAAGCTGATCGGCCTGATAGATGCGCTGTCCGTGAACTGGCTGGCCAATGATGGGCTATGGTTCCAGGCTGTTGAGAACAACCATGACATGTATACAAGCAAAAGGTGTAACGATACCTGCTGGACCAGGTATTCGCCTCTGGAAGCAGCCATGATAAAATCGTTTCTACAGCTTCCTCCGCAGAGCGGACTGGCTGGCTTAGAACAAGCCATGAGTTTCCGGCTTTACGCACGGATCAATGAGCAGACCAGCGAAAGGTCAGGCAACGAACTCATTTTTCGTATGGTCAAGTGCCGCGTTCAGGAGGCCAGAAGGCGCAAGGGACTGCCTGATTATCCCTGCAAGTCGGCCGGGGTGGTGGAGTATCAAACATTTGCCAGTATGATAGACTCAAGAATCAGGACCGAGTGCATCGGTTGCCCTCCCGGCGAGCACCCGGAGGCATGGGCCTGTGCCTGGCGGTTTTACATTCCTGAGTAAGGTCACGACTTTCACCGCTTCACCTGCGTCATCTTGTATGTTCATCGTTAGTGAATCAGGGCCAGATCGCGGCAGCCGGACTTGAATCAGCGACCAAAGGCTTATGAGGGTCAGTCTCGATACAGGTTATGAGTTTCTAACTGATACTTCCTTCCCGGTGCAGAGGCGGACATCAAGATTCGAGTCCGGCAACGCCTGGTCTACTCCAGTCGAACCTCAGTCTTTACAGGCCGTCAGAACGCCTACCTCAAATTATTATCTTCTGTTTCTAATAGCATCAATTACTGAAAGAAGAACTCCGACACCTATGAAAGAGTAACCTATCAGACGAGAATCACCGAAAATAATCCCCAGAACCACTAAGGACATGCCGAGTGTAGCGAGGTTTGAGGGTTGTTGATATTGCCTTCCCCTAGCTATAAGCAAGAGCACCACAATAACAACCAGGGCAACGATTGAAATGGCTATCCACACTGGTTCCATAAATACCTCCTTTTAGAAGTACTGGCTACCTCCAAAAATTATAGCACTGAGGGCAAAGAGAGGATAGATTCTTACCGGGGAAAAACATCGGGATGTTTGCCATTCCGCGCACAAGTTTGCCAGGCTATCGGCTCTTCTTTTTCACCTGGTACCGGATTAGTGTCTTGATTACCTTAGCATCTGGCTTTGATTGGTATTCTTCCTCGTGTGGGCCGACTATTTCATATCGATTCGCTGTGATGAACTGATGCAACCGCTCAATGGTTTCCTTCTCCTGGTCGTACGGGCCGAGGTGGAGAATCTGAGCTACCGTGCCGTATTCCCAAGTCTCAATCTTTACCTCAGTGCCCGGTTCTTTCTGAGGTAAGGAGATAGTGTTGTCTGGCACGGGGATACCGGCAATTATGAGCCATTCTCCTTTTGGATAGAGATGGGCATTTGGAAAGCGGGCACGAGGGCAGCTTACCTTAAAGGACTCCAATCCACTCTTTTTCAGGTCAAACTTCAAGGTATAAACTGAGCCAAATAGAGCAGGGAATATCTTAGCGAGAACCTTGTCCGGAGAGCCTTTTCCCTGGACAACGGCCATCTTCTGGGACGGCATCTCAAGGATTATCGGATCAGTCTTAAGTTTACGTGGCGACATACGCACCTCCACAGTTGCAGCTTTGTGGTAAGTATAGCACGGTAAACTAAGGTCAACAGGAATGTGGTCACGAGTCTAGATACAACGAGATTGTTTGATAACATTGACCTGTCATTCTGAGCGAAGCGAAGAATCCTTCGCATAATTCAGGACGGCGTCTAGAGATTCTTCGTCGTCCCGATCTCAGCGGGACTCCTCAGAATGACAGTACTGAACGCTCTCGTACAACCACGATTTCCATACAACACGCTGGCAAGGTATAATGTCGGAAACATATACTACGGAGGGTAGATGAAATCGTTAGTAGTTTACTATTCATTGACAGGTAAAACCAAGCTGGTATCTCGAGTAATCGCCGAAGCACTGAATGCAAAGCTAGTGGAGATTAAGGAGACAAAGCCCAGAAAACCAGGGGGCTTAGTCTATCTGACCGGTAGCCTCGCAGCCTTGATGAACAAGGGGAGCAAGACAAAGCCCGTAGATATCAATCTGAAGCGATATGAAAGGATATTCATCGGTTCTCCAACCTGGGCTTCCAGACCGGCGCCGGCTATCAACTCGTTTATATACAAGACGGATTTCG
>Ga0209986_10001394_pt1 | contig 23134 bp, 23 predicted proteins | sample BlataG_FD_183168 | JGI IMG/M metagenome (GOLD analysis project Ga0209986, IMG submission 183168) | Deep subsurface microbial communities from Black Sea to uncover new lineages of life (NeLLi) - Black_00105 metaG (SPAdes) (version 2) | ecosystem: Environmental > Aquatic > Marine > Oceanic >... | reverse complement strand
GCTGGTAATGTTATTGGTCAATTTAATTCAAATGTCGGACCTAGAAAGGCATCATCTGGGTGATAATAGATGGGGGGAGAGAGAGAGAGAGAGAGAGAGAGAGAGAGAGAGAGAGAGAGAGAGAGAACAACAATATGTGTTAAATGCACAGAGGTAAGGTATATATGTCTTGTTACATGATTGGAAGGAGAATGCATTACTACTACTTGAACTACTATAACTATAACTATACCTACACCTAGACTACTTCTAAAAAAAGAGCTTCTTGACTATGAGTTAAATCAACATCAGCCAGCGTCTGTGCCTTCCTATCACCACCACCACTGCCCTCCTCCCCTCCCCTCTCTAGCACTCTTCTTGGGTACTGTCTGACTAGATTATAGCCAGCCAAATTTCCCTTGGTGGAAACATCAACAAAATCATATATTGACGATATTAGATGAGATTTTAAAAACCTTCTTGACAGCCTCTCTCCTCCGGGCAACCTGATCAATATAGTCACCACACTATCACCAATATTAGGTTCTGGAGGTAGTGAAGCTTCCTTTTGAGACAGCCTCCTCACCAAAACTTGCTCTTCTTCCTCCCTCCTGGCCTCTTCCTCCGCTCTTCTTCTCGCCATCAATCTCTCCTCCTCTTCCATCTGCTGCTCCACCGCTCTTTGTTCAGCCTCCTTCTGCTGGTCAAGAGCCAGTGACTCGTAGTATGCTGCATCCTGTTCTTGTCGCAGCGTTTCCCGTTCTTGGGCTCCCGGGGACAGCTGTCTTTGTTGTTGCCGTTGATATCTAGGGTCAGTGGTGAAATCGGGAATCCTTCCTTGGTAAGCCTCCCCCGTCAGTGCTGACATCAACATTCTCTGTTCTTCTACATTTACGTCATCGGGGAGGTGAGGAACAGGTTCTTCTTCCTCTTCTTCTTCTATTCCTACTACTGGGTGCGATGATGGTATTGGTTGAGATGCAGGGGCCATAAATACATCATCCTCATTGATATTAACTATTCTTCTTTCTCCATCAGGGGTCAGGGTGATGGTGTCGTCTGGGTTGAGGGTGCCTATAGCTGAATGAACAACACCACTATTAGTAGTGTTATTATTAGTGAGCCGTTGTTGTATGGTAGCTAGGTCTTGGTCAATGATGGCAGCACCAGAAGGCCGGTTGCGACGGATACGCCGTCTTCTAGTTGATCTATTCCTTCCTTGCAATTGCCCACCGCCCCAGTCTTCGTCGTTATCGTCATCGTCGTCGTCATCTATGATAAATTCTCCAGGAGCTTCAGCGATTGGACGGACATGATGATCACCATATCCATAATCTTCAATGTTCTCATCACCAGGCCTGTAACGGTTCGTGCCAAGAGGAGGGTTGGAGGAAGTGACACGTTGTCGTCCGCCTTGATTGTCATTCCTTGGAGGAGCGATGGGAACGTCTTGATCGTCGATAATAATTGGAGGTGAATCTGGAGGATCTCCTGGATTAATAGGTTGGATTGTTGTGCCGTGACCTATGCCACCGGATTCCAAGTAGAAATTGACAGCAGCGTCGAGATCACTATTATGAGCTTCAATCACATGCTCTGCAACGTGCCTAGGTGCATTGGTTATTGATATGAATTGTTGAATCTGTTCTTCATTCACCATGGTATACTATTGTATCGATATGTAGTTATAATGGCCACTAAGAGGAGAAAAGAAGTAGGGAAGAGTGCATTCAAACACTTGGGCGGAATCGTTTTCAAGAGGAAAGAGGAGAGACCCTTTAAAGAGGAGGACAAGTTTCTCTAATATGCCTAACTTCATTCATTTCTTTCACCTAGCTTACTATCCATCCACTGAGTAGTCAGATCACCATATATCTTTTCAATAAAATCGGCAACAAGAGAACATGGCCCCATCCTCTCCCTCCAATTTACCCTTCTATCAAACCTTTGCTGCAAGTGCCATAGCAGCGAGCACAGCCGAGGTATGACTCGATCAACCTAGTTTCTACCCAGATCTAGCGCGATCAGCTTGAATGCTTCATACCCTTCTCAATCATTTCCCACCCACTGCTGATACTCTACTACTACCACACCAACGACCTAACACACACCCTCCTTCCTCTCCCTCTCCCTTTGTTCCTCCCTCCATCATCTCCACCACCACCACTACAGATTGTCTCTCTTCCACTGGACACAGCCAAAGTCAGACTCCAACTCCAACCCAAATCAGCAGCACCCAGGTATAAAGGCCTCCTTGGCACATGTCTCACTGTCGGCAGAGAAGAAGGCATCTCAGCCCTCTGGAAAGGCCTCGGCCCAGGTCTCCACAGACAGATCCTCTTTGGAGGTCTCCGTATTGGCATGTATGAGCCAGTCAAGTCACTCTACGTAGGAAAAGACTACAAGGGTGATATTTCCTTGGGCACAAAGATCCTGGCTGGCCTGACCACTGGCGCTCTGGGCATTGCCATTGCATCCCCGACGGACTTGGTCAAAGTTAGAATGCAATCTGAAGGCAAACTCCCACCAGGAGTGCCTAAGAAGTATTCATCTGCCTTTGCTGCATACGGTATTATCGCCAAACAAGAAGGTGTATTAGCTCTGTGGACCGGGCTAGGACCCAACATGGCCAGAAATGCCATCATCAATGCGGCAGAGTTGGCATCATATGATCAAATCAAACAGAGCCTGCTGGCCTCTGGAATATTCAAAGATGATATTAAATGCCATATTCTATCCGGTCTTGGTGCAGGCTTCTTCGCTGTATGTGTTGGAAGCCCGGTGGATGTGGTGAAGAGCAGAATGATGGGAGCTCCAGCTGGTAAATACAGCGGTGTGCTAGATACTTTTGTCAAGACATTCAAATCTGATGGCCCTCTGGCATTCTACAGTGGGTTTGGGCCTAATTTTGCCAGGTTGGGTGTGTGGAATGTTGTTATGTTTTTGACATTGGAGCAGGTCAAACAAAAGGTGTTTGGAGCTGCTCCTTCATCAGGAGGACACTAGGAATTTAAATGAATTACGAGAAGAGAATGGTAATGATGGAGATGTAAAACACACTCTGTATTTACATCTGTTTTTAATCCAGGTAATGATTTCATGATACTAAATTGCATCCACCTCCATGTCAGGGTAAGGGCAAGGGCTGCCTGCGTAGTTGTGGGAATGTTATTCCTATCATCGATTCGTTACTGTGTGGGAGAATGTGCTAGGAAGAAACCAAAACTCATACCTTTGCTCACTCCAAAGGAGCCCCACGAGCAGGAGGCTGGGATTGCTGCGTGTAGTCCTCCTTCCAACTATGTAAGTTATAGTGATAGAGTTTGACAGTAGCAGCAATGGAATGGAAGCCTTCTTCCATTCTTCCTATCCTTATGGGAAGAAGGGGAAGGTCGGTGGGGTCGGCGCAGGGAGAAGAAAAGGTTGAAACGCGGTGAAAGTAACGTGCATTACTTTCTTTTTTACTACAACACAATAAACACGATGAAAGGGAATACAGGACGGCATGTGTTCCCGTATGGAAGAGATCGGAATAACTTTAGTCAACAAATTTCATTCTTTCGATGGTATTTGCTGTGTATTTTCCTAGTTGCTGGCCTTGTGACGCATAGGTAACTTGAACACAAACTGGTTACTTCATCAACTATAGAAACACATGCCATCTTTGCAATTTTTCCTATTCTAACCACCCTGTTTTGAAAAAAAAACATCTCTCCTCTTCCCTCATTTCAATTGCAAACTGTGCAGGTTATGGAACAGCCATCACGCTCTTTGTCGGTTGGTAAGTACCACATCGCACAGATCTTCAATCTCGTCCATCCTATCTACGCCAGGTACCACATTTCTCAAAACTGACTCTCACCCCCCCTTTTCCCCGCCCCCTTCACTCCATTTTCCAATTTTTCAGACCAATGTCGACGGCCACCTCAAATGCGCTCACGATGCATCAGCCCCTGGCCAAGAACTCCCAACAACCACCATCGACAACTACAACAACCCAAATCCCTCCTTTCTAGAATCGCAAACTAAATCCTCCTCATTCACCCAACAACAACAACAACAACGTACCAAACAAAAAGGAGGAGGAGCCACCATCCTCTTCTATTCTCTCCGTCCCAAATCACCAGGCGACTCCTCCCCCATACCAGCCCTCACTGGCCCCTATCTCTATACTTCTTCATCCTCAACCACAACAGACGGTACATCTACTACTACTAGTAATGGCAGTCCAGATGCTGTGATAGACACCTCTGTATTCTCACAACTGGAGGGATTCACCGTCCTTGGAGCTACAGATAGCATATCAGCTGGCCTCGTCAGTGGCTGGGCTTGTCTGCGGCCCCAACAACAACAGAAATCTACAAGTAGTAGTAGCAGTAGACAGAAAGCAACTCCTATAAAAGCTCCTATACAGGTGTTATTATATGTAGACGGTCACCAAGTAGCGTCAGTACCAGCAAACCAGCCCACAAGAAACGCACCTGAAGGAGCAGTGGTTGGGGCTTTGTGTGGAGATGGTAGTAACAATGATGGAGGAGGAGGGTTTGGGTTCACTGCAGAGCTGCCTCCTCTCTCCCCTGGTGTTCATGAGTTGAGGACATTTGCCACGTGGCCTCAACAACAAGGACATGATAATAGTAGTGGTGGTCATAGTAAGAATGATGATGATAGAATGATGTGGAAGGTAGAACTGCATCAAAGTCCTCTAACATTCTCAGAAATAGATCAACCAATGTCGTTAGAAGCAGAATTAGCAAGGAAAGATGCACTGCTGCAATTGAAAAGCGCTCAGTTGTCTGTCTTGATGCAACAGCTGCAATCTAATCATCCTTGGCATAGTCTGGAGCATCATCAGAAACATATTCTACCTCCTTTTACTGCCTTGGATCAAGATAATAATGGTGATAAAAGTAGTGGTGGTAATAATAAGAGCTCAGGAGGAGGAGGAGCGATAGCAAAGAGAGAAAAAGTCTTTGACACTGCATCATCAGGTGGTAGTATAGAAGGAGCAATAGAAACAGGTGGAGTAGGAAATGTTGTCTTTATAGCCATCAACACAGGACCAACAGCAGCTGAGCGACGAGCCCGACTCCGTAGCACCTGGGTCCCTTCCACCCCCCAAGGTTTGAAAGACTTGGAAGCGAAACACGGCATTGTCATGCGATTTGTCATAGGTAGAACCTCAGATATAAAAATAGAGCAGCAACTAAAGGAAGAAACTGATAGATATGGTGACATCATCAGATTAGATGTTGATGATGTGTATGAAAATTTATCAGCCAAAACACTACGATTGTTCAGTGACTTGCCTGAGAAATACACTGCAGACTACTATATGAAGGTCGATGATGATATTGCGATGAATCTCCCCGAGTTATCTGCATATTTGAAAACCAGAGGGAAGCAACCTAATTTATACTTTGGGTGCATGACATCTGGGCAGGTGCTGGGGGAGGGGAGCAAGTGGCACGAACCTGAAAAATGGAGATTTGGGGGGGCTGCTAGCTATCCCCGATATGCCAGTGGTCAGATATATGGCGTATCCAGAGCAGTAGCTTTGTACATAGGAGCAAATCAACGACTGTTGCATAGATATGCCAATGAAGATGTATCTGTTGGTGTGTGGCTGTTGGGGCTTGATGTTGAGTATCTTGATGAAAAACGACTGTGTTGTGATTCCCTACTGAAATGCGCGAGTCAAACCAATTCCGATACTGTATGTCTGGCATATAATGAATACTGGTGTGCAGGTATATGCAGCAGTGAGACAAGACTGGAGCCTATCTACCAGAAGTGTCTAATGAATCCGTATGTGACGGCGCCATTGTTGAAGAAGAGCATGGAGACAAAGGCAAAGCAGGCAGAGGAGGCGGCAGTGAAGAAGCAGGCTGAGGTTGTTACTGCTACTAAAGTAGTGGTTGCTGATACTACTACTGTTACTTCTACTACTGCTGCTGGGGATAGTAGTTCCAGCAAGCAATAATAAACATTCAGTAATTAAGAGAAAAGCAGCAGCAGAGTGATTTAATTCATTACGATGTTTGAAATAGATAGATTTATAGGCAGGATTTATAATGAACCATGTATGTATGTATGTAAAATGTCCATTATAGACCACCACCAGTAGTGTCTACTATCTTTCCCTTTCTGTTTGTTTTTAGTTGTAGTTGGTGTGTGTGTGGGGGATGAGGGTGCCTTATCCTCATCCTCTCTCTCCATTGATATCGACATCGGTGGCCATCGTCTTGCCAGCACAGCACGTTATAGTATGGTAAGTGACCGAGTGGAGCACCCTAGGGTATTTAAATGGCACGATTTACAGCAGGCATTTGATTAAACTACCTTCAACAAAGAGCCGGTAACAGAACAGATAAGGAGAAGGGATCATATCTTGGAGTTTAAGATCATATCCTCACAACATACCACACCACCTATAAAGCTTTGGCATTCTTTCCACCATGGTCCAGCTTAATGTCAGCACATCGATATCGCTGCACATCAAGTCTCCAAGACTTCTACCAGCTACTGCCAAGGCCATATCCCTCCATGTTGGGCAACAAAGATACTCTAGGGTAGGAAAAAGAGAGAGAACTGCTAGATCTCGTCTCTACACCCCCATTGTCGCCACTGCAACAACACCACAAACCGTAACTAGCGACCCAACTCCCCTCTCAAGCAAGTCGGTCAACTACTCCGCCCTCTCAATCGGCATTCCCAAAGAAACCTATCCTGGAGAATGCCGTGTCTCCTTGACTCCAGCTGGCGTATCTTCCCTTTTAAAGGCAGGGTTCAAGTCTGTAGTAGTAGAATCAGGTGCAGGAGCCAGTGCTAACTTCTCAGATGAAGAATACATCAAATCCGGCGCCACCATTGCCTCTTCCACCACTGACGCCTTTCAACAAGATCTCACCCTCAAAGTTAGACCTCCATCTATTGGTTCAGAGACTAATCTATTCAAGGATGGTGGCAAACTCATCAGTTACATCCAACCTGCTCAGAATGAAGCTCTTGTAGCAGCTCTTAAAGCTAAAAACATGACGGTCATAGCAATGGATTGTATTCCAAGAGTACTTTCCAGAGCACAAACATTCGATTCTCTCTCTTCAATGGCCAACATTGCTGGCTACAGAGCAGTAATAGAAGCAGCCAACCACTTTGGAAGGTTCTTTACCGGCCAAATTACAGCTGCTGGCCGTGTACCTCCCGCCAAAGTGCTCATCATCGGAGGCGGCGTGGCTGGATTGGCCGCCATTGGCACAGCTAAAAACATGGGAGTGATTGTCAGAGTCTTCGATACCAGAGCTGCAGTAGCAGAGCAAGCAAACTCCCTTGGTGCAGAGTTCCTCACTGTTGAAATGGAAGAAAGTGGTGAAGGAAGCGGTGGCTACGCTAAAGAAATGAGCCCAGAATTTATTGCCGCGGAAATGAAATTGTTTGCGGACCAAGCCAAAGATGTCGACATTATCATTTCCACTGCTCTCATTCCAGGGAAGAAGGCTCCTTTGCTCATCACCAGGGAAATGGTGGAAAGCATGAAACCAGGGTCTGTGACGGTAGATTTAGCTGCAGAGCAGGGCGGTAATATCGAAACAACAGTTCCTGGGCAGGTGGTTAAACACGGGGATGTTACATGTGTGGGCTACACAGATCTCCCCAGTCGTCTGCCTACACAGTCATCTACTCTTTATTCCAATAATATATCAAAATTTCTTCTGTCCATGGGTCCCTTCACTGGACACAAGGATCAGTTTGTCATAGATCACAAGGATGATGCCGTCAGGGGGGCATTGATTCTGGATGACGGAGAAATGATGTGGCCTGCTCCCCCCCTTCCTACCCCAGCTGCTCCTCCTCCCAGGAAGGAAGAGGAAAGGGGTCCAGTTAAAAAGGAACTCACTCCAAAAGAGATATTCAATGCGACATTAAAGAATGCCGTCGTCACTGGTGTCGGGTTGACGGCCATTATTGGAGTCGGTGCTGTCTCCCCAAATCCCGCCTTCTCCTCAATGCTCACCAAGTTCAGTCTGGCCACCATCTGTGGCTACCAAACAGTCTGGGGAGTGAGTCCAGCTCTCCACTCTCCTCTAATGAGTGTTACCAATGCAATCTCAGGGCTGACTGCAGTCGGAGGCATGGTGCTGGCAGGTGGTGGATTGATTCCTTCCAGCATGGCTCATATTCTGGCAGCTACTGCAGTAGCTTCTTCTGCAATTAACATTGGAGGTGGGTTCACCATCACACAGAGGATGCTTGACATGTTTAAAAGACCTGGCGATCTACCAGAGTATAATGGGTTGTACGCTTTGCCTGCTGTTGCAGCAGTAGGAGCATATGCATTGGGTAACTATTATGGCTTTGTTCAAATACAATCTGCTGCATATCTAGCTGCTTCTTGTCTTTGTATTGCCTCTATTGCATGCCTAGCCAAGCAAGCTACTGCTAGACTGGGTAATTCATTGGGTGTTATTGGTGTAGCAACTGGTCTGGCGGCAACCATGGGTGCATTGCTGGTAAATGGAGCAGATACTACTCTTCAGATTGTAGGTTCTTTGGGTGTTGGAGGAGCACTGGGAGCAGTGATTGCAAAGAAGATGGCTATCACAGACCTTCCACAGATGGTGGCCGCTTTTCATTCACTCGTTGGCCTAGCAGCAGTTACGAGTGCTGTTGCTAGTTATGCATTGGGACATGCTACCAACCTGGTGCACCTTACTTCCACGTATCTAGCAACATTTATTGGTGCTGTCACACTGACTGGGTCTGCTATCGCATTTGGTAAGCTTCATGGTATTTTGTCTTCTTCCCCGCTCTCTCTCCCATTCAAGAGTGTCATCAACTTGGCATTGGTGGCCGGCTGTATTGCATCTGGTGTCACCTTCTTCTCCACTGGCAACACACAAGTAGGATTGGCCGCACTGGCAACAACCACCGCTCTTGCTGGTGTGCTTGGTGCACACATGACTGCTTCTATTGGAGGGGCTGATATGCCAGTGGTAATTACGCTGCTCAATTCTTATTCTGGCTATGCACTTGCAGCAGAGGGTTTCATGTTGAATAATGATCTATTGACGGTGGTGGGAGCATTGATTGGTTCTTCTGGTGCAATTCTGTCATACATTATGTGCAAGGCTATGAATAGATCACTGACTAATGTTATATTTGGGGGATATGGCACTACTGATCAAATGGTATGTGAAATTGATCCATCAGAAAGACCAGTGCATCAAGAAATAGACGTAGCAGGTGCAGCAGATGCCATCACCCTGTCCAAATCAGTTTTAATTGTCCCCGGGTACGGACTAGCTGTCAGTCAAGGACAATACGCCATTGCAGACCTGGTGAAAACCTTGATTGCCAAGAAGATCAAAGTCAAATTCGGTGTTCACCCTGTAGCAGGAAGAATGCCTGGTCAATTGAATGTACTGCTAGCAGAAGCTGGCGTTCCTTATGACATTGTCGAAGAGATGGAGGAGATCAATCCAGACATTGATGGCTACGATCTCGTCCTGGTAATTGGAGCTAATGACACAATCAACTCTGCTGCAGTGGAAGACCCTTGCTCTGTTATTGCCGGTATGCCAGTTATTGAAGTGTGGAGGGCCAAGCAGGTGATTATTATGAAGAGAACAATGGGGAGTGGATATGCTGGGGCTGATAATCCAGTGTTTTATAAAAATAATAGCTGGATGTTGTTGGGTGATGCAAAGGATATGTGTGATAAGTTGAAAACCAGGGTTTTTGAGACTTTGGGGGTGTGATGAAAGAGGAGAGAGAAGAGGTATGGAATTTTGTAATTTTCTCTAGACTTTTATGATGAGAAGATGTGTACTGAAGTTTTTTGTTTGTTTGAATAAAATGGCAGATTTTATGTAATTTGGCAATATATAGTAGTAGCAGATATTTAGAAAACAGTAAATGGCAATGGGAAAGTGAAAGAGAGTGTTGTTCAAGTGGGTTGCTCTGTCGTAACCTCCTTTTCCTGTTCACATTCCTAGCGATTTTGGAATTCCAGCACCCTTTGCACTTCTTGGTCAAACCAAGAAGTAGCTCTTCACTTCGGAAAAAGTGCGTGCTTGCTGTGGAAAGAAGGATGTAAAGCTGTTGAAGTGTAGTAAATGCAAGACTATGTTCTATTATAGTCAAGAAGTGTCAGAAGAAAGACTGGAAGGGAGGCCACAAGGTGGCTTGTGGTGGAAAATAAGTAGGACGGAAGAGGGAGCGGGTGTGGTAGGAGAATGGTAATTGCATTGAAAGTAGAGTCGATTGCTTGATTTTGATTCGATTAATGAGTGTGTCATCTGAAGAAGAATAGATGGGCATGTATGTCATAGATATGCCACTGTTTGTATAGTTTAAAAGTTTTAGTCAAGAATGCTGCTGCTATTCGTTGGAAATAATTGTTCCAACTTGCAAGTTGATCGTGCAAGGTGGTACCTCTCTCTGTGTCTTATTACGAATATGAGCTGTGTTGTTAATTACAAAGGCTAGGATGAGTCATGTAGAACGCAATGCACTCTTTAGTAACAAAACAGAGCATTCATAAGCACTGCACAGCGATACATATTTGTTCTTCTTGTTTAATCGAAGAGAGAGAAGCCCATGTCGGCATCCTCTTCCTCTTCCTCCTCCTTTTTGGCCTCCTCCTTGGCAGCAGCAGCACCAGCAGCTGGGGCAGCAGCACCTCCAGCAGCACCAGCAGCTGGGGCTCCGCCACCGGCACCAACGTTGACGATGAAGTCCTCAATAGACTTCTTCTCAACGAGCTTGGCGAAGAGGGATGGCCAGTATGGCTCTACCTCGACACCGGCCGCCTTGGTGAGGGTGGCAATTTTGTCAGCCTGGGAAAGTGTGTGTGGGAGAGAGGACGGATTTGAATTGTGAGATGAGTGGAGGTGAGAAAGGGTGGAAATAGAGAGCTCGAAGGGCTTAAAAGGGAGGAAAGGCTAATCATCAGCATGGAGCCGTCGGTGATGATGAGCAGTTTAAAGGAGATATGCATGGACTATATGAATTTAATTCAACCAGCAGCATATCTAGAGCACGTCTAGGCTACTTACAGTGACTTCTACACCGTCATCAGACAAGATGAGGGCAGCATAAACGCAGGCAAGCTCGGAATTTGACATTTTATTTAATATAGGGTCTCAACGCGCTGAAATAGAGCTTTAATTCCTTCTAGGAAACGAAGAGGACACAATGTTGCAGGGGGAAATGCTCAGCTATATAGTTTTGGCAGGCCTCTGAGAGAAGGAGGTGGACAACGCCTTCTCTCTCCGATCAAGCTGCTCCGATTTCTCTCTCTTCAATCAGTCTCAACAGCTGTCTTGTGTTGAATGATGTTCCATAGGCCACCCATTTCAAACTTTGCAAACTTCAGAGTCAAATACTCATAACACACCATCAATCTCATAAAGGGTCTTTTTTTTTTTCAACCTTAAACTGGATGTTCTGATCACCCCCAAGATGCATAAAAAAACGTGATTCCCACCCCAGATAGAACCTAGAACCTAAATCAACCACTTTACCATAAACATGACGAGACTCATCCGAATATTACCACCAATTGCAGTCGCAGCTCTCATTACCTTCATCTTCACCGTCGGAGTCTCCATTGCTCTTCCCACTTATGCTGCCGCTCGTCCTCACTCCTCTTCCATCACCATCACCATCTACTACCTCATTGCGTATATACTGTTCCTTGAAATCATCTTAAACCTAGCTTTCGCAGCCTTACATCATCCAGGCCCAGTAGTCCCAATAACAACAAAACAACCAACATCACCGCCACCCAACAACAGCACCTATATTTCTTTCCCCACTCAAAACCCTCCTCCTCCTCTTCAATTCTGTACCCATTGCAAGACACCAAAACCCCTCAACATCCACCACTGCACTAGATGTCACACATGCATCCACAACATGGATCATCACTGTATATTTATAGGACAATGTATTGGATCGGCCAATATGAGATCTTTCTGTCTCTTTCTCTTCTATACCTTTCTAGGCAGCTCGTATGCTCTGTTATTCATGTATCAAGCCACTCTAGCTGATGTAAACAATAGAGAGGCTATTGTTGATCATACTGTGTCAGTATGGAGAGAATGCACTTTGTTAGTTGTACCGTTATCATCAACGTCAACATCCTCCTTCCCCTTTTCCTCCTCTTCCTCCTCCTCTTCTTCATTATTATCTATGAATAATATGTTATGTTTGATGACATATACATGGCGGTGGGTGTTATTAGCTCCTACCTGGCTAGCAGCAGTAGCAGTGACTGCAGTGGCATGTGCTGGTGGTGGTGTGATTGGGATGGTGTCATTAATGGCTAGACAATTATGGATATTCAGTTATGAGGGAGGAAGTGGGTATGTAGATATATTAAAATTGATCAGTAATGGCAGTGATGAGATGGCCATGAGGATGAGGAGGAATGGAAGCAGTAGTAGTGGAATGAGGAGAAGAGTTCTAAGAGTAGTGATGACAATCATGGGACGGTTGAAAGAGATGTTTAGTGATGATAATGATGGTAATGGTGTGGGTAAGTGGAAGAGTATCGTGTGGAATGTGTTGGTACCACCAATGCCTCTAATTAGAAGAGGAGGAGGAGGAGGAGGAGGAGGAGGGGTGTACGGAATCTATGGAATGAAAGATGGAAGGACGGAATAAGGGTGGCGGAGATGAACGATAACGGTGGGAGTTGAAAATGATGGGAAGATGGCTCCCTAATCTAGATGTTTGCAATTTGAAGGCTATAAAATAGACTAAGACGCGCGGTTTAAGAAGATAACAAGCCCTGTGAGCTTCGAATTGTGGGTATTTTTAATCATTTTGAATTGGGACGGCTGCATCAGCAACGAAATGGGGAAAATCTTTGACGAACCTAAACATCCAGTTATTGAAAAGACACCTGAATTTAGCTCAATAGGTAGGACGACGTTAAATTACAACTTTACTCCCATTACTCGTGATGAACACCTGGATGTTTTCGTAACCTCGCTCCCACAACCACTTTGCAGTCACAAACTTCAACCTTAGAGATCTCAGTTTGTTTGCTGGAACCACAGCAGTCAGTTTCCCCTTGGGATACTGGATTGGTAGGTCATTTCTCCCCTCTCCCCCCCGCCCCCCCTCTCTCTCTCTATCTTCTCACGTCCTCTCCCTGTACACAACAACACCAGGTGCTCGTCCCAGTCCTGCATATTCTAGAATCATGGGTAACCCAGCTATTCCAACCATGTGGACCACAGCCTTCATTGGTGCTATGGCTGGCTTCATGTTTGCGTATCAGAACTCTGCAGGTAGACTGATGGGCTTTGCGCCCAACGAAAAAGAAGCAAAAGCAGCTGGCTTAATACAGTAATATTAATAGTAATATACTTAATGAATTGTACTAATTTGAGAGGATGACGTGTAACATGATAAATAAATACTAAATACATATACATTAGATTAGATGGGTCGTATCTTGTGATGACATGAGAACAAGCTGTGTACAAGGACCTTCAAATCTTGCACTAGGTAGTAGAACATTGTCAAACCCTCTGGATCCTTACTGCTCTGTATTTGTAACATAGAGCCTATGATAGCAGTTGCAAAGGATATGTGCTGACCATTTAGGACAATTTCTAGCTCTTGAATTCCTATATGAGTACTTGGTGATGGGTCGGGCCATTGGTCATCGCTTTCATTCAAAATGTTGCTGGTTTCTATTATTCTTTTGAGTTCCTTTAGTACTGATTGACTGATGTAGCATTCTTTTCTAATGGTTTCTTCATCTTTGTATTTTGAGCTGTTGGCATAGCGGAGCTGTTTGTTGGTAAATGGAGGGAGAGGGGAAGGAGAGGGAGAGAAAAGGAAGGGTCGGTCAGGTGTCGTTGTCGGGGAGATGAACGAGGGGGTTATGGTAATAATTAGGGATCCTACCTTGCCATCAGGTCTAATCTCCATCTCTAGGAACTCATTTCCGTGCTGTCCTCTGTGACCGGAGTAATATCTGCAATATATATCGTCTTTGGACGACATCTTTGGTCTTGCTGATCGCACAGGGAGGGTGTGGTATGTCGTGTCTCAAGAAGGCTGTTGATGCGCTTATCTCATTCAGCTAGCTGTTAAGAAAAGGTACAATTGCACAATTAGGTACAAGAGCCGATGCACCTGTTGGTTTTTGAGTGCCCCAGCTTTCGTTGCCTCTTCCTTCCTGCAGTCCAGAACATGGCTTCTCACTTATAGAATATGTATTTGCGGCTTTATCCATCAAAAATTACCTCCTATACACTCGGGACATAGCATCACATAATTATATTAGTTTAGTTTCACATTCCACACAGCTTTTTCACGGCATCGCAGATTTGTGCATAAAGCCTTTTAAAAACTTTCAGCATAGAGGCACCATGGATGAAAGCCTTTACGACGAGTTTGGTAATTATATAGGCCCAGAACTCTCAGATAGCGAAGAAGTAAGTCCACCTTCCCATCACAAGCATCTCTTGTGTCTCTCCCGACATCAGACAACTTCATTCCCTCTCTCCTCTAATCACAAACAGGACGAACAACCGCAATACCATACCACCACCATAGATGATGATGAAGAAGATGATGAAGAAGAAGAAGGCCATCCAATGGATGAAGACCTCTCACTACAACAATATAATGCCTACGATCAACAGCAAGGTGGTAATGCTATGCAAGTAGTGCTTCATGAAGACAAGAAATACTACCCTTCAGCAGAAGAAACCTACGGCCAAGATACAGAAATCCTAGTCCAAGAAGAAGATGCTCAACCCATAGAAGTCCCCATCATCGCCCCCACCAAACAAGTCAAATATGAAGTGCCTCTAGACAGCAGAGCAGCTGTACGGGGGCCCGTTGAGGCCAGAGCGTCGCCTGATTTCTTGGCTGCGGTGTTGTCTACACCTGATTTGATACGTAATGTGACGGTAGCTGGTCATCTGCATCATGGGAAGACGTTGTTTATGGATATGCTGGTAGAGCAAACACACGACTTACCCAAACATGTTAGTAATTTCAATACTGGCAAGGATCCTGATCTTAAGCCATTGAAGTTTACAGACACTAGAGTAGATGAGCAAGCACGTGGAATATCTCTAAAATCCATTCCAATGACCCTCATAGCAAAAAACAGCAAAGGAAAGAGCTACGCCCTGTCTCTCTTTGACACTCCAGGTCACTTGAATTTCTCCGATGAAATGGACTCTGCTCTCAGACTGTCTGACGGAGCGCTGCTGCTGGTGGACGCTGTCGAAGGGGTCATGTCTGGTACTGAACAAATTATAGCACAAGCAGCTGCTGAAGGGTTGCCATTATGTTTGTTAATAACAAAGGTGGATAGGTTGATGTTGGAGTTGAAGTTGCCTCCCACTGATGCATTCTTTAAATTGAGGCATATTATTGGGGAAGTCAACTCACTAATGAAGCTTCATTATGGTCCTACTGCTACTACTGTTGTGGGGGAGAAGGAGAAGAAGAAGGTACTCTTGGATCCCTTGGCTGGGAATGTGGCATTTGCATCTGCCCTTTATGGATGGAGCTTCACTCTAGAAAGCTTTGCTGAGCTGTACGGCAAAAATAATAATATTAATAGTGGATTCAATTCCAAGGTATTTGCAAAACGATTATGGGGAGACTATTGGTTTTCCCCTGACACAAGAACGTTTGCCAAATCACCACCACCAGGAGGAAGAGAACGCACATTTGTCGAATTTATACTCAACCCAATCTACAAGCTGCATTCTCAAATAATAGGCGAAGACTCAGAAGCTGCAGCCGCTACTTTAGCACAATTTGGTGGTGTCAAACTCAAGCCCAGTTCTTATTCTAAAAACGTCAAACCACTGCTAAAAGAAGCAATGTCTGCAGTGTTTGGTTCTGCAACTGGCATAGTAGACATGTTGGTCCGTCATATTCCCTCAGCCAGGGAAGGAGGAGCAGTCAAATTGGAGCGTTGCTATACAGGTCCACAGGATGGCCTCATGGCACAGCACATTAGAGCATGCAACCACAAAGGCCCTCTTGCAGTCTATGTCTGCAAATTGTACCCTAAGCCTGATATTGCAATATCATCATTTGACGCTCTAGGAAGGATACTCAGTGGTACTGTCAAGGTGGGAGACAGGGTCAAGGTACTGGGAGAGGGGTTCACTCCAGATGATGAGGAGGATTGCGCCTTGGCTACAGTCACTGGGGTGTACTGCCATCAGGCTAGGTACAGGGTTCCTATGAAACAAGCAATGGCGGGATGTTGGGTGTTACTGGAAGGTATCGATGCTACTATATCCAAGACTGCTACAGTAGTATCTGACTTTACTGCTACCACTGGTGGAGAAGAAGATTTGTATATCTTCGCTCCAATCAAGCACAGCACGCAAAGCGTGGTAAAGATTGCTACCGAGCCGCTCAACCCCTCTGAGCTGCCCAAAATGGTGGAGGGCCTCCGTCGACTGAATAAGAGCTACCCACTGCTGGTTACCAAGGTGGAAGAATCTGGTGAGCACACACTGTTTGGTACTGGAGAGCTGTACTTGGACTCGGTGATGAAGGATCTGAGAGAGCTGTATGGAGAGGTGGAAGTTAAAGTAGCCGATCCTGTAGTGGCATTCTGTGAAACCGTAGTGGAGACTTCTTCTTTGAAATGCTTTGCAGAATCGCCCAACAAAAAAAACAAGCTGACAATGATTGCAGAGCCTCTTGATTCTGGTCTGGCGGAAGATATAGAGAGGGGGATTGTCCGTCCTGAATGGAGCAGAAAACAGCTGGGTTCCTTCTTACAGTCTAAATACGACTGGGATTTATTAGCCGCTCGCAGTATATGGGCATTTGGGCCAGATAGAGATGGGCCCAATGCTTTGCTGGACGATACGTTACCAGGAGAGGTGGACAAGGGTCTGTTGACCGCCATCAAAGAAAGCGTGGTGCAAGGTTTCCAGTGGGGAGCTAGAGAAGGACCATTATGTGAGGAGCCCATGAGAAATGTCAAATTCAAGCTGCTTGATGCATCTGTTGCTGGAGAGGCTCTGCATAGAGGTGGTGGTCAGATAATTCCTACTGCCAGACGAGTGTGCTACTCCTCCTTTCTAATGGCCACCCCCAGATTGATGGAGCCAGTGTACTCTGTTGAGATTCAAACCCCCGCTGACTGTATATCTGTTATTTACAACATCCTGGGAAAGAGGAGAGGCCATATTACCGCTGATGTAGCCAAACCAGGGACCCCTATATTTATAGTCAAAGCTTTCCTACCCGTCATGGAATCGTTTGGATTTGAGACTGATTTGAGGTACCACACTCAGGGTCAAGCTTTCTGTATGAGTAGATTTGACCATTGGTCAATTGTACCTGGTGATCCCTTAGATAAGAATATACTGTTGAGACCACTAGAACCAGCAGGGATGGGGGCACTGGCAAGAGATTTTATGGTGAAGACAAGGAGGAGGAAGGGAATGGTTGATGATGTGTCGTTGAGTAGGTTTTTTGATGATCCAATGTTGTTGGAGTTGGCTCAGCAGGAGGTGCTGATGGAGAGGAGGCAATATTAGCAGCTTGTGTTTTGCATACATGTAAGATTTAAAAAGTGAGACGTATACATGTATATAATTATATCTATAGATAGAGACAGCAGACAGCTGTCAGAGGGGGAAAAGTCAAAGTTCATGTGGTGCACCGAGGAATATTTAAGAACTTCCCATGGAATCCAAGGAATAATACACCGTGAACCTCATAATTAGATTCTGAATAGGGCGAGATAAACATAATTTGAAACTATTTGACGGTATACCGAGCGGAAAAGATGAAGCTTTCACCAATCACTTTGCTCATTGTTGTCATTGGCTGCCTGTTTGGGGCACATGCCAGGTGAGTTTGTTTTGTACATGATTTCGCCTGAAACGTGTCCCAATACGATTTACAATACTTTAAATTGCTTTAGAACCAATTGCTCATAAAACACCACCCAGTGACCGAACATCATCCCATCCTTGAATCCCACAGATCACTCGCTCAAGCCCCGGAAGAAGCCGAGTCCCTCAACCTCGACATCTGCCAACAAATCCCTGGCCCCTTCGGCCTCCTCCAACCAGACTTCGAAGATGGAGAAGTCAACGTCCTCATCGAAATCGGCAGCGGCACCAAGGTCAAGTACGAAATTGACTCCACCGGTCTTCTCCTCGTCGACCGCATCCTCCACTCTTCCGTCTACTACCCCGTCAACTATGGTTACATCCCCCGTTCTACTTCTGGTGATGGCGGCTTCCTTGATGTACTCACCATCTCCCAGTCCTCCCTCCAGCCAGGTTCCTATGCCAGAGTGCGCATTATTGGTGTTATGGGCATGATTGACCAGGGGGAGATGGATGACAAGTTGGTTGGTGTGTTGGTGGAGGATCCCTACTATGCTGATGTCACCTCTATGGATGAGCTGCCACAGCATCTGTTGGCTGAGATTGAGCAATTTTTTAAGACGTATAAGAATCTGGAGGATAAGGAGGTTGAGGTGAGTGGATTCAGATCTGTTGAGGAGGCTGTGGCTGAGGTGCAGAATGGCGTTGAAACATTTGTCAGCCTCTGTGGTTGAGGAGAGATGAGTAGGTGTTAGTTATATATTATTTTTGTGTGTCTGGTGGTAGCTTAGGTTTTTTTAATATATGATAATATATGATGACAGTGAATTAACAGGAGCATGTGACCTTTTGTATGTTGACTTGGTGTTCTTATGAGTAATTTATCCCAAATTCTGTAATCCATAAACCCTAAGATTCTGATTGAGTGCGCCCGGAACCCTGTGGAACCACCCGATAACGTCAAGAAGAGCGCTATCAAAATCTCGGCCTTTTGCCCCATTCGCTGCCATTTAATTCTAAAATTCTTCTGGAACCTAAACTTTCGAAAGCAATCATGGGCATAATGAGTCAAATGAGCGAAGCAGCTCCCAACACGTGGGCGAGTTTTGAAGAAATGGTTATGCAAATGGTGGTTATATGGGTTCTAGGTCTGACATTCGGTCTACTGGTAAGTAGCTGTGCTACGCATAACCTAGATAGAACGGTATACGCTATTCTGATGCTGATATTTCTCAACTCACTCGTTTCCAAATCCTCCTATTTCAAATCAAACACAGCTTCCACGGCCACGTTGGGTACAGCGAGGTCTAGATACGAAGACGCTACTCATGTGTACCCCAATAGGCATCTGGATTCGCCGAGCTTTGCTCACTATGCAAGGGGCGTTGATTTTCAGGTGAGTGCTACCCAACCTCAGCAGAGAGAGAACAGGAGCTCCCACCCGCCTCGACCTCTCTTTCTCTCTCAGGAGAAGGGAAACCACCCCTCCACTCCTCTTTCTCTCTTATAGTATATTGCACTATCCTCTAACCCATATATCTACCACACTCTACTATTATTACTATTACAGGGAAGTATGGTATAGGTATATCGCCAAGCCAGGTACCATGAGAGCAGTTGTTGCCCGTCTCTTCCAGGCCCTCCTCGACAGACAATGGCCCACTGATTGGTCATCACTACTCCTCTCTTCACCCTCATTAAACTCAACCATTGATAGCAATAACAATAATCAACAAAAACAAGATAATAACGAAGAAGAAGATGACGACTGGTACGTCACTCGGAAGGATCTTGCAGTATTCAAAGCGGCCTGCGAATCCGACGCCACCACCTCACAATGGGAGAAGATGTGTCATAAAGAATTCCCTGGCATCACCTACACAGCATGGAGACGATGGCTACCCAATATCAACAAGACTGAATATAAATCAGTCACTATATCAGAAGATTCCACCGCTACTGAATACATGGACTTTTACCTCGATGACTCGGCCCGACCTTCTTGGGATACCATGATCTCTGAATATGAGCTATTAGAGAACAAAACAGAGGAGGATATTACTACTACTAAGAGATCTACAAGGCAGCAAGTGGTGAGATGGTTGAGATCCTTTCCCTTTGCATTCATCAACCAAAGGGAGTATGTCATTGCAAGGCGAATCTTCCATCCTTCTACTGATGATGACAATGACGATACTGTGTACGGTATTACCAAGGGCATAGACCACCCCTTGGCTGCAAGAAAAGAAGGAGTGGTACGCATGGATACCTTTTACTCCATGTGGCGTAGTCGTACCGTTCCCTGCCCCAAAGGCAGCGGTAAACCAGCCTGTGAAACAATCCTTCTTCATTTCGAAGACTTTGGAATTCCAGAAAACCTTGCTCGTTTTGCTGTAAAGCACGGTATGGTTGGGTTTGTGAAGAAGATGGGAGGCGGGGTGAAGAAGTTTGTGGAGGAGAGAAGGGAGGTGAGGGGGGTGAGGGCTCATGATCAGGATCCTCAGGCTTATGGTATGAATGCTGTCACTGCTGATATGTTTGGAAATCAACAACAGATGAAGATGGAGAAGAAGATTGATGCTGGTGGTAGTAGTGATGGTGAGGAAGGTACTACTACAGCTACAGCTACTGCAATGAAGAGATCTCCTTCAATGAAAAATTTGGGATATGTGATGTTGGCTGGAGGAGTGGCCTTGGCTCTCTCTACTATAACCACCACTACTACTAGTACTAGTGCTACTCCTGGTAGTAAGAGCATCACTGGTCATGTGGCAAGACAGCATGCCAAACAACAACATCATCGCCATAATAATAGACGCAACAAAGTACATGTTCCTCCTCCTCCTCATCATCATACTATGATGATGAAGACTCCCCCACACACCACCACCACTACTAATAAAAAAAAGGTGATGGTAAAATCACATTCTTTGAGTGATGATGGACTTGAGTAGCATATGTAGGTGAATGAAGGGATGGAGATTTTGTTAGAGCCCCCCTTCCCTCCCTATATCTTGATTCGACTCTTTGATCTGGCAATTTTGATGGCAATTTTGAAGACAGCTCTCTCTTGTCATATATACGCACACACATACGCACTCTCTCTCCCGTTCTCTCTGTCAGTTTTGATTACTATTATTGTTGTTATGGAACGTCGCTGTTTGTTTTTTTGGTCATTTTATATGTTTATACTGGTAGCGCATGTTTTTGAATGTTTTGAGTCAGCAGTATCTATTCCAGTTTTGATGACAGTAGAGGGGGGGAGAGAGAGAGAGATGAGACAGCCAGTCAGTCAGCCATTTGGCCAGATGGTCGTACTGTTTTTGAAAGGTAATGAAGATATATTATTTTTTTTAGAGCAAAAGTATGAACATGAATCAGATCTAGGAAGATGAAAGAGCTTGGATTTTAGATGTTGCCGAGCACTAGAAAACGATAACCAACAGGAATGGAAGTAGGAGCTTGATCTTTGGAAAATGAAATAGGAAAGGGGGGAAAATGCATGCACAAACTTTCTCTCTCTTTGATTTTGAGTTTTTTTGCATACAGGAAACCAATATTGCTTGATTTGATATAATAAAGATGTAAACCAAGACATCTGCTGATGGTAGATACGCATATACAGTAAATTTCGAGTGAAGAGAGGGGGAAGAGGAAAGGTGGCAATGAAGGCATTGTCCTCTTTGCTCCGGTGCACTGGCTGCTGGGAGCCTGATCCATCCATTCTGCTGCTTGATCTGGATAACTCTTGGGAGATTAGTGGCATATTGCAACTTGTTTCAATCATTTGCATGTCGAAACTGTATTTCTTTTGAACGAGATAGGGTCTGAGACCAATAGAGGCCTCAGCTACTGATATTCGATTTGACTATTAAACAAATGATGCAATGAGCAAGTCTCTTCCTCGCAATAGCTCCTACGACCGTCTTAACACGATGGCACCACCACCTTCGTCCTCACGCATCCATCTCAGGTTTAAAGGCATCTCCGTCCCACTACCAGAGCCATTATGGGGTGCCGCTCAGGTCGCTCTCAAAACCTGCTCCGCCTCGTCTTCCTCTTTCAAAACTGCAGCTGCCGCCTTCAACCCTGGATCATATAATACCTCCTCCACCAATGATAATCAACTCACCACTCCTACTTCTATGTCAGTTAGAGACCCAGCATCCTTGGCAGCAGCCCTCAGTTTCCATCCCATCCTCTCCACCATGCAAACCATCCTCATCCTCTCCGCTTCCACTTTGCTATGCACCATCATCTACTTCACCATCCCCCCTCCCCACCTAACAACAAGGTTCTTTTACCTTCCTTATGCACTAGGAATGGCCTTCTTATTTTGGCTGTCGATCACGGTATTCAAGAACATCATTTTTGAGAGGCAATATGCTGCCAGGCAAGTGGGAGAGGAGCAACTATCATGCCCTCTCAACTCCAAATTTACTGAAATAGACGGAGTGAAGATTCATTATACCATTGAACAACCCGCAAAAACTAAGAATGAAGTAGCAGTGCATTGTCTCCATGGGTTTGGCGCATCTTCCTACAGCTGGTCTTTTGTACAACAACAGCTAGCCACCATTATCCAAGGTCCAGTCACTGCTCACGATATGCCTGGCTTTGGATTATCTCATCGCCCCAAGTCTTCCAATTATTACACTCTGGCTTTTAATGGCCTAGTAGCTAGATCCATATTAGACCAACAATTAGAACAGAAGAATGATACTGATACTGATTATGATAATGATACGAGTGGTGATAAAGAGAAGAAAGCACCATCGAAGAAGAAGAAGAAGAGGGTAATTATAGGGCACAGTATGGGAGCAGCAGCAGCAGCAGAAGGAGTAATAGCACACCCAGAAGGTGTATCAGCGTTGATTCTTGTGGCTCCTGCTATTGTAGCATTCTGGCCTGTCCCTTCATTGTCAAGAAGAAACAGTACCAGTGATAATAGCAGTAGAAGGAATAGTGATGATGATAAGAAGGATGGCAATGCATTGGTGGCTGCTGGATTGTCGTTGGTGGAAGAACTTATATCAGCTCAAGATGCTCCTAGTAGCAGTAGTAGACAGAAGGAAGAAGAAATGAATGGAGTAGTAGTCATCAATGATGTCAATGATACTACTACTATGCATCATCAATATTATTATAGAGCATACAAGGCAGCAAGGGTGATGGGAGCTCTGTGCCAAGCAACAGCCCTCCTCCTCCTGAAATCCTTCCTCCTCCTCTCCCAGCCCCTCCTCATCTACGCTCTCCGTAAAATAGTTCGTAGTCAGCGTTTCTGGTTCCGCGGCCTGTCT
>Ga0209986_10001393_pt1 | contig 23177 bp, 23 predicted proteins | sample BlataG_FD_183168 | JGI IMG/M metagenome (GOLD analysis project Ga0209986, IMG submission 183168) | Deep subsurface microbial communities from Black Sea to uncover new lineages of life (NeLLi) - Black_00105 metaG (SPAdes) (version 2) | ecosystem: Environmental > Aquatic > Marine > Oceanic >... | reverse complement strand
AAAGAACTTGTAGTTAGTTTTTAAAATTTTATTTTGTTATAAAGAATTCTTGGATTAAGCTGCCGTTATTTCTTATTGCCTTAATGTGTAAATTACTTCCGTTTAATTCAAGGTGCATAAAGTGATGAGTCAATTCTCCATAAATCTGATAATTGCGAGTAATATAATCATTTTGATAAGCTTCAATGGACGCATTATGCCACAAGTTTTTCCAGGGATCTTTCTCTCGATACATAATAAATTCGTCGAGGTCTCCTCCACCGCCACCAGTTACAAAAAAGTATGTGCCTCCCCAGCTTTCAGTGCGATTAGTCCAAAAAGCTTCGTAATGATGGTCGTGCCCCGATAATACTACATCTACTTGGTTTTCGTAAAAAATTGGGGTTAATTGGGCAGATAACTTTTGATGCATGTTAAAATCCCCAGTACTATAGGGTGGTGCGTGAAGAACAACGAAAAGCCATTTGTCTTTATTTAGCGCTAAATCTTTCCTAAGCCACGCTTCTTGAGCTTCTAATAGAAAACCACCCCAATCAAGTTGATTTTGATAAACATCAATCATGACAAAATGAGCGTTTGAATAGTCAAAACTGTAGTAATGACCCCAATCCTCAACATAGTTATATGGAAGAAAATATTTGAAATTCCGAGCAAATATATCAACACCGTATTCATGGTTTCCAATTGAAACTATGTATGGTCTAGTAGAAGCGTGTCTTTCCATGTAATTAAAGAATGGGTGCCATCCGTCTAATTCTTCGCCCACGAAAGGGCCAAGATCCCCAGCATGTATAATAAAATCGTATTGATACGGCGCCATTGCATCAATAACAGCCCCGTATTCGCTTGGGTCTAGACCCGCATGCGTGTCACCTATTGTAGTAAATTCAAAAGGAGTTATAACTGAAGGGGCGGTGGTAAAATTGTAAATAACAGCTGAAAAATCGGTTATTTTATAATAATATAATGTTCCAGGTTTTAAATTCCTAAGTTTTACTATGTGTCTTTTTTCTAAGGCGGATATTCGAAATGTTTCCATATCTCCAATAGATTCGCCAAAATCTAATACTGATTCGGTAGGATTTTTTGTATGCCAGATAATTGTCATCGTTGTTTTTGGATCGTCGTTCCACAACAAGTAAGGTCCATCTTCATAATTGTATAATTGGGCATTTGGAAAAAAGTACAAAATGAATGCCAATATATAAAGAGACCAAACGAGAAATGCTATAAAGAAGGAAACTATAAGATATTTCTTCGAAATTGTAAGTCTCTCTTGTATTTTAAAATTCCTTGCTAATTTAACGGTAGATTTAATAAAGAAATATAGCGGAATTATTATTAGAAAAAGAATTGGTAAAAATGATAATAAAAACATTAAGGGATTCCATATGATGTGGCTTTTTGTCAACCAGAAGATTAAGGTCCCCCAAATTATCAATAAAACTGAATTTAGTATATAAAATACAAACCAAATTACATTTTTTTTCTTTAAATCCATGTTTTAAATTACAACTAGGTTATGATTTATTATTGACTTGAATATATATTCAATCTTTTATTTATTAATAGTTATCATTAAAAATAAAGAGAGTGCGTAAATTAATAAATTTAAAAAGAATAATTAAAAATAAAGAGAATTAAAAAATACACAATCTCAATAAAAAGATGGAATCGTTAAAAACTGAAAGCGTCAATAAGGAACTAGATAAATTGGAATTAGTAAATGGAATAATTGGTACTGCTATAGTAAATAGAAACGGTTTAACAATTATCTCCAGATTGCCTAGATATGTTGAAGAGCGTAAATTTGGTGCGATGGCCGCAACCATGTTTGGAGCCATGGAAACAGCGATAACTACGTTACAAGATAAAGTCGTTAATTTGACGGTAGAATTTAACGATTATCAATTAATTATTTTTATAGTTAGCACTGAAATAATTTTTGCAGCATTGCTTGAACTTGACATTGACTTGGGGTTATTGCTTATTGAAGTTGAGGATTGTGTCAAAACTATTAAAAATATATTAGAGGTGTGAAAAAAATTCTTACTGAAAGTCAAAAAAAGAGATATTCAAGGCAGATAATATCCCCTTCTATTGGAGAAGTTGGACAGGAAAAATTGTCGAAAGTTAGAGTATTACAAATCGGTGCGGGAGGTTTAGGTTCTCCTTTTGCTCTTTATATTGTTGCTGCTGGAATAAAAGAATTGACCATCATTGACAACGACACTTTATCAATTTCCAATCTTCAACGACAAATACTTTACAATGAAGCTCAAGTTGGAAAGGGGAAAGTGCATGCTGCAAAAGAGAGGTTATCTAATCTTAATTCCGAAGTAGAAATAAAAGTATTTAACGATTATATAGATGAAAATTCTATTAAAAAGTATACAAAAGACAAAGATTTTATCGTTGATTGTAGCGACAATTTTAAAACTAAATTTTTAGTCAACAAAGTTGCAATAGAATATAATATTAAAGCTATAATTGCCGGAATTAAAGATTTTTTCGGGCAAATAATTACAATAGACCCTAAAAAAACTGCTTGTTATGAATGCGTTTTCAATCAACCAGATACGCCTGATTCTTCAGAAGGTCCTTTACCGGTAATTGGCGTTACTCCAGGCATTCTAGGCACTTTAGAGGCTTTGGAGGTAATTAAAACTACTTTAGGGTTACCTAATTTAGAAAATAAGCTTCTTATAGTTAATCTTTTAGATTTAATGTTTAATACAATAGATATCGTCAAAAGCGAAAATTGTATGTGCTCAAAATAGGTTAAGAAAAAGAAAAAGAGAAAAAAAAAAAATTTAAATTTTAATACAAGTCTAAAGACCTTTTTTAGAGATTATGTAGGCTACACAACCATAGAACAAACCATTTGCAATTCCGGCTATAAAAACAACCAAAATCGTACCTAATTGGCCGTAAGACGCTACTTTAGCAAACCAATCACTCTCTAAATAGGCAGAGCTCAATTGACCTACTCCTAAAAGTACAGCATATACTACACAGGTGATTAAGGCAGTTAACATCCAGGCTCCAAAAGCGGTTTGGTTTTTATCTCCTAAGTATGAAGCGAAGATTACTGTAACTAATGGAGGAACTATTAAACCTAGAAATAGCATAAAATCAGTGAAAAAGTCAGTAGAAGTTAATAATGGTACGATCCCATTTGTGGCCCAAGCTGCTCCCGGGAAGGTAAAAATTGGCGCGAAAATCATTGTTATAATTAGTATAGTATCAGTTGTAGGGAAACCAGAGACTGTAAACACCGCAATTAGCGTAAAGACTGTATTCAATCCCAAATAGATTACTAGAGAAATTATAAAAGTTTTTATAAAATTCATTTAAATCAAACTCATTTTTTTTTTATGATTAAAGATTCCTATATTAAATCTTAGTTCTTCTAAGTATATAAATATTTTAGAGCTAGTCTAATTTTAATTAGGAAGAAGATTAAAATAATACAATATCAAGGTAGGATTAGACACTAAAAGAAAAATGATTTAAATGAATTATGTAAAAAGAAAAAGTTTTAGAGTTTAATATTTTAAGAATTCTTTTTAAAAAATTCTTTAAACAATTTACCATTGTCGGCATAGATGCCAGCAGTTTTTACCCCTTCCATTTTGCCAGTTTGGGGTAGCTGTTTCTTAATTTGGGCGGGAACTCCAACAGCTAAAGTTCTCGGGGGAATTTCCTTTCCAACTAAAACAGCTCCCGCGCCTACGATCGAGCCGTCCCCCATTTTAGATCGATGTAGCACATTAGCACCTATTCCAACCAAACAACCGTTCCCTATTATGCAAGGTCCATGTACCATAGCGTGATGACCAACTATACAATTATCGCCGATTTCTACAGTGGATCCTACTTCGTTGTGAATAGTAACATTTTCTTGAATACTTGTATTTTTTCCAATAATAATTGTACCCCAATCTCCGCGGAGGACTGCTCCAAACCAGATATTACTTCCTTCACCAATCGTAACATTCCCAATAATGACTGCAGTTGGTGCTATGAATACTGATTCGTGAATTTGGGGTATTTTACCCGTTCTAGGGCTTGATATAATTAATGGCATTATCTCTTCATAATTATATTGCTTTTTGAAAATGTAGAATTAAAGCAATAATAATAAGCTTATTGTAATTAAAAATAAATAAATAAAAAAAGATTATTTGAAGAGCTTCGCGTCTTCAAGAATTTTTTTATGATCGAAAGCTAAATCGATATCTTTCAATTTTTCTTTGGGTATTATTTCTACTTTTTTAGAGTCGTCTCCGCTTCTCAATTCGGAGATATCTCCAATAATAGTACATTTGTAAGCTGTTGAATGAATGATTCCTCTTGGATCCCTTCCTTTTTCAGTATAAATACCAATTTTATATTTAATTTCTACTTTAAGATTAGTTTCTTCCTTAACTTCCCTTACCAAGGCGTCGATCGGTTTTTCTCCTTTTTCGATAAATCCACCGGGGAGTGCATAAAAATTCTTGAACGGTGGATACTTTCTCTTAATTAAGATAACATTTCCTTCTCGATCTTCGATTACGGCGTCAACAGTTTTCTCAACTTCTAATTTTTCTGTTTGTAGTCTTATATACAAATAATAGCCAATTGTAGCAATTAGTATCCCTATTATTATCGCAGCGATGGACCCATTTAACACGGAAGTAATAAAATTTCCTTCTTGTAGATTTAACCAAATCATAACAACTCCAGCTAGGTCAGCCAAAATTCCCGCCCCAAAAAGTAGGTTTAATAAATTAAGGCCTCTCTCAGTTCTTTCTTGATTTTCCTCGCTTTTTTTACGATGTAAATCTTCCATTACATCGTATATTGAATTAAATTTTACATTAATGCGATCAACAATATTAGTTACTTCGAATTCATTTAGCAGATGTTTTAACACGCTGGTATAGTGTTGTCTTCTATTATAATCTAATTCGTTATATATTGCGCTTAGAATCGTTTGAATCATACCCCTCAGTAATCTTAAATTCCTAATTTTTTTCTCTATTGTGTTTAAATCTTGAAACTTTTGCGTTTGCGCTTTCAAAAACAATAAATCTAGCGATTCATTTATCGAGCGTAGCGAAAATAATACTGCTCTTATTCTTGAAGTAGGATCAATTACAAATTGTTTCATATAGGATTTAAAGAATTTTTCATAATTTTTTTCAGCCATATAAACAAATCCAGAGTTCCTTCGTATAAAATGTAGTTCTGAGAGCCTGTTAGATAAATTATTTTCGATTCGTTTGTCAAATAAAGTATCCGAATAATCATCCCACTGCCCAGAATATATTTCTGTCCAATACCCTATTATCTTCTTATATTTTTCAATATTTTCAGGATTCCAAATTATATTGCTGGGTTTGATTTTATTGGAAATAGCAAAGATATAAATAGGGCTTTCTGTATCAAAATGTAATCCCGTGTTTTCAGCTCTATTATTAAAATCTTTTAAGGTTTTTAAAAGAATAAGTGGTACTTGCTGAATTAGCATTGGCTTTAGAGATTCTTTTTTAGAAGGATTATCTTTATAATATTCTACTTCAAATTGGAAATATCCTAACATATTATAGTCTCTTTCAGAATTTTCGTCCTTATATGGAAAATTAGATAAGCATGTGACCCAAGTACATTTAATAGAAATATTTCTAATTAGTTCCAATAAATCTTCCTTAAGTTCTTTTTTGTATATATCCTCGTCCTTTAAACTTTGGAATTTAATTTTAATAAGATTCTCAATTTCTTTACTTTTTAATTCAGCATTAATTTTAGAAGTATTAATGAACGCACTAATGAACCAAAACTCTTCTTTATAGATAAATTGTAGAATTTCACTCATAATATCCAACATTAAAAATATTATAAATTCAATTAAATTATATTAAATATTTCAATTTTTGTTAGGTAAAAAAAATTCTTTAAAATACCAGAAAATATCAAAGAAAAAAGATGACTCTAAAACAAATACAAGAAGATATTTTAAAATTGAAAAAGCAAAACGATGTAATTTTACTTGCTCATTATTACCAGCCTATCGAAATTCAGGAAGTGGCCGATCATCTTGGTGATTCGCTTGGGTTATCTAGACTTGCAAAAGAAACTAACACGGAGTATATTATTTTTGCAGGCGTAGATTTTATGGCGGAAACAGCATCGATTTTAAACCAAGATAAACGCGTTTTATTGCCTAGTTCAGAGGCTTGTTGTCCCATGGCTGCTTTTTTGGACGAAAATATTGTTAGAAAATTCAGATTAGAAAATCCAGGACTTCCAGTTGTAACTTATGTAAACAGTACAGCTGCAACTAAGGCAGAATCCGATATATGTTGTACATCGTCAAACGCAGTTAAAATCGTAGAAAAGATTAGTAAAGAGTTTAATACAAACGCGGTTTTATTTGGACCAGATGCAAATTTAGCGGATTATGCCGAAGAAAAATCGCATATAAAATGCATTAAATGCCCCCCGCAAGGTCATTGTTACGTTCATACTTTATTAACTGTTGAAGATGTTAAAAAAATAAAGCAAGAACTTTCCAACGCTAAATTTCTTGTGCACCCGGAATGTGAAAGGGAAGTTCGTCACCTAGCTGATTTTATAGGGTCGACAGCTCAAATGTATAATAGGGTTAAAAAAAGTCCTTCAGAAGAAACTCAATTTATTATCGGAACAGAGTTAGGATTGTTAGAAAGAATGGTTCAAGATTTTCCAAATAAAAAGTTTTATCTCGCTAAAGACAAGATGATCTGTTATAATATGAAGAAGAATACAATTGAATTAACAAAATATGTTCTCGAACACTTAGATGATCCAACATTTGAAGTAATAGTTCCATCTGAAATTGCTAAACGAGCTTTAAATCCAATTGAGAAAATGTTGGATTTTTCTTAAATCAAAAAATAAAGAATATTTTTTTAATTGAATGCGGTAATTCTCGTTTGTTTCTGATCATATAGCCATTTTATAAAAGTCCTTGTAGGTTTACCACTCCATATAGCACTTTTGTTTGTACTTTTTTCATAATTGTTGAGATCTCTATAATAAAAGTTAAGATTTTTCATTATTGATTTAGTATTTAGTAACCAAATCAGGAAATGTTTGTATGGTGTGTTTCCATAAATAGCTCTATTAGTATGGGTTTGCTCGTATTGAGAAACATCTTCAATAGTAAAATTTGAATAACATCGATAATTTTGACCCATCCAAAAATATTTTGATGTTGAATCGCGATATTTTCTTATGTTGCATCCTTTTAATTTTAAAGTTTTAAGGGTTGGTAGTTCATTTAATACCTCGGGTATTTCACTAATATCCGAATTTCCTGATAAGTCAAGGTATTCTAAATTAATCAGCTTATCAAGGTTGTTTATCTCCGAAATTTGGTTATTTTTAAGGTTCAATTTCTTTAAATTTAGTAGCTTTTCTAAGCCCTTAATTTCGGTGATTTTATTATTGCTTAAATCTAAAGCTTTTAAATTTAGGTTTTTTTCTAAACCGCTAATCTCATCAATTTGATTACGATTTAATTTCAAGCTTGTTAATTTTGAAAGGTTTTCAATGCCATTAATTTTTGAGATCGCGTTTATACTTAAATCCAATTCTTCCAAATTCGAATTCTCTTTGTTTAACCCTTCTAAATCTGAAATTATTTTAATATTTTTTCTATTAACGCTCAAATTTTGGTTAATTTGGATACCTACTATTCTTTTTTCATAAGTGAAATACTTGAAGTCAATATCTTCGAAATTACTAACAACCTTTTTTATAAATTCAGTCATTTGAAATCTTTTACTATGTCTAAACCGGCTATAAAGAACTTCTACAAATATCTGCCGTAACTTTTCTGGAATCTCTTTTACAACTCGAGATAATAACAAATAGCCATGTTGGAAATTGAATAATCTCAATAACCTATTAATTACATACTGTATATGCGATATATTATTTGGATTTTGCAAATCATTCAATAAGGGTTTTAGGGTTTTAATTAAATCCTCTATAATAGGAAGATTAATGTCATCAAGCATACTTTCAAATTCATCAGGATTAAGATAATTTAAATACCCATTGTGCGTTAAAAATTGCATAACTGATGGGTAACCACTCGCATATCGCATCGCTATCTCTTCTTTAAATTTCTTTAAAGCTATAGGGTCTCCAACATCAGCTAACCTTTTTAAAAGAGGAAATGCTAGATTTCTATGCAAAATTCTTGTATCGTATTCGTTATCTGCCCATGCTTGTATATTAGAGCAATGACCCATAAATTCTTCTTCGGGAGTTATCTGACTTCGTACTCTATGATCTCTTTCCATAGACCGGTCTAATTTTTCCGCGGCTTCATCAATCGAGTCGATCATATCATAATCTCTAACTCGATCAACAGGAATATTTAATAGAAGAAACATACACTGTCTAAACGATCTATTCTTAACATAAATATTAGTCCGTCCCTGTTCCAACTTTAATTTAAGATAATCATTTATTTTAAATTCTTTTACTCTGTGAGTTATAGCGAAAGTTGAGCATAAAGTAATACATATTATTAATATCACCAAAAAAAATTGAATTTCAAGCATATTCCAAGTTAGCTAAGATTTTTGTGTTTTAGGGATATTTAATCTTATTTTGAGCTATATTAAAAAATCGACTCCTTACAGATTTTTTATAAAATAGTGCTTACATAGAAAAAAATTCAGTGTTACTCCTTTCTAATAGGGGTTGAGCATTCAGGGCAGACATCCCAGCTAGGTTTTACATAGTAATTACAATTTGGGTTAGAACATTCTATGATTTCTTCTTCTTTAAGTTTAATTTGCTTAAACCGCATACTCACTTTATTTGCTTTGTCGATATCTCTAATTAATTCTGTTTTTTCAAATTCTTTGCCACATTTGGAACAAAACGTTGATAAATCTTTCTCTAAAATTGTTTTTCCGCAATTGGGACAAAAACCTTGAATCTGCTCTAAAATTTCATCCATATCTAAACTTTTAAATTCAGAAATAGACACCAAGTTTAAGTCTTCGTATCTTTTAGACCCTTCAATAATATTAATTAAGGAATTTACACCTCTCTTAGACTTTCGCATCTTTTCAGATTGAAGAATTATATCCATTAAGAACGGTCTTGAAAAACCCATATCCAAAGCCGTTTTAATTAACATTTTTTCAATTAGCATTTCAAAAGGTTCTCTAATACCACCTATTTTAGTATCTTCATCCGCTTCCCATATTAGATTCATCTTCATTAGATTTCCAGCTATTTTTTCTGCCATTTTGTCAAGATCATAGATTTTTCGATAACCATCTAAATTTATGTATATTATTTCTTTGATTAACCTATCCTTTATTAAGCGCAATGTAGTAGTTCCAATTATATCGTCAGCATGAAAGAAAAAAATATCGTCTCCGCGAGTAAAAATGTAGTAACCCAAATCATTTGACATTATCTTATCAACATAGAAATCAATCCTTAATTTCTTTACATCGTAATGCTTACAAAATTCATTTATCTCAAATTTAAAATCCCTTGTAGAAACCGAATTTAAAAAGATGTAAAACAGTGTTAAATAGAAATCTTTATCCTTCTCCAATATAAAAAAATTTTCTCCAACTTTTGAAATCATTTTTAGGATTTGATATATTATCGAGTCCGCTACTCCAATTTCTTTGTAAAAGTTAACTAAATCTGATAATTGTGAAATATAACTATTCAATTCATTAAAATAAAATGATTCCGATGTATCAATATGCTCCTCGTTTAACTTTTCAATGCCTAATTCAGTTATAAAATAACGCTGCTCTTGTCTATTGGTTATTTGATTTTTAAATAACTTCTTTTCAACAATATTTTTCTTTTCGTGATTTTTCAAATATTTTGAGACCGTAGACCTGCTCAATCCAGCATATTCTATCAAATCTGTGAAACGCTGAGAACCTAAATTCTTTAGCAAATACAGAATTCTTAAATCGTATTTATCGATTTTTTTAACTTCTGATAGGACTTTAGCTTTGACTTCCTTATGTAAAGAAAATATGGACATAAATATAAAAAAGAAATTGAACTATTTATACTTTTACCTATACTTATACTTTAGTTTCGATCTCTTAATACTTATAAAAATGTGGATTGAAATCTGTTTTTAACCCAATTTACTTTCCAAAATAGCATAAAATTTAAATATCTAATTTGTAATAATAAATTAGATTTTGAAATTTATAACATAATCCAAATTAAATAATTAAAATCAAAATAAAAATGTCTATAGAAAACCCAAATTTATTAGAACGAATCAAAGCAATCGAAAAAAGACTAGATCAAATAGAGCAACGAATTTCTTCTATTGAAAAAAGATTTGGAACGTTTCCACCGAGACCAAAACCTCATCCAGGATCGCGTCCACCACCACAACCTCCAGGACCTCCTCTCGAACCTTTCAGGTTTTAAACACATTAGAAATCCTTATTGAAGCTTAAGAAGAATGCTTTTAGCGAAACTTTAAACTCCAGTTCAATAAAAAATACCGTAGGATTTAACTATATTTTATCTATTATGTTATTAAACATAAATTTTTAAAATTATAAATAAAAAAGTGATAATTTATGGCTCAATATCGTTTCAGATTGACTGGTGTTCCACCAGACCAAGCTATCAAATTGATTGAAGTGGATCCAAATCAATCTATTGCGGAAATTAAAAAAACGGTTCAACGCGAATATAAATTGAATCCTATTCTAGCAATTCAATTTATTTTTAAAGGAAAAGTCCTTCCTGACCAACTTAAGTTCGCTAAAATTGGTATCCATCCGAAAAAAGATGTTATTACCGTAATGGCGACACAAGCTGGTGGATCGTAAGATTAACATTGTTTTTTTGGATATTATTTTTCTTTCTTTTTTTATTCATATTTATGAAAATCAGTTTTTACAAATAACTCTGAATTTTAAAATGGTGCAAACTATTACAATATATAATCTTAAGTAGAAAAATACGATAAATATTATGTCTGATAAAAACAAAATTGCGATACAGAAAATTCAATCTGAGAATGTTCAAAAAGCAGTTAATAAAGCTCTAGAACTAATAAATGCTGGAGAAATTATGAAAAAGGACCAAGTTATATTATTAAAACCAAACATACTTGGGGCAAAACCTCCCGAGCGAGCTGCTACGACTCATCCTGAAGTAGTAAAGTCAGTAATTCACTGGGTTAAGAAATATAATCCCAAGAAGATCTATCTTTGTGATTCATCTGGGACTCAAAAACCAGGCACCACTGAAGTTGCGATGAAAGAAAGCGGTTTAAAGGCATTATGCGATGAAGAAGGTGTAGAGTGCATACCTTTTGAAAAAACTGAAAGGAAAATTTACACCGTTAATGATCCCCTAGAAATAAATGAGATTACTAGTTCAATCTTACTCGAAAAAGCCGATATCATAATTAATTTGCCAAAAATTAAGACCCATGGGCAGTGTTTGCTTACTTGTTGCATCAAAAATATGTTTGGAACCATTTTATTGGGTAATAAAGCAAGAACACACGCTAAATCTGCTATGATTGATCGCTTTTCTGCTGCATTAGCAGACATATATTCAGTGTCTAAACCACATCTGACAGTAATAGACGGATATCTATGTCAAGAAGGTCAGGGTCCATCTGCAGGTGATGTTGTGAAATTAGATGTCATTATTGCTGGATATGATCCTGTAGCTTTAGATACAGTAGTTTGTCAAATCACAGGAATGAATCCTAATAATGTGATCCATCTTAAAAAAGCTGAAGAGAAAAGATTAGGAACAATGAATATGGATAATATTGAAATCCTTGGTAATTCTGTTCAAGATGTATATAGGAAGTTTAAGAAACCCAAAATTAGACCTGTATCTGCTCCTTTACCTCGTTGGCTAGCAAATTATATTGGAAATCTTATTTTTAGAGCAACAGTTAAATTCAATCCAAATAAATGTAAGTTATGTGCTACATGTTGGCAAAATTGTCCTGGAGATGCTATTATTCCTCCAAAAGAAATTAAGAAAGGTAATATTCCAAAATGGAATAAGAAAAAATGTATTACTTGTTATTGCTGCGTGGAATTATGTCCTCACGAAGCAGTAAATTTTAAAATTAATTATGTTAAAAATGTTCTTTTTTCCTGGGTAGGTTTAGGTTTTCTAGCATTCTTAGCAATTATTTCCTTGTTATTCTTATGGATTTTTAACTTTTTTTAAAAATTGTATTATAATTAAGCCGCCGTTTAATAAAATTTGGCTTAATCATTTTATACTGATCTATTTAAAGAGAAAAGAAAAAATAATATAATTATAGATTACAATGACTTATATAAATCTAAGGTAAAGTTTAATTTTCGATATAATTATCTAGTAAAACTTAACCCAATAGAATGGTGTAATTAATAATGAAAATAACTATTTTGAATGGAAGCCCGAAAGGCGCTGAGAGCGTCACTATGCAATATATCTTATATATAAAGAAAAAACATCCAGAACACGAATATAACATAATAAACATCGCACAAACTATTAAGAAGATCGAGAAAAATGAGGAAAGGTTTAAAACTGTTTTAAAACAAGTAGGAGATTCAGACGGTATAATTTGGGGGTTTCCCTTATATGTTATGTTGGTATGTTCCCAATATAAACGGTTTATTGAATTGATTTTCGAAAGAAATGCTGAAGCTGCCTTTGAAAATAAATATACTTTTGTCCTATCAACCTCTATTCATTTCTACGATCATACAGCCCAGAATTATATGCATAGTATTTGCGATGATTTAAAAATGAATTATGTAGGTAATTATCCCGCAGATAGCTGGGATCTTCTTTACCCAAAGCGACGAGCAAGATGGCTTTTTTTTGCTGAAGAATTCATAAATCACATCGAAAATAATTTTCCGACTTCAAAACACTATGCTCCTTTAAATATGAGAGACTTCAAATATACTCCCGGAAAAGCTATAGAGGATACAGGGAAAATTGATACAAATGGCAAAAAAATTCTTGTAGTTAGTGATGAAACTAAAGAAAACACAAATTTAGGAAAAATGATAAAGAAGTTTAAAGAGTCTTTTTCAAGCGAGATTGAAATCATAAACTTATATGACATCGATATTAAAGGGGGATGTATTTCGTGTTTACAATGTGGTTATGATCATAAATGCTCCTATATAGGAAAGGATGGCTTTATTGAATTTTGGGAAGATGTAGTAATGACTTCGGATATCCTTGTTTTTGCTGGTGTTATTAAAGATAGATATCTTTCATCCAGATGGAAGATGGTTCAAGATCGAGCTTTCTATATGACTCACACACCAACTCTAATAGGAAAACAGATAGGTTATATTATATCTGGACCTTTAAATCAAATTCCAAATCTTTCTCAAACTTTCCAAGCTCATATAGAAATTCAAGACTCAAATTTTGTGGATATGATTACGGATGAATTTGGGACATCAGAGGACATAGATGCCTTACTACACGATTTTGCTCGGAGATTAGTTACATTTTCCAAAGCAAATTACTTCAAACCAATAACCTTTTTGGGAGAAGGAGGTAAAAAAATATTTCGAGATGATATCTATGGGAGAAATCGATTTGTATTTTTAGCAGATCACGAATATTACGAGAAACATGGTTTTTATGACACTTTCCCGCAAAATGACGAACGAGCAAAAAAATTGAATGAAAAATTGATTCCATTAATGAGAATAGATAAGGTTAGGAATAAAATCAACATGAAGCAAGAATTTCTTCGCCCGTTCACGAAGGTAATTGAAGATCCAAATAAATAAAAAATATAGATTTAAAGTGTATATTAATGGCTTGGGGTGGCTCGTTAAATAAAGAGGGTTCTGATCACTTGAGAAATTTAAGAGAGGCAGATAAGGTAATAAAGTTTCTCGAAAAATTTAAAGAAGATCTAAGTGAAAATGAAAAAAAGTTAATTTCAAACGTCATTGAAATAATAGTAGATCGTTTTACCAAAAGCTCTTAGCCTTTAAAACGCTTTAATCAATTTTTTAATTATTTCTATTAATTTATCCGCTTCTTTTTCAATCGTTTTAGTTAACTGGGGTTCAAAAAAGGGCAAATCAATATTACTACTTCGATCTTCTATAGATAATTCGTCTTGTTTATATAACTTGAGCTCCGTAAATCCTTCAAAACTTTTTGGAACAAAGCCAATCATAAAAACATTCAAATCGAGTAATTTCTCAACGATTAGATCGATTACAATATGTACAGGAATAGTGTGAGTAGAAATTGGCACATAATCGCAAATATTCTCGCGCTCTAATATTGCAACGGTCCCGGGAGGTTTGTTTAACGTACAAGTGTCTAAAAGAATCAAATGTGAAGGTTCAAAATTTATTACATCATCGATTCTTGCCATTGGATCAATTCCAGCGTTTATGAATATAACTCTTTTTTCCGAATAAGATAGAAGTTTGCTAATAATATAAGGACCTACGCCATCGTCTCTTAGTTTTTCTTCGCCAATCCCCATGAAAACCACTTTTTTAGCACCATTTAGCCTATTCAATAGTGTCTCGTAAAAATCTAAATCTTCCATAATTAAGATATAAATCGTTCTATAAAAAATTAATTTTAGCATTTCTAGTAGATTTATAAAACTATATATGTTCTTGAAATGAAATTAATCTACATTTTAAAAAAAAATTAAATAAAAAATTAGGAGATCTTTATTGTCAAATAGCGTAAAAGATAAAATAAGCTCTCGAAATTTATGGGGGTATGCAATTGGCGCAATACCATCGGGTTTACTCGCATATATATTTAGTCTAAAATATGTAGAACTTTTTTACGACGATTTACAGTTACTTCCAGGTCTATTTATTCTCGGACAAATAATTTACATGACCATTAATGCCTTAAACGACCCGTTGTCTGGACAGCTTTCTGATCGAACGAACCGCAAAAAATGGGGTAGTCGTAGAATCATATATATTAAATACGGCGCACCAATATGGGCTCTAACGTTCTTATTAGTTTGGTTTCCGTGGAGTTTCGATAATCAAATAATAATATTTTTCCATTATGTTATAAGCATTTGTTTGTTTGACACTATGCTTACGCTTGTTGTTCTTGTATGGATGGCGTTATTACCTGAAATGACTTCAGACATTGACGAAAGAAATAAAGCACACTTCTTATCTTTAGTTTTTGGGGCAATCTTTGTAGTTCCGTTTTTTCTGATATTAGGAGATATGCAACCTACATCTCAAAGTTTCCAATTCTTAATGTTTGTAATAGCTATTATTTCTACACTTTTTCTTTGGCTGACGGCATACTTATGCGAAGAGAAACCAGAATACCAAAAAGATGAGGTATTTCCTTTATGGAAGTCTATTAAAGAAACGTTTAAGTTAAAGTCGTTCTTAATTTTTATAGGATTTAACTTTTGTGGCACATTCTTAGGTTCAATAGGACTAAGTTATCTTTTTATATGGAGCTTTATACTTGGAGATAGTTCAACCATCATATATTTCGTAATATTTATTCTTGTGGGTTATAGTTCAAACATTCTTTGTATGAAATTAAGGCCAAAATGGGGTATGCGCAACATAATATTGAGATTTGGGGCTCTAAAAGTTGTAGGCACGCTCATTTCGTTTGTACTATTAGTGATTGTTCAGAGTTCATCGTTAGCTATGATTGGGCTAATTATATCAACCTTTTTTGGAGGTTATGGCGTATTTGTGGTCCCAACTATGTACTTATCTGCTGATGAGGATGAGATTAACCACGGAACCCGTAGAGAAGGGATGCTTTTGGGCATGAACGCTCTTTTCACAAAACCAGCAGCTAGTTTAGGACCAATAGTTGCGACAATAGTGTTAGAAATATTTCTATATAATTCAGGATCGGATATACAATCATCTTTCACATTGATTGGTATTGACATTTTATTCTTGCTTATACCCGCCATTGTCACTGCAATTAGTCTGATTTTTATGTATTTCTATCCTCTCCATGGTGAAAAACTTAAAGATATGAGGGAAAAATTAGAACAAATCCACATGGAAAAAAAAGCAAAGATGAAAGCTTATATTAAAACAAATTAGTTAATTTTTTTTTTTACTCTACTATTTTTTTATTATGTTATTAAAAGGTAAAAACATAATAGTTTCTGGATCGGGAAGAGGTATTGGAAAAGCAGTAGCTATAGCTTGCGCAAAAGAAGGCGCTAATATTGGACTATTAGCAAGAACACTTAAAGAAATAAATAATACAAAGCAAGAAATCGAATTATTAGGATTTGACGTTAATATCGCTGTTAAAACTGCTGATATCACAAATTACGATGAAGTCGCTGATGCGTTTAAATTTTTTAACAATAATCTCGGGTTACTAAATGGAGTTGTCGCCAACGCAGGCGCTTCTCGGATGGGTAATACACACGAATTTGATAATGAAAGCTTTGCGAACATAATAAATGTAAATATCTTAGGCGTATTTCATACTTTTAAAGCCGCGTATCCTTATTTGAAAAAAGACGATAAAAATGAAAAAGCCAGGTTTGTAATTACTGGGAGCGCTGCATATCCAACAGCTATACCTAAGTTTGCTGCATATGTAGCGGCTAAATATGCAGTTGTAGGATTGCAAAACTCTTTATCCTTGGAATATAAAAAAGAAAATATTAATTTTAACATGGTTTTGCCAACACAAGTAGACACACGAATGCTAAGGGGCAGAAAAGCTGGAGATGGAAGCAAACCAGATTATGTTATGAATCCTTGGGATCTTAACGATTATTACTTATTTCTACTAAGCGATTATGCTAATAGAGTGGATAATGCTCTAATATATTCTAGCGATTTTACTGAAGTTAAAAAGTTTTTATCTAAAGCACCTTCCGATAAAACTGAAAGTTGGGAAGTTTTTAAGGCTTATTTGGAAGAAAACGCCCCTAAAATATATGCTAACGTTAAAAAACTAGGAAAATTAGTCGATTTTATTATCAAAGCATCTAAATAGTATTTCAGAAAAAAAAACTTTGAAATAAAACTCATTTAAATTGAGTCTATTCTTTTTTTGTTGCTTTCCTAATCTTGGAGTTCTATTCGTTTAAAGAATTAAATTCTTTAATTATGAAATGCTTTGACATAATAGAACATGAACGAAAAAACTAATGAAAAAGCTGAAAAAGTCCAATTTGAAGGAATTATTGAGGATGATAAGGTTATAATTTCAGACAAGGAGTGCATTGAAGAATTTTACAATAACTCTTATATTGGTACGCTCGTAAAAAAAGATGACGCTGAAGATATTTTAGTCTTAGAGCCTATTGAAGTATTACTTTTATACGAAAGAAATCGGATTTTACTGTATCTTGAAAATAATAAGAAAAATGCTCTATACGATTTTGAATGTTTGCTAGAGTACTTCTCGCAATTTGACGATCGTTTATGGCAAAAATATATTATATATATGGATTTACGAAAAAGGGGGTATATTGTTCGAACGGGATATGGAGAAGGCATTGACTTTCGAGTGTATAAGCGAGGGGCTGACTTCGAAAAAGATTCCGCCAAGTTCTTGATTTACCCCGTATTTGAAGGGTATCCAATAGATTTGAAAGAATTGGACAAAATGTCTCGCGTAGCAATGAGCTCTCGTAAAGACCTGATTGTTGCTACAGTTGATAGATTGAGTAAACCGATATATTATAGCGTGAATAAATTCGAAATTATTAATAAAATAGAAACTCTCGATGATTAATATGCCAAATAAATTTGCTTGCGATACTTCCGTAATCTTTAACGGTCTTATATTAAATCTAATAGAAGACGGAGAATTAGGGGAAAAGCCAGAAGTTTACATTTCAAATGTTGTTGTCGCAGAAGTGGAATACCGGACAAATATCCAGAGAGAAATTGGGTTTTATGGCTTAAATGTATTAAAAGAATTACGAAAGCTCCATAATGAAAATAAAGTGGTACTTCATATAAGCGGTAAACGCCCTACAAGAGACGAAATAAAAATGAGTCCAGGAGGAGAACTTGATGCTCTAATTAGAGAAAGTGCCTTAAAAATTAATGCTACTTTAATCACGGCAGATCGAATTCAAGGTGATGTTGGTGTTTTTGAAGGCTTAGATGTTATGTATGTAAAAGAAAAAGCATTTCCTAAAAAAATCGAACCTTCTTCGCTTAAATTACTAGATTTTTTTGATGAGACCACTATGAGTGTCCATCTTAAACAAGATATACCCCCCTACGCTAAGAAAGGAAGTCCTGGAAATTGGTACTTACAAAAAATAAGTGAGGAACCCTTAACAACAAAAGATATAGAAGATGTCGCAATGGAAATAATTGAAATGGTAAGGGAGGACGAGCGTTCGTTCGTGGAAATAGAGAAATTTGGTGCCGTCGTTGCTCAATTACGAGAATTTAGAATTGTAATAACGCGCCCTCCGTTTTCTAACGTTATTGAAATTACTGCTGTCCATCCGCTTGTTAATCTCACATTATCAGATTATTCAATTGATGCTCGATTACATAAAAGATTAGAAAAAGCAGAAGGTATTTTAGTAGCTGGAGCTCCCGGAGCAGGTAAGAGCACATTTTCAGCTGCATTGGCAAATTTTTATTTAGATCAAAATAAAGTAGTTAAAACTTTAGAAAGCGTCCGAGATTTACAAGTTAGACCCGAAATTACGCAATACACCAAACTAGAAGGAAGTCTTGAAAATTCTGCCGATATCCTTCTTTTAGTTAGACCAGATTATACAATATTCGACGAAGTTCGTGTTTTTGAAGATTTTAAGATTTATTCTGATTTTCGATTATCGGGCGTCGGAATGGTAGGTGTAGTTCATTCTTCTTCGGCCATAGACGCAGTACAACGGTTCATTGGTCGAATAGAGCTTGGAATGCTCCCGTCAATAATAGATACTATTATATTTATTGAAGGAGGAGACATCTCTGCTGTTCTAACCCTCAAAATGACCGTTAAAGTACCTCATGGATTTAGAGACAAAGATTTGGCAAGACCCGTTGTGGAAGTTAGAGATTTTAAAACGGATCGTCTTGCTTACGAAATTTATTCGTTCGGTCAAGATATAGTAATTAATCCAATAAATCCTATTGGCCTTAAGGATTCTTTTAAAACTCAAGAGCATTATAAAGGACGACAAATTACTAAAAATAGAAAAGATAAGCGAATTGAGTTAGAAGTTGAAATAAATAAGCAAAAAATAATATTAAAAGCAAATCCGGAATTTGCTAGTGGAAATATTGTTGTTTTTGCTGACGATCAAGAAATTTTTACTGGTTCCTTGAGTCGTTCTAGCAACATAACGCTTTCTCTTTCAAACAAAGAAGGGAGAAAAGTTCTAAAAGAATACGATAGAAATAAAAATTTTTATGGAATTTTAAAATAAACTTTCTTTCTATAAAAATAATCATTCTAATTATTTGGCTAATGCATTTCGAGCTCTATTTATGTCATCAACTCCGATGACTAACTTGTTCTTTTCAGCTAAGTAGATTAGGTCAATATTAACACCAACATTGCCTATTTTACGAGCCATTTTCCCACCAGATCCGGGTTTCCCCGCAATATTGCCAATATCCATTACAAGCACTTCACGTACAGCACTTACTTTAAAACCTGCTGATTCGAGTACATAACGAGTAACTGTTTCATCTTCAACTAAAATGTGAATGACGGCTTCATCATTAAGGGGAATTCCACATAATCCTTCCATGTTTATACCATTTTTGCCTAGAACCTCCCCCATATCAGCTAGTGTTCCGGGATTATTTTCCAAAATAACAGCTATATCTTTCATTTTATGTTTTTTCTTATTTTTATTTATTTTATTTTTAAATTTGATTCTTGGATGATTTTTTTCTAATGCTTAATTATGTCATCTCCGTATTTAAGTTTTCTTTTAAATTCTACTTAAATGCAATAGATTAAAAGAATAAAGAGATATAATAATTCAGCTTAGAATTTTTTTAAAAATACTCTTTCTCATTTATTCGTCAAAACGGTACGAGCCTTTTTCAAGTTATCAACTCCAATAATTTTTCTGTTTTTCTCAGCTAAATAGATTAGATTATTAGATTATACTTTATAAGGCCTATTTAGAAAGAGATTTTAATCTTGTTCCATCATTTCTTTTACTCTATCAACTATATTAGGAAGAACTTCTCCAATCTGCTCAAAAAATCTCAAGTTAGCTTCGTCGTCGTAAGGAGTTTCGCCCATGTTTAAAATTATTAATTTTGCGCCATTTCTCCACGCAATTCCAGGCATACTTGCTGCCGGTGTTACAACTAAAGATGAACCAATTACAAAAAATACATCCGCTTTTTCAGATCTTCTCATTGATTCTTCGAGTTCGTCCATTGGTAAAGAATCTCCAAAGTTAACTATACTTGAAATAAGCCTCCCTTCACAATTGGGACATTTTGGCTGATTTTTTCGAACTCTTCCCGTCCTATATCCTTGACCCCATTTCTTTTTGTCCCATCCCGCATCTTCAAATGTTAATTTTTTTCCACAATTTAAACATTGCATAAAATATAAATTACCGTGGAGTTCTGCAAGTTTTTCGAAAGGAATCTCAGATTTCGCGTGGAGTCCATCTACATTCTGAGAAATTAGGTAATCAAGTTTACCCATCTTTAACAGTTCCACAATTGCGTAATGTCCTTGATTTGGTCGAACTTGGTCCCAAGGAGGGGATTTTGGAGGTGGAAGACCCTTGTCGCGACGAGTCCATACCCCATCTGGTCCACGATAATCCGGGAGACCGCTATCTGTGCTGATCCCGGCACCAGTAAAAACTACTAAGTTTTTAGATTCGAAAATCCAAGTTGCGGCTAATTCAATTTTTTCTTCTAGTTCCATACAAATAAAATAATTTTTGTAAATAAAAAGGTAATTCATTTAGTTCCTTATACTGTTATTAAAAAAATAAATTCTAAATATTGACGTGTTTATCCAAATTTATCAGTTACTTTATAAAGGTAAATTCTAATTCATATTTAGGGAACATTTATTCCTATACCTTTATATTCAAGAAGGTAGAAATATTATATAGGATAATTTAGGTTGAGTATATTTTGACATATGCGTTAAATTTTAATAAAGATGAGATTATAAACATTCAAATTGATTACGCAAGAATTAATTTTAAACCAGAAGAGTTAAAGTTGATAAAAGCATTAACGAAACTCATTTGTAAGCAAATCTCAATACCAGAACTAGCAATGAGAAGCATTACTTGGTTTACTTTAAACGATTGGCAAAGGAAACATAATATGTCAGCTACTGAGATCGATAATTTCCCTATTTCTGACAAATTAATAGCTTTTAAGGAAATATTTAACATTGGTAAAGAACGCTTAAAAGATATATTATCGTATCCTAAAGATCAAAGTGAAATATTAATTGATATCGCGTTTGAAAGAGCTTTTAAATTGTATTTGGATTATCTCAACAGAATCCATAGATAATATCCCCCGTTTCAAATTGTTACTTTTTTCTCATTTCCAATGAATTAATTAAATTCTTTAGATTGTCCTCTATATTATAGTATTTAATCATCTCATACGCCCCCTCAACATCTTTTAAATTAGACAAATGATGAGAATCACATCCAATTGAAACCATAATACCATTTTTTTTCAATTTATTAAAAAAAATTTCGTATTTTCGAGAGTAAAAACGAGGATAACTCGAATTAAGCTCAATTATTATGTTATATTGTTTTAAAAAACCTAACAAAACATTGAGACCACCTAACATAAAAAAAGAAGGATCAAAATGAGCAAGCCCCAATAGAGGAAATTTATTACTATTACGCCGATCTCTCTTCCAAGTTTCAATTAAGTTTTTAATAAAAGCGATTCCTTCAAGGTTTTCAAGGTATTCAAATAAAATTAAATCGAATTTATTGGGATGGATATTATTTATTATATAATTCTCGGAACTGCTTATATCAATCTCGACTCCCTTAAGAAGATTTAATTTTCTATTTTTTTTTAAAATGTAAGCCTGACAGTGAGAAATTTCTTCCAAATACCTTTCAATTTTATCTAAATTATTAAGTGTGGGTATAATTTTAGATTTCCACGAATTTGAAAAATGGTCAGTAATACAAATATAATCCAAACCTAATTTAATAGCTGTTTTTACAATTTGATTAATAGAATTTTTACCATCTGAATAAGTGGTATGAATATGTAAATTTAATTTTGGTAAGCTCATTTTCTCGAAAAAAATTTAGTAATTAATTCATGCAAAATTAAATCCCTACAGATTTAAATTGCCTGTTTCGTTGCCACGACAAAATCCCACAAAAGAAGAGAGATAATCCAAAAACTATTAGTATCGAAATAAAAAGAGCAGTGCCGGATGTACTGGGAATATAGGTAACGGAAGTACCGATAATAAGAATGATATCTTGGATTGATAATAAATTATTGAATAGAAAATATACTATACTAAAAATAATACCGCACGCAATAAATTGTATAATTGTGATAACTAAATTTGTATAATGAATTATTTTGGATCTTTTTTTTCCTAAATCAATGATCTGAGCGTTGCCTATATTAATTGCGACCTTTTCTTTATCCATTTTCTTAACGTAAAAATAGGCTAATTCTTTGAGGGGTATTAAGTCGAGAATTACTGTCACAATAGTAAATACACACACGCCAATTAAAATTCTATTTATTAGTATCAAAATTGGGTTCACATCTGAAAAGTTATTTATCACCCAAATAAATATTACTAATACGGATAAAAATAAGAATTTAATGCCTGTTAACGTTAAATTAATTGACGATTTATCTGCAATCGTTAATAAATGAAATGCAATTCCAATAATAAAAATAACTAGCCCTAGAATTAGAGCTTCTATTGAAATGATAACACCCAATATTACGGCAAAGGCCAAAAAACAAATGGAAATAAAAATTGGTAAAAATGGAAAAAGAGGCGCTTTGAATGGACGATCTAACTCTTTTCTTGTTCGTCTTAATTTAACGGCAGCAAAATTTACAAATGCTAAACCTACGAAGTAAATAAAATTAGTAATTTCTGCAGTAAACCCAATGCCAGCGAAAAGTACGAATAAAACAACCAAA
>Ga0209986_10001392_pt1 | contig 23192 bp, 13 predicted proteins | sample BlataG_FD_183168 | JGI IMG/M metagenome (GOLD analysis project Ga0209986, IMG submission 183168) | Deep subsurface microbial communities from Black Sea to uncover new lineages of life (NeLLi) - Black_00105 metaG (SPAdes) (version 2) | ecosystem: Environmental > Aquatic > Marine > Oceanic >... | reverse complement strand
TTAACAAATTTGTATTATAATAGAAAAATAGTACCGAGTATTGTGTTACGTAATGCAGATTATATCTTACAGAGATTATTTATTGTAGTCAGTGATTGCATTTCTTGAAGAAAAACTTCATCCTCGGAACTGACAAAACCAAGTTTTATCTTTGAATTATTGGATGTCTCAGATATTGACTTCCTGTTTTTATATGGTATAGTACAAAAGGTGATAAATGAAATTCTGTAAAAAATGTCTTCTTCCAGAAACATATCCAAAACTGAAATTGAACTCAGCGGGGTATTGCAACGTATGTATTGAATATGAAAGGAAATTTGGGGATTTTGATTTTGAAAAATCCGAATCAGAATTGAGGAAAATTTTAGAAAAAGAAACTGCAAAAAACAACAAACTCATTGTAACATGTAGTGGCGGGATTGACAGTTCATACGTTTTGTATTTATGCAAAACTAAATACAAACTTAATATAATCGGCGCCAATTTTGATCATGGTTTCCAATCTGAAACCGCCAAACAAAATCTCTCTAATTTAAGTAAAATTTTGAATATTGGTATTACCACAGTGAAACCGGATTATAGAATTTTATATCGACTATATCGCGATTTTTTGTTAAGAACCGGCGATTTTTGTACGCCATGCTGTCAAGGTTGCTGCCGTTCTGGTTTTGTAGTTGGTGACAATAATAACATACAGACAATAATCCACGGTGGTGTGTCTGGCTCGCGGGTCGAATTCAATGTTCTCGGGATGTATAAACATCATCATGAAAGATTTATGAAGGTAGTTGGTAATGATTACAGTTTTGAGGAATTGCAGGATATAGTAACGCCAACCGATGAAATAAAAAGATTTAATCTCATTTCATTACCTCAATATTTAAACTGGGATGTAAGAAAAATAATGAGAATATTAAGTAAAGAAGTAAACTGGAAGGCGATGCCAAATGGTCGGACCTGGCACGTAGATTGTATGATTGCTGATGCCGCCGATCATTTTCTTCAAAGGAAATTTGGGTTTTCAAGGCACTGGATGAGTATTTCGGCAAATTTACGCGCCGGTTTCATAAGTATTGAAGAAGCTCGTACTATGCTCAATGACCAGGAAGAAGGAGTAAGAGAGGAACCTAAAGAAGCTATTGATGCATTATTGAAAAAAACAGGTCTTGAGAGGAAGGAAATTAACGAACTACCATTTTTTAACAGCGAGCCCGCTATTAAATTTCTACCATAGAATACAATAACAAAAATTACCCTATATTGCTACCAGATGATTTTGATTGACGACTATGTTATTTCGTATATAATAAATTGTGGAAACAGTGAATCTGGTGACAAGCCCTTTTGGCATTGGCGAGAAGTTAATTTTCGAGCTATTGAAAAAGGGCGAGTCAGTTTACACGCTATTCCCTTCTCCTAAAGGCGTCCCCATGTCGTTTCTCGGTAAGATAAACCTTAAATATGGCTTCTTTAGATTTGATCGCGACACGAATGTTGATAAAGCACTACCCAGGAAAGTCAAGTATGTGTGGCATTTGTATGAGGTATATAATGGTTCTTTCACGACAATTTTCAAATCAAACCCATGTGCCACGCTGTTTTTGCTCGATTGGGCAAGAAAAGTCGGCGTCAGTAAATTCATACACCTGTCAAGTGGTGAGGTCTATGGTCAGGGGCATGACCTCGATGAAAAGGCTGGCTATAACCCACACAGTTTTTATGCGACGACTAAATTCGAGACAGAAATACTCTTCCGCTATTATTTTAAGTCATTTGCATTGCACACGGTGCGGGTTTTCTTTCCCTTTGGAAAGAATTCACCGCCTGGGCATGTGTCGAACCTTTATCAAGCAATTAGGGATGGTAAAAGTGTTGATACACAATACAGTATTATTAGTCCGACCTGTGTTGATGACACTATTGCTCCTTTGATGAAGCTTCGGGATATTGATGGGCATGAGGTATTCAATCTATGTGGGAGCCCGGTGGAAGTTGCTGACTTGATTGATAAAATCAAGTATATATGCGCCGGATCGCCAAAAAAAATTAGTGTTGGTAAGTTCGAACTCACCGGGAGCAATTCAAAGGCGAAGCAAGTTTTGGGTTATCAAGAAACACCCCTCAATGATGCAATCAAGAACTCTTTTGGCAAATAGTCCAGCATCGCAAAATACGTGGTTTTCAAACACTCCATAACTGAATGATTGATGTACTTCTTGTAAACCCCAGAGAACAGGGTGGTTTTTTTGAAAGAATGCCTCCGCTTGGTCTGGCCTACATGGCAGCTAATCTTGAGAAGCACGACCACTCAGTTAACATAGTGGATTTGGAAGTGGGGGGAAATGAACTCGGTCCGTGGTTAGAAAAGTCCAAACCAAAGTACGTGGGTATTTCGGGTACAACGCATACGCGTTTTGAGTCTTTTCGTTTGGCAAAAGAAACAAAAGAATTTGACAAAGCCATTGCTACTATCTATGGTGGGGTCCACGCTACCTTCACTGATATCGAGACCCTGGAGTGTATCGAGGATATCGACTATGTGGTACGTGGTGAAGGTGAACATACTATTGTTTCGCTGGTTAATGCCCTTAAGAAGGGCAAAGATCTCAGTAAGGTTAGGGGCATAACCTATCGTGACCACGAAGGTATCCATAGAAATCCACCGGCTGAACGCATCCATGTTCTTGACGATTTGCCGGCGCCAGCTTACCATTTACTTGATATTAACAAGTATGCGCTCAATATGGAATTCATTGACAAACGGGGTATTTCAACTATCACTTCGCGTGGTTGTCTTGCTCGATGCAGCTTTTGTTCAGCTAGCCGTATGTTTAACCATCAGGTTACAACGCACTCGGCGCCGCGTGTCTTGGATGACATTGAGTTGCTCTTTGACAAATTTGGATACAAGGGCATAAAGATTTTCGATAGTACGCTAACTATGCAGCGAGAACATGTAAATGACCTGTGTGACGAAATCACGCGCCGCAGATTGAATTTCCCCTGGGAATGTGAGATACGGGTAGGTACGGTAGATCAGGAAATGCTTGAGAAGATGATTGGTGCCGGATGTTATTACGTAAACTTTGGCGTAGAGTCAGCAAGTCAGAAGGTATTGAACCTTATGCGTAAAGGTTTTACAGTAGAACAGGCACAGGAGCTCTTGGATTGGTGTATTAGAATCAGGTTGAAGACAAAGGTCTTTTTTTCCTTTGGCCACATCGGCGAGACCATGGAAGATGTGGAAAGAACATTCGAGTTTATTGACAAGAACGTGGACAAAATAACAACTGTTGCGAGCGGTGCTGGTGTCAGAATTTATCCTGGTACCTATTTGGAAGAGTACGCCGTGAAAAACAGGTTTCTACCCGAGAAGTTCAAGTGGAGTCTACCTTATGATGATGAACGGTTGGAATCAATACTCCAGACAAGATGTGTGCCAATCTTGCTCCAACCTCAGCTTGGTTTTGTAGAGCTCGAAAGAATCGCGCTCAGGATTTACCGTCGAAGGTTCAGCGGCTTCCGGGGTTTAAAGCGCGGTTTTACAAAGATTACTGACAAAGATAAACTTAAGAAGTTGTGGAACCTTTTGAAAGTGCAGGTCAAACAAGTTTTCAAAAAAGACCGGTCCTTGAAATGAAAATATTGCATCTATCATTTGAGAATTTTCAGGATGTGCCCGGCTTATTGAGTCGCAGCCATAGATTTTTTGATGATGAAGGTGTCCTGGTGACTATGACACCTTCAACCCTGGGTTTTCCCAATGGAATAATGCTAAACTACCCTCTGCTGAATTCTGGTTTGATAAGGACCATGCGCCGGATGACCGGGCGGCAAAACGTCAATGTGCTCGAACATGAATTGAGATTGAGAATCAAGGGCGAAAATATATGGCAGAGGACGTTTTTCAAAATAAGGGATATAATTTGGTTGAATCAACTGCATAAATCATGGCGACGTTTTGACCTCGGTAATTTTGATATTTACCATTTTGATGGCGACTTGCCGTTTATCTTTGGTGACCGCATTTTAAAGAAACTTGAAAATAAGCGGATTGTCACGCATTTTTTTGGCAGTGAACTGAGGAAATGGGGGATGAATCCGTTTCTAAAAGAGTATGCACAGTTAAGAATAACGTCGGAATTGGATCATACAAAGATCGATCCATCGTTAGTGTTTATACCGATTCCTTTTGATGTTAGTGGTATTACGCCGAGACAGCATGAGAATAAAGTGCTGAGGATTGGTCACTCTCCAACGCGTAGATCGGCAAAAGGTACCGGAGATATTATCAAAGCAATCGACAGGTTGAAAAAGAAGATTAATTTCGAATTTCTCCTTATTGAAGGAGTTTCAAACAAAAAGTGTATGGAGCTCAAAGCGACGTGCGATATCGGAATTGACAATATTGGTAATTATGCAGGAACTGGTTATGGCCGAAGCGGGCTTGAATTCCTGGCTTTAGGTATTCCGACAATAGTAGAAATTCTGGATGACTACGAATACCTTTTGCCTGATCATCCTTTTGTCAAAGCGACCAAAAGGAATTTCGAAGATGTTTTGCATAACCTTTTGATAGATGCTGAGCTGAGAAGGAAGAAACGGGAGCAGGGTTTAAAATGGGTGAATGATTTTCCAGCACCCAAGTGTATCATCACCAGGATATATGAGGAATATAGAAGATTAGGTTGGATTAACCCATAAATAAGTTAATCTCTAAATAACAGGGAGAAGTAGGAATTTAACTGAGGTTTACCCACATCTATAGCCTGGTTTAGAAACCGACCTCTTGACAAATCATCGACTGTTGTTATACTTATGTATAGTCAGATGTTGGGTTTGATTATTCAAAAAGAGGAGGTTTGCCTATGAATAAATCATTTGAGTTTCTATTATTATTATATCTGCGATCTGTTCGGCATTGATTAGAAAAAAAGGAGGAAAAAATGATTTGTGGATTGATTATAATTACAATAATATCGTCCATTGGTAGTTTACAAACTATAACCGGATCTTTCAATAATGAAAAATTAGGGGAGAATGTTCTCTGTTTTGGTGATGTAAATGGAGATGGATTCGATGATTTAATGTACACTGCGCGGTACTTCTCTAGTGGGTATCCGACTATTTGGGTTCTCTTTGGTGGTCCGTATTTTGATAATATTCCAGATGTAGAACTTACTTACAATCCGCCCTATTATGGAGATTTTGGATATGCAATTTGGTCGTGCGATCTTAACCAAGATGGATACGATGATATAATAGCCTCTAACCCGATTGAATTTGGGATGAAAGCAGAAGACTATGTAGAATCCCCAACCGAAAATAGAGCAGGAAGGGAAATATTCATTTACTACGGTGCTGAGGACATAAGTGGAATTCGTTATCCAGATATTACTATTCAATGCCCTTCACACGTCGCAAATAACTTATATGAGTTTGGTCTTGATATATGCACAGTAAATTACTGTGTTGGTTGGCCTCCTGTATATGATGCGTATCCTGCTATTGTTGTTGGCTGTCCTCATTGCATTAGTCGGCCGTTAAAAGGCAAAGTTTTTGTGTATCGCGGACCAGATTACCAGAACTATACTGAGTTAGATAACCCTTTACCAGGACTCTATGGCGATAGACTTGGGTTTTCTGTTACTGCGGGAGACTTTAATCATGATTTGATTGATGAAATTGTTGCTGGTGCATATGCATACGGTGCGGAACGCGGTGCTTTTGTAGTGTGGTTGGCTTGGGAAGATATGGGGGTATTGGATCTGTGTTGTGACCCACCAGTAGGTGTTGGTGCAAGGTTTGGCCATGATGTTTCATCAGGAGATCTAACAAAGGATGGATTTCCTGATTTAGCTATCTCAGCATTTCGTAGCCATCCAAACAAAGTTCTAATTTCTTACGGCTATGACGGTTGGGGCTCTGGTTATCCTTGGGTTTTTAATCAGACTCTTGAGTCGCTTTATAATCCTAATTACGATTTTTTCGGTATTTGCCTTTCTTACTGCGGTGATGTTGACAATGATGGAATAGGTGATTTAATTGTTGGCGCCTGTCAAAATGGTTATGCAGGAGTTGGTAATGGCTATGCAGCACTGTATTGCGGTGGTGATGGGAATATTGATCCTGATCCAGACTTTGTAGCATTTGGTGAAGCTTACGATGATGGTTTGGGAGATGAAGTTAACGTGAGGGCTGGCGATATGAACGGTGATGGCTATGCTGATTTCGCAGTTAGTGCTCCTTATTATGACGAAGGCGGTAATCAAACCGTTGGTAAGGTATATATCCATGGTGAACTTAACTTACTGAGTTCAGATCCAGGTGCTTTGGCTTACAATGGCAACAGACACTTCGTGCGTATCCCAAATTCCAAGGTAATGCATCTTGTTTATACCTGCAATGGCAAAATTCTTTATAGCAACTCTATTGATGAAGGAGTGACTTGGGACTATACACCATTCGAACTTGGTCAGGGTTCTTATCCTGCGGTTGCATTGAGTTCTGCTGGTCTGCCCTCAGTAACCTGGACTGATGATGCTGGTGGTTTATGGTACAGAAGACAAATTCAACCTGAAGAATGGAGCGACGTCTATCATCTTTATAATCCCGCAGTCTCTAATCTTCCTTTGAATTCGCCAGCTTCGATAGCGATTATCCCATCAACTCCGAATGTAGTTCATATTCTGGTGACCCGTTCCGGAGGAATTCCGAATGGTGGACCAAAACATACAGTCGAGAACTATTCATTTCCCATTACCAATCCTGGTCAAGGTACATTTGAACTAATCGAACAAGTCTATGGTCCTCTAGAACCTCCACTCCGTTCTTTTCCATCAATCACCAAAGATTTTGAGAATGGACTGCATGCGGTCTGGCAGCGTGTGGATACGATTTGTTATGCGACAAAAGAGATTGGGCAAGACTGGAACAACTGGGGCTGGCAGTTTTTTGAATACGGTCTTCAATCTGCCCATCCATTTGTTGAAACCTATGGGGATTCAATATTTGTGGTCTGGCAGAGAAAAGAAGGCTTTTACAATTATGAAGAGGTCTATCGAGCAGCAAGACACCTTTCTTATACTTTCGGTTGGCGCAACTTCAGTCTAACATCTGAGACTGCATCTCTTTATCCTGTTAATGCCTCGGGCTTTTTCACAGTCTTTGTTGATTTACCCAGTCCACATATGAATACCTGGTGGGAAATCTATTATAAAACTCGTCCTCAAGAACCTCGTTATAACATCAGCCAAACACCTTACACCTGGTCACACTATCCACATTCATCTGCAAGATTCTGTGCCATCAGTGGTTCTTATCTTTATACTGCTTGGCTTGACAAACCCGGGGCTGCATATGCAATACGATTCAAAAGGATTCACCATATACCACGTGATATGGCTTATCTGACCTCTTCTAATGGTCATAACCCTTCCTCTCCTTATCTGATTGCCCGTGACAGTTGCATATCTACCTGGCAGGTTCCAGTAGATATTGGCTATGAGACAATTTCCTATCAATTCCCTCTTGAACCCGGTTACCTCTATAAATTAAAGGCAGTTGCCTATCATGAATCTTCTGGTGAATGGCGTGAATGGATAAAGATTGATAATAACCTGCAGCGTCTTATTAAGTATAATGCATACGAACCAGAAACATTAGAATTCTGGATTCCGCCAGCGTTTTACCAGGATAGTCTTATTGAGGTGGTTTTTAACCGTGTCACAGGTGATTTTGCTGCAATAGGTCCAATCTTTATTTATCAGTTTGAATATGAGCAAGGTGAAGGTGGATTCCCGGGTGGTCCAATGGCACAAGAAAGTCAACCTTTGAGTAAAAACTCCTTTGCGATTGCTCCGAATCCATTTACCAGGGCAATAAAGATTGCACTTCAGAGTCAGACACAAAAAGAAATCAGTGTAAAAGTATATGATGTTGCAGGTAGATTAGTGAAGAACCTCTTTACCGGAAGCGTTAATACAAATCAAATGCTAACCTGGAGTGGTGAAGACGAGAACAACAGAGTAACTGCTCAAGGTATCTACTTTATTCGCATTGAAAATCTTGCTTCAGGTGAAACCGGTGTTTATAAGGTACTTAAAGTCAAATAACAATCAAAAGATAGGGTGGGGTGATACTCATCCCGCCCTATCTTTTAAGGTGAATAGTTTCACATATTTTTCACAAATTATTAGTATACTATAAATAAAGGAAGAAATGGCATTTTTATTAATGTTACCATTCTTATTTGTTAACTTCGTGCAGAAGTGGTATATCCCTCAGGGAGTAAGTGGTTTTGGCAATACGATAATTCAGATTTTGGATACTGACCGGGATGGTAATTTAGAATTCATTTTCACTACATATGGGAGCTGGCCAGCTTATATTTATTTCTACGAATTGCATCTACCTGATATTTGGGAGATAGATTCAGTTCTACTTCCTGGTGGAGATCTTCTATGGGATTCAGGAGACTTTGATGGAGATGGACTTTATGATCTTGCTCTGCAATTTCACATTGAGAATCCATCGTTGGCGGATGGGATAATGGTTTTTGAATCCCCTGATTCTTTTTCATATCCTACAGATGAGGTGTGGCGGGATACAGTAGGACAACCGGCAGTGACACCGATTTCAGTTTACGATATAGACCAGGATGGGCTTCCAGAAATTGTAAAAGTTGGTGCAAACGGAATAGATTTTGTTATCTACGAATCCATTGGAGACAATTTCTATGATAAAATATATGAAGATACAATACAGGGTATTAATACCCCTTTATCTACACTTGGCTTTGGTGACTTTGACGAAGATGGTAAAATAGAATTTGTTTTAGGTAATTTGAGTGATGGTGCTGGAGGCGCTAATTATTGGCTCTATGAATCACCAGCAGATAACATTTATGAGTTTATCCATTTAGGTTCAGTCCCGACCAAAAACATCAAGGATTGCTTTTCTGTCTCTGACGCGGATGGCGATAGTAAGTTGGAGTTTGTGGTGAAGGGGTTTACACCACTGGATGCCCGAACCCATGCCTTTATCTTTGAGGCAACCGGAGACAATACCTACGAAATTATCAAATCCTTTAATCTTGCTGGTGGTGATTATTATGGTGGTTATTCTGAGGCTGGTGATGTTGATGGAGACAGTATCCCGGAGATTGTTCTTGAATCTGCTTCGTATGTTTATATTATCAAGGCTGCGGGCAACGATTCATTTTATGTCTGGGAGACGTTACCCGGACATGCAAGTGGTTCCTGTGTGCGGATTTTTGACATTGATGGCAATGGTTTAGCCGAGATTATCATTTCGGGCAATAATGAAACCAGAATCTACGAGTATGACCCCGGTGGGATTGAGGAAGGAAAAAATACAGCACAAGCCGCGCGAATAAGCATTGCTCCAAATCCATTTATCCAAGGCTTAAACATTAAATTTCAGAATCAGACTGAAAAAGTGGTTAGTGTTAAAGTTTACGATGTTTCTGGTAGGTTGGTGAAGAATCTTTATACAGGAATTGTTAACGGTAACCACACATTGAATTGGAGTGGTGATGATGAAAACGGCAGAGCAGTTGCTCAGGGTGTTTACTTCATACGAATTGAAAATCTCAAGACTAAAGAAATACTTGTTCATAAGGTGCTGAAGATAAAGTAAATAATAGAAGCTGGGGAAGAATTCTTCCCCAGGTTGCTTTAGATTAAAGAAACTATTATGTCATTAATGCTACTTAGTTTACTTTTATTTGGTGATTTCCAACAAAAATGGTATATTCCACAGGGAACGAATGGTCCAGCAGGGAAGGTGCTCATTGGTGATACAGACCGAGATGGAAATTATGAGTTTATCTTTACAACCTATGGTGGTTCATTCACAATCTATTTTTATGAACTACACTTACCCGATACCTGGGAGATAGATTCATGTTCATATCTTTATAGCCCTCTTTTATGGGATATAGGCGATTTTGATTTAGATGGACTTAATGACTTAGCAATACACGCAAGTGCTACCGAAAGTTTTCCGACCATGGTCATTTCTATTGCTGAATCCCCTGATTCTTTTTCATATCCTACAGATGAGGTGTGGCGGGATACAGTAGGACAACCGGCAGTGACACCGATTTCAGTTTACGATATAGACCAGGATGGGCTTCCAGAAATTGTAAAAGTTGGTGCAAACGGAATAGATTTTGTTATCTACGAATCCATTGGAGACAATTTCTATGATAAAATATATGAAGATACAATACAGGGTATTAATACCCCTTTATCTACACTTGGCTTTGGTGACTTTGACGAAGATGGTAAAATAGAATTTGTTTTAGGTAATTTGAGTGATGGTGCTGGAGGCGCTAATTATTGGCTCTATGAATCACCAGCAGATAACATTTATGAGTTTATCCATTTAGGTTCAGTCCCGACCAAAAACATCAAGGATTGCTTTTCTGTCTCTGACGCGGATGGCGATAGTAAGTTGGAGTTTGTGGTGAAGGGGTTTACACCACTGGATGCCCGAACCCATGCCTTTATCTTTGAGGCAACCGGAGACAATACCTACGAAATTATCAAATCCTTTAATCTTGCTGGTGGTGATTATTATGGTGGTTATTCTGAGGCTGGTGATGTTGATGGAGACAGTATCCCGGAGATTGTTCTTGAATCTGCTTCGTATGTTTATATTATCAAAGCTGCGGGCAACGATTCATTTTATGTCTGGGAGACGTTACCCGGACATGCAAGTGGCTCAAATGTGCGGATTTATGATATTGATGAAAATGGTTTAGCAGAGATCGTAATTTCAGGTAACAATGAAACCAGAATCTATGAGTATGATCCAGGCGGGATTAAAGAAACCGCTCTGTGCTTTACGCCCAACGCTCAATGCTTACTCCGGGTTTTTCCTAATCCGTTCAAAGAGAAACTGAATATCAGATACCAAACAACTGACAATAACAATATGAATTTAAAAATCTATGATGTATCAGGTCGTCTGATCAGGTCATTCAACCATTTAACCAATTCACCGATTAGCCAAATTACTTGGGATGGCAAAAATGAGAATGGCAGAGCGGTGGCGCAGGGTGTTTACTTCGTACGAATTGAAAATCTTGATACTAAAGAAACACTCGTTCAAAAGGTACTAAAGATATTATCAAGGCAATAGAGAATCTAAAATGGAAGCTTAGTTTCGAATTTTCTTTAAATAGAAGACTCGGTTGGGTTAATCAATAGATATAGAAAGGGTCCATATCATATAGATACCCAGCACTGCCTGGTGCTTTGAACGCATCGAGTTGCAGCCCTAAAAGATCGAGGTAGGAGACAAAGAGCCTTTCTTCATCTACACCACAATGGGTGGCGACATGAGAGAAGACGAGCCAAACCCTTTTGTTCCCGCTAAGCCTTTGTAGATCTTGGTAATAATTGGTCCAGTCCGAGCGGGATTCAATGCCCTCGACATATTCAACAGGAAAGCCATATCGATCATGATAATAACGAAATGCATTGAGTGAAGCATAGTAAACATATATAACATCGCCATTTTGCCAATTCTCGTCAACGTATTCTAATACTGTACGGAGTTCTTCTGGGGCGCGCGGTTTGATAAGGTGATAGCCGGCAAGCAATACTGGATGAATGAGCAGGATGACAACCAATGCTATTCCCAGGAAGTTTGACTGATGTCTTATTTTGTTTCTGATATCGTTGATCCCCTGGGCAATGACCAGGATCATAAATGGCGTCAGAAAAAGGAGTAGTCTACCTTCAAAAGGGTATCTGTGCAAACCTGATGCGATTAAAGCCAGAAGGATCGGCAAAACCAAAAGCAAGATAATTTTTTTCTTGTACCTGAACATTATGGCACAACCCCACAAGAAAGCCAGTACTGCTAATAACAGTTCATATATTGAAAGCCCCACCGGGAATTTGAAAGTTCGCAAAAAGACATAAGCAAACCATTTGATATCAGAGAGCGAGGTCGGGGGTAAAGGCATGAAACTTGACTGCCAAGCGGTTAATAGTTGTTCGTGTTTGCACAGGCTACTGAGGGTGACAAGGTAATTGGCAAGAAAACTTGCTAAGCCAAGCATGGTGGCGATAAGCAGATTGGGAAGTGTAGACCATTGCGGTCTGCGTAGGGCGTAGATGTATATGACTATGAGCGATGCGCAAAATACGAATAGAGCCGGGTGTGAAAACCAGAGGCAAAGGGCACTGACAAAGCCGAAAAGCATTGTGTATTTGATCTCGAATTTCTTGTCGAAAACCAATATTGCCAACCAGATAATTAAAAGTGCTATGAAAACGTCGCTAGAGTATTGTTTTACTTCTGAAGTAAAGTAAATCAAATGATCACCGACCGCAAAAAGGACAAGGGCGATGGTAAGCGACTGTTCACTTATGGTTTTCTTGGCAACTTTGTAGAATAGGAATAGCGCACCTATTCCCGTGATTAAAGGCAAGAAACGGAGTCCCAATTCACTCAGCCCAAAAAGCGTGCTCATGAACTTCTGCAACAATAAGAAGCCAACCGGAGCAGCCTGCGTATAGTCGAGTGGTCTGAGCAGTTGAGCATATGAACGCTGCACAATGTTCAATGCCAGTGCCGCTTCCCCCTCAGTGAGTGAGCGATTATAAATGAACTGTGCGATCCTTAATACAGCACCTACCCCTATTATTAACCAGGGGATTATTCTCGAAGAGAACAGAGAGTTTTTTGCTCTATCGTCAATCTCCATTATTCCCATTATATTAAACATAGTATACAAGTCAACCGTTTTTCAGGACGATAGCCTTGACTTTGTCAAAAAAGCGTGTAGAATATCCCCATGATTTTAGATAAAGAGTACGGACCACCTTTAAGGACGCAATACATAATGGCTTGGTCATGTCTTCCTTATATGCATATTGACAAATAGTCAATTTCCATTAAAATTATGTTGGACTTATGATTGATATGGATGTGGTTAAATACTTGGTAGAAAAAAAGGTGCCGGTTGATGAGGCACTTAAAAAATACTTTGCTGGCATAAACGCCTTTTTTGACGTAATGTATTATTCCATTGGCAATGGTAAGAGGATAAGGCCTATTCTCACCATTGCGAGTTACGAGGCTAGCGGCGGGAAAGATTCTGAGCAGATAATGCCGATAGCCTGCGGTCTTGAATTGATCCATACTTACTCGTTAATCCACGACGATTTACCAGCTATGGACGATGACGATTATCGAAGGGGTAGAGTTGCTGCCCATAAAAAATTCGGGGAAGCCATGGCTATACTCTCTGGCGATGGTCTGTTCGCTCATGCCTTTGAACTCTTTGCACGGGGGAATGGGTTGATTCAAGAGAAACTCGCGGTAATAAAGTCAGTCAGTGAGGTGGTTGGGCCAAAAGGGGTTGTCTATGGTCAAACCCTTGATATTAGTAAAGACATGGCTCTGACCCCAAAATCCTTAAGACTCATTCATCTAAATAAAACCGCCAAATTTATCGCGGTTTCATTGAAATGCGGTGCGATAATGGCACAGGCATCCACATCTTTAATTGATGCATTATACAAAGCGGGTATCTGTATGGGCATGCTTTTTCAATACACTGATGATATCCTCGATGTCGTAGGTGAAAAGGAAAAATTGGGTAAGACTCCAGGTAAAGATGTCGCCGCGGGTAAGCTGACCGCACCGGCAGTCTATGGTTTGGGAGGTGCAAAGTTTCGTGCTCGGCGGTATGCTGAGCTCGCCAAAGAGAGGTTTTCCAGACTTGGCGAGAGATTTGATATCTTCAGTAGGATTACCGAGTTTATACTGGATCGGACATTCTGATATTATGTTCTCATGTAATTACACAGTCCTATGGTTATTCTAAGTAAGATCAAAGGTCCCAAGGACTTGCAGGATCTAACACTCGAGCAATTACAGGTACTTGCTCGTGAAATCAGAGAGAAGATCATCAATACGTGTGCTCAGACCGGTGGTCATGTTGCACCTTCGTTGGGGGTTGTAGAATTGACCATCGCGTTATACAAGGCATTTGATGTTGATGTCGACAAAATCATCTGGGATGTTGGCCACCAAACCTATGCTCAGAAACTGATTACTGGCCGCTACTTGAAATTCCACACGATAAGAACATATAAAGGGATTAGTGGTTTTCCAAAGAGGAAAGAGTCAAAATACGATGTCTTTGACACCGGGCATTCTTCGACCTCTTTGTCTGCAGCAACCGGTTTTGCTTTGGCAAGAGATCTGAAGGGCGACAAGTTCAATATAATAAGTGTTATTGGTGACGGATCATTAAGTGCGGGTATTGCTTTTGAAGCACTCAATCACTTAGGTCATTTGAAAAAGGACGTGATTGTTGTCTTAAATGATAACGAGCGTTCTATCGGTGACACAGTAGGTGCGCTGTCTCAATATCTAACAAGAATTATTACGACGCGGACCTACAATCGCTTTCGCGATGACCTATGGAAATTCCTGGGTAAATTTCCACCGTACACGAGAGACCGGAGCAGGAATCTTGCCAAGTTATTCCAAGAGGGATTAAAGGGTCTGTATGCACCGGCAGTGATCTTTGAAGAACTTGGCTTCCGATATATTGGTCCGCTCAACGGCCATAAGCTAAGTGAGCTGATCGATACTTTCCAGAGAGTAAAAGAGATGAAAGGCCCAAGGTTTATCCACGTCGTGACGAAGAAAGGCAAGGGATTTGAGGCTGCTGAGAAGCATCCTGAAGCATTTCACGGCATCGGACCCTATTGTCCAGAGACCGGAGAAGTGAAAAGCAAGGCGCAATCCTGGACATCGGTATTCGGCGATGCCATTGTAAGGCTTGCCAAGAAAAACAAAAAGATCATCGCTATTACTGCTGGCATGTGCCTGGGGACTGGTCTGAAAAAGTTTCGTGAAGAAATACCAGAGCGATTCTTTGACGTTGGCATCACTGAACAGCACGCAGTGACCATGGCTGCAGCACTTGCTATACAGGACTATGTACCGGTTTGTGCAATTTACTCAACATTCCTTCAGCGCGCCTATGATCAAATTATCCATGATGTTTGCCTGCAGGATGTACCGGTTATTTTTGCAGTTGACCGTGCCGGTCTGGTTGGCCAGGATGGCCCAACCCACCATGGTCCATTTGATATTTCATTTTTTAGATGTATACCGAATATAATCGTCGGCGCACCCAAAGACGGCGATGAATTGATTGCGATGCTCAAGACCGCAGTCAGTGAGCATAAACATCCCTTTGTAATACGCTATCCAAGGGGTACCTGCCCGCCGGTCAAGAATAATAACCCTGATACGATCCCCATTGGTAAGTGGGAGATCCTTGAGCAAGGTCGAGATATCGCCGTGATCGCGGTCGGGTCAATGGTCAAGCAAGCACTCAGTGCCCTCGTTATTTTGAAGCGCAAGGGTCTGAACCCGACAATAATAAATGGTCGTTTTATCAAACCCTTAGATACTGATATGCTTCAAGAGCTCTCAAGGGGCGTTTATACAGTCATCACAGTTGAGGAGAACACACGCCGCGGTGGTTTTGGCAGCGCCGTAATGGAATACTTCTCAGAAAAGGATGAACCGGTCAAAGTCCATTGCATTGGTCTTCCCGATACGTTCATTGAACATGGTTCGATAGATATCTTATTAGAAATCACAGGACTTAATGGAGCGGGTATCGCCGACAAAATACTTTCTTTTATATGAATTTAATACTTTCAATCATTCTTTTTTCGCAGTTGTCAACGCCCTATGAGACCCAGGTATTTCTCGATGCTGACGGTACGTTTCTGATCTATGCACGTTATTATCAGGGGGAGTTTATAAGCATTGACAGTGTGGTGAGTGTTGATAAGTACCTCGATGCAGGTCTTATGCTACGTAATCGCGAGGTGCTTTTACACCATCTCAAGCAGGGTTTGAGACAAAAAGGTGGCTATGCAAGCCAGGGTCTGTTCGGTACTTTTGAAATAGCTTTGCCTAAAGGTGGTTTTAGTGATTTCATGGGCGAAACCAGCAAACTTGATGTAGGTGGACACGTCAATATTACTATCGGCGGTAGCGAGACGTTTATTTCAAACCTCCCTGGTGAATCTGAATTCTCCTGGTTGCCTGAATTGGAGATGAAACAGGAGATGTCGATAAAACTTGACGGTGAGGTTGGTGACCGGATGCACGTCTATATTGACCATAATTCAGAGAGGATAAATGAAACTGAAAATAAGATTACAGTTTCTTACCGTGGTCGGGAAGATGAAATAATCCAAGAGATTGAAGGTGGTGATACTGATCTGTCGATCCCAGCGACTACATATACTGGTGACATACCTTCGCATCGCGGTCTTTTCGGAATCAAATCATCGGCAAAACTAGGTCCTTTAGATATCGTCGCCATCGCATCAAAAGAACAGACCAAAACCCAGGAAATAGAGATAGAGGGTTCTACCCAGGCCCAGTATGACACGACCTGGGCAAAGTACTATGAACGCCGTCGTTTCTTTTACGTAGGTACGTATGATTCAATCGTTAAGCTAAAAGTTTATGTCGATGATAATGATGCTCAGAATAATAATCAGGGCGTAACATTCTTTGCCCATGCTTACCTTGATATTAATGATGATAATATCCCTGACGACACGACTATTCAGACAAATCGTCAAAGCGGTTATTTCACTGAGCAGCTGGAAGGTGATTTCTATTTTCGTATCCCGCAATCAAACATAATTGAGCTCAATTATCAGCTGCCTAATAACCAAGTGCTCGGTGTTTGGTATGTAAAGATAAACAGTCTGGGACAAACCGATACAGTGGGTATTGTAACTGATGCAATACATAGCGATACAATGCAGCTAAAATTGATCTGTCCTGATATCCTCGATATATTGTCATATACTTGGCATTATGAAAAGAAAAACTACTACCAGGTAGTAGCACCCGGGTCTAAGCTCGATTCACTACGCATCTACTATATAACATCGGGCGGCGAGCATATAGATAATCAGGATGGTGTGCCTTTTATCCAACTCCTCGGACTCGATAATGATAAGAACAACCTGATCGATGAAAATATTGTTTTTTTCCAGGGGCGCGGTTTACTTATTTTCCCAGACACCATGCCTTTTGCATCGGCGGTGCTTGAAAACCCAGACATCGAAATTTACACTAATCCGAATATGACCGAACCAGGCACGTTCTATTTGTATAAAAAATCCATGCAAGCTAAAGCAGTCTACATGTTGCCTGAGAACGTGAAGAAGGTAACGGTATTTGTTGATGAAGTATTGCAGGATTCTATAAAGGACTATCATGTGGATTATGATGGTGGCATACTTGAATTCAGAAAACCTATATTGCCGACGCAAAAGGTCAGGATCAAGATTGAATATGCGCCATTCTTCTCAGCGGCAGAAAAATCTCTTGTTGGGCTGCGCAGTACGGTGAGACCTTTTGGAGATGCAATGCTTGGGTCTTCGTTCTTCTATCGGACAGAATCGTATCCAATGGACCATGTCCGGCTAAAAGAAGAACCTTTTAACAGGATGGTCTGGGAAGTAGATTTCTCCTATCCGCAGGATTTACCGGTTATTACAAAAGTGATCGATTGGCTGCCCTTGGTTGAAACGGAAACTGCTTCGAGGGTGAACATCAATTTTGAGGGCGCGTACTCTTTTTCTAACCTCAATGCCAAAGATGAGGTCTTTCTTGATGATTTGGAGTCATCGACCGTGATTAGCAATGATATTTCTGTTGCTAAGATCTCTTGGGCACTCTGTTCAAAGCCGATTGACAAAGATACTGCTAACTTTGTGCAGAACAGGATAATCTGGCATAATCTTCGTAAGGAGGATGTTCTCCATGCCGATGATATATATGAGGATCCTCTGGATCCTAATGAAGCAGCTGATGTTCTGAAGATAATTTTCCAGCCTGAACATGATTCGTCTTTTGGTGGTTTGACCCAATACATCTACAGTGAGAACTTCGAAGATATTGAGAACCTTGAACTAATAATAAAAGGCAAAGGCGGTGTTATTCATGTTGATTTTGCACAGGAGATCAGCGAAGACCAACTGTGTCGAAATAAAAGCGGTGAATTGGTTGGTTATCAGGCTTTTGACGATGAGGATAATGACAACAACAATGTTTGGAATCAGATGAGCGAGGATACTGGTTTGGACGGCGTGTACGGCGATGATGATGATTATGTGCAGGGTGCGCTTGATGATGGTAATGATGATTACCAAATCTATGACTATACCGGTGGCACAAACGGTACTGAGGGTAACGCATTATGGGATACAGAAGACCTTGATCGCGATGGCAATTTGAACACAAAGAACCGTTATTTCAGTTATTCAGTAGATCTTGGCGACACAACTTCAACACGCTACATAAAAAACGCTGGTTTGACTAATGGCTGGAAAATGTTCCGGGTGTCAATTAAAGATTCTCCAGAAATGGATACAGTGTTCGGTCAACCAGATTGGCACGATATTAAATACGTTAGGATTTGGTTTGATGGTTTTACCAGTACCGAGACCCTGATGATATACAAATTGAGTGCCACGGGCAGCAGATGGAAGAACTACGGTTTTGTTGGCGGTAAGTTACCGCCGCCTGGTGCGGTCTTTACGCTTACCCCGGTAAACACCAAAACTCATTCATATTACAGATCACCCTACCATGAGGAGTATGATCAGTTTGGTCAGACCAAGACTGAGGGCGGTCTGGAATTCATGGTTGTGAATATCCCTCAGGGGATTAGCTGCGTTGCCCACCGTAGAACTGATGAAAATGAGGATTATCGTGCCTATGATACACTGACTTTTTACTTGAATGCGCACAATACAAACCCTCTTATTTCATTAAGATTGGGCAGCGATAGCCTGAACTTTTATGAGTACACTACTGAATACAATAATGGTGAGTTGGGCATTAACAATTACCGACTCTTCAAAATTTCTATGCAGAGCTTCATCGACCTGAAGAGGGATAGAGATCCAGATGCTGATACGGTCAGCGATTTTACTCATACGGTTGTTGGTAACCCCTCATTGTCCAATAACCGGTATTTCGAAGTAAGAATTACCAATCAGTTTGTCACGTCACTGACCGATACAATATGGTTCAATGATATAAAGTTGAAATCACCAAAATCAGAAGTTGGCAGGATCTTTCGTGGGAATGGTTCACTCATACTTGCTGACCTTGCATCATTGAACTTCGCTTATGATGAATCAAACGGTCGGTTCAAAAGATTGTCTGAGTCCAAGGGCATCTCAACGGCGAGCGCTGGTCGAGGCTACTCAGTAAGTGGAAATATCTCGCTCGATAAGTTCCTACCTTTGGATTGGTACTTCAAGATACCGGTTGGCATGAGCTTCCGAAAAAATACCTCAGAACCAAGATTCTCCTATTATTCTGATGATGTTGAGATTACAGGGGAGGATCGAGAAGAACAAAAGTCCAAGACTCTGATGCGTTCATATACCGTTGGTTTTTCCAAGTCACAATCAAAAAACTGGTTTATGAAAAATACAATTGACCGAATCACCTTTAACCATGACCGAACCCAGATCTATTCGCGGTCTGCTCTTAGCGCTGATACATCAGGCATCAAGAATTTCAGAGGTTCTTACACACTCGCCCCAAATCTGAGCTTCACAGTGCTCAAGCAGAAATTCTTTCTTTTACCGAAGAATATTAATTTCAATGCCATCTACGCTGATAATTCAGTGAAAGCGTACCATCGTTCAAGCCTTGCTGATTCTTTTGAGCAGACTATCGGTGGTGCACAGCATCGTAAAACTCTGACGCCATCTTTCTCGGTTGCCTATTCACCCCACTCTATTATCAACGCTAATTATAACTTTGCTCAAACCCGCGATTCAGTTTTTGCGAGTAAGCGATACGGTGAAGAAGTGAGTAGAAACCAGAGTTTTAATACTTCGTTCTCTCCAAATCTTAAAATCGTCACACCGCGGTTCACATTCAACTCATCTTATAATGAAGATTTTCGTTTTGAGATCAGGCGGGACCAGGATCTGCGTAATGTAAGCAATAGTGGGACTTATGGTGTTGACGGTGCTGTAAAAGTGGGCAGTATTGTGAGACTATTTACAAGCTTGAGAGACGAGACTAAAGATACGCTCTATGTTGCTGGCTCGCCCGGGTGGATAGCCAAACAAATTGAAAGATTTGTAGGTTACATACAAAACGTGCAATTCAGATACTCACGACAGCGTAGTTCCAATTACCTCAATGTAAAAACACGCCCTGACTTCGATTATCAGTGGGGGTTGGTCGATTCGATACCTCCTGACGATATTGCCCAAGGTAGTTTTCCTGGTCGGGGGGTTGTTGACAACTATGGGTTATCGTCTGGGTTCAATTACAAATTCTTGAGTGCTAATGGTGGTTATACTGGTACTGTGAACCGAACTTTCAATTATGGTGGAGCACAGACCAGAACAGATAACATGTCGTACCCGAACCTGAGTGTCCGCCTTATGAAGCTCGAAGCCCTTCCTTTTCTAAAGAAATGGTGTCGCAACTCATCCATTCTGACAAATTTCAGCCAGACATTTGAAAAACGCTACAATGTGGTTGCTGATTCAGCACTTGACTTGGTTTCAGATTCTAAGACCTTGAATTTATCTCCTGTGGCAAGCTGGCAAGCAGGTTGGATCAAAGGGATATCAACGACCCTGGAGGTTAACTATTCAGAGACAAATAGCAGAGATTATTATGCTGACACCATGGCCGTGGAGTCAAAGATGATTACACGGGGTGGCTCAGCAAGTTTTGCCTATACTTTTAGTGCGCCAAAGGGTATAAATATACCACTCCTCAAAGGGATAAAATTTTCCTCTAACCTATCAGTGAACTTGACGGTTAATTATAACCGGAGCACTAACTATTATAACGATCTCTTAAATCCCGCGACCAATACGAGCACCTTGAGTTCAACAGTCGGGATGTCTTATAATTTCTCCTCGTCCATAACCGGCGGTGCCAATTTCGATTACTCGAAAAGCGATGACATAAACAGTGATCAGGACACAAGAAGGGTTGGGCTCAATATCTGGACAAACATAAATTTTTAGACAAAATGGCTCTCGGAGTAAACAAAGAGCGTAGAGGTTCCTTTAGATGTTAAACAAGGTTGCTGGTTTTCTCCAGGTGCTAATGATATCAGTAATTTTGTTTATTAACATAGACTTACTGTCCGCGCGTCTACCCTATAAGCACTTTACTGATTTTTGCCACATTGGCGAGCGGGTACCAGGGACTTCAGGCCATGAGAAAGCCGGTGACTATATCATCAGCAAGATAAGCAATCCTGAGGTTGATTCATTCTTCACACACGGCGCGTGGTTCTATAATATCTATAAAAGGTTTCCAGGTGGCAATTCAAGGATCGGGATTGCTGCACACTGGGATTCTGACATTGATTGCCCGGGCGCGAACGACGGCGGGTCAGGTGTCGCAGTTTTGCTGAGTTTAATCGATACACTCAGTCTTAACCCGCCTCCAATGAGCGTGGACATTATCTTCTTTGACGGCGAGGATGTTGATAAAGCGGCACTTCTTGGCTCCAATTATTTTGCCTCAAAATGCGTTGACCATTATTCATTCATACTGGTTCTGGATATGATTGGCGACAAAGATCTGCAGATTTTTCAGGAGGGTCATTCAGTACAGTTCTTTCCCGATTTAGTTGATTCTATTTGGCGCATCGGTATGGATATCGCGCCGGCTGTTTTTATCCCGGCGATTAAGTATTATATTATCGACGACCATTATTCCCTTATCAAGTATGGAATAAGAGCGATAAACATCATTGATTTTGATTATCCATATTGGGATTCTGAAGATGACACGTTTGACAAATGTAGTGAGGAAAGCCTGGAAACCATGTATCGATTTCTTTTGAGAATTGTCTATCCGGAATACATCTATTGAAAAATACCTAAATGCCTAAAACACCTAAATACCTAAAAATTATTTCATTATGAGTAAGCGCGAAATATTGGTTTTGGTAATCCTCATCGCAGTTCTTATTGCATTGAATATTGTAAACTATGCAAAGCGAGAGAGGCTAAAGGCAAATACCCTTGTTGTTGTTGAAGAGATCGCGGTAAAGATACCGATAAATAGTGCCCAAACCGACGAATTGGATGTGCTGCCCGGGATTGGCCCTGCCTTAGCCGGTAGAATAGTGGCGTACCGCAAAGAACATGGTCCATTCAAAACAGTAGAGGATATCAAAAAGGTTAAGGGTATTGGAAACAAGCTTTTTGAGAAAATGCTTCCATTTATAGAGCTATGATGGGCAGAGTGCTTATTTAAAAGGAGGAAAAATGTTATTGTTTTTATTGATACAGTTATTCAATGTTGACCAGGGGAAACTCGATTGGGTAATGGAAACAATGAGGAGTCATTATAATCAACCCATTGTAAGCCAAGATGCACATATAGAACACGGGATATGTTCTGGAAGTGGCCTTTTATACTTGAAGGATATGGAAATAGAATTCAGCCGTGATGATATTATTGTCGGTGACGAACCTGCCGAGACTTTGAATATAAGCGGCTATTTTTATAATGATGGAGATATCATCGTTATAAATGACGGTGTTTTGAGTATAAAAAGCGCAGATTTCAATCTTGATGGTAATATTATTACTGCTAATCAAGGCCAGACAATAGTGGATTCAAGTACCCTTAACTTCATCCAACACTATATATACCATCATCTAATAGTTGTAACTGACACAGCACACTTTTCGATTACGAATTCTGAAACCAGTTTTAGTGGTTATCCGTTCAGCGTGAGCATTCAGGGTACCAGTTCATTTATTATGGATAATGTAGTTAATCAGGATTGGACAACTGCCGGAGTAGCAGAAAACGCTTCTGTATATCTTGACAATGTCGGTATAACCGGTGAATGGTTGTTTACTGACGATTGCTCGGCGCAGTTTAAAAATGTTGATAATTTTCTGACTTGGTATTTTTCCCCTGATTCATCGGTCATCGATTTCACGTTTCCCAATGGCGATACCGTATACGGGTTTTACTTTGATTCGACCTTGAGTAATGTAAGCGGTATTGGTTATCATGTGGAAATCGACAGCTCAACCGATTGCATGTGGGCAACTATACCATTGAAAGGCTCT
>Ga0209986_10001391_pt1 | contig 23194 bp, 19 predicted proteins | sample BlataG_FD_183168 | JGI IMG/M metagenome (GOLD analysis project Ga0209986, IMG submission 183168) | Deep subsurface microbial communities from Black Sea to uncover new lineages of life (NeLLi) - Black_00105 metaG (SPAdes) (version 2) | ecosystem: Environmental > Aquatic > Marine > Oceanic >... | reverse complement strand
CCTGGTCGCGGAGAAGAATCCCAAGGACAGCGAGACGAAACAGTTCGTGTCGGCGATCACCGACCGACTGGCCGCGCTGTCGGCGGCCGTGACGGCCGCGGAGAATATGCCCGGCCCCCGCCGACGGGCCGCCCAGGCTTCCATCGGCGAACAACTCGACGGTATCGACGCCGACATCATGGTCCGCCTCGGTGTGCTCTAGTGCTACCGGCACTTCGGAGAACTCTGTTCGGGGCGCTGCTGATCGCCTCCGTGACCTCGGGGGTTCCGACGGCGGCGGCACATACCGTCCTCACCGCCAGCGACCCGGCCTTCGACGCCACGCTGACCGTCGGCCCGGCCCGGGTGACAGCGACGTTCAACGAGGCTCTGCAGCCGACATTCGCCGCAATGACCGTCGTCGGGCCGGACGGCAATCTCTGGACGTCAGGCGATCCCGAGGTTCGCGGTGACGTGGTCAGCGTCGCTGTCCGCCCTCTTGGACCCGCGGGCCGGTACACCGTCAACTACCGGGTGACTTCCGCGGACGGACACGTCGTCGCCGGGTCCTGGTCGTTCACGGTGACCGCGCCGGGCACCGGAACACCCGGTCCGGAGGCGGCGTCGACACCACCGAGCGCTCGGATTCCGTTGTGGCCATTCGTCGTTGGAGCCGGGTTGCTGATCACCGCAACCGCCGTCTGGGGGTTGCGACGAAGGTCGTGAGAGCAGCCCCTGGCATGATGGGTGCAGTCCGGCACCGGCGCGCGGCGGCACGCTGCGCAGGAGACTAAGGAGCGGCCAGATGGCAGAACCGCAGGACGGGCCTCAAAACGGCACCGGGGCTATCCCGCCCGCGCCGGCCAAGAAGACGGCCGCGAAGAAGGCCGGCAAGGCGGTACAGAAGGCGCCCGTGAAAAAGGTGCCGGCCAAGAAGAAGGCTCCAGCCAAGAAGGCGCCCGCCAAAAAGACGCCCGCCAAAAAGGTGGCGGCGCAGGCCGCCAAGAAGGCACCCGCGGCACTGGCTCCCAAGCCACCGCAACCCGCTCTCGAACCTGCGCCTCCGCACGCGGCGCTGACGGCCGGCACCGGCGCACCGACTGCCGCCCCGAAGGTCGCGGCGCCGAACCCAGGGGTCCCCGCCCGGCCGGACGTTCACAGCGGCCGTGCCCGCTTTCCGGTCACGATGGCACTGGCAGCCCTCGGCCTGGTAGCGGTGGTGCTGAACCGATTCCGCCGCGGCTGAAGTCGTGGGTGTCGACTTCCGGCCGACCGCCGATCTCGTCGATGACATCGGCCCCGACGTCCGAAGTTGCGATCTGCAGTTCGGGCAGTTCGGGGCCCGTCGTCAGTTCGCGGGCCCGATCTCGACGGTTCGCTGCTTCGAAGACAACGCGCTGCTGAAATCCATCCTGTCCGAACCGGGTGACGGCCGGGTCCTGGTGATCGATGGGGGCGGTTCGCTGCACACGGCACTGGTCGGCGATGTCATCGCCGAGTTGGGACGCACCAACGGGTGGGCCGGAATCATCGTCAACGGAGCGGTTCGGGACGCGGCGACGCTGCGGACGCTCGATATCGGCATCAAGGCCCTGGGCACCAATCCGCGCAAGAGCACCAAGACCGGTGCCGGCGAACGCGGAATCGCGGTGAGCCTCGGTGGGGTGGACTTCATACCCGGCGATCTGGCCTACAGCGATGAGGACGGGATCGTGGTGCTGGAAGCGCCCTGACAGATGCGAGCCAGCAACATTCGGTGCCTTCACCGGCCACCGGCACCCGTCGTAGACCAACCGTACGGTTCGGCTTAGGGTAGGCGGAATGTCGGACCAGTACCCGCCGACCCAGACCACGGTGCGCAAGATGGCACAGTTCTGCCTTCTCGCCGGTGTGTTGATCGCCGCATTGCTGTTTCCGGTGGTGGGCGGTGCGGGGGTCGCCAGCAACCACGCCTCCGATCTCGTGGTCCAGGGGTCGGCCGATATCGTCGACGGCGATGTTCCGGCGGTCTCGACCATGGTCGACGCGGCGGGAAAGCCGATCGCGTGGATTTATCTGCAGCGACGCTGGCAGGTTCCCACCCATCGCATCGCCGACACGATGAAACTCGCCATCGTTTCGATCGAGGACAGGCGCTTCGCCGACCATAACGGCGTCGATCTTCAGGGCACCCTCACCGGTCTGGCCGGGTTCCTCCAGGGAGCGGTGGACACCCGCGGCGGGTCCACCATCGAGCAGCAGTACGTGAAGAACTACAACCTTCTGGTCAACGCGGAAACCGAGGCCGAGCGACAAGCGGCGGTGGAGACCACTCCGGCCCGCAAGCTTCGCGAGATCCGGATGGCGCTGGCGTTGAACAAGTCGTTGAGCAAACCGGAAATCCTGACCCGCTACCTGAATCTGGTTCCGTTCGGCAATGGCGCCTACGGGGTTCAGGACGCGGCCCGGACCTACTTCGGAGTCAACGCCGCAGATCTGAACTGGCAGCAGGCGGCGCTGCTGGCCGGCCTGGTGCAGTCGACCACCGCGCTGAATCCCTACACCAACCCGCAGGGTGCCCTGGAACGGCGAAACCTGGTGCTCGACAGCATGATCGAAAATCTGCCGGACCTGGCCGACGATCTCCGCGCCGCTCGGGAGACACCGCTGGGAATCCTACCGAAACCGGGTTCGCTGCCGCAGGGTTGTATCGCGGCCGGGGACCGCGCATTCTTCTGCGACTACGCCCTGGAGTACCTGGCCCGCGCGGGCATCAGCGAACAGGACGTCGCCCGCAATGGCTACCTGATCAGGACCACCCTGGACCCGGTCGTGCAGCGGAGCGTCAAGCAGGCGATCAATTCGGTCGCCAGCCCCACGCTGGACAGTGTCGCCAGTGTGATGAGTGTGATCCGGCCCGGGAAGGATGCCCACCGAGTCCTGGCGATGGGCGACAACCGCGGATACGGCCTCAAACTGGACGCCGGTCAGACCGTGCAGCCCCAGCCCTTCACCCTGGTCGGTGACGGCGCCGGCTCAATCTTCAAGATCTTCACCAGCGCCGCCGCCCTGGACATGGGGATGGGCATCAACGCGATGCTCGACGTTCCACCGTTCTTCCAGGGCAAAGACCTGGGCAACAGCGACACTCCGGGCTGCCCGCCGAAGACATGGTGTGTGAAGAACGCGGCCGGCTACCGCAGCCCGATGAGCATGACCGACGCCCTGGCGTCGTCTCCCAACACCGCGTTCGCCAAGTTGATCCAGCAGGTCGGCGTGGACCGCACGGTCGATATGGCGGTGCGCCTGGGTCTGCGGTCCTACGCCGAACCGGGAACCGCACGCGCCTACGTGCCCAAGAGCGACGAGAGCCTCGCCGACTACGTCAAGCGGGAGAACATCGGCTCCTTCACGCTGGGCCCGTTCGAGGTGAACGCCCTGGAACTTTCCAATGTCGCCGCCACCCTGGCCTCGGGCGGCACCTGGTGCCCGCCGAGCCCCATCGAGAAGGTGTTCGACCGGCGTGGCAATGAGGTGACGTTGCCGACGCCGAAGTGTGAACAGGTAGTCCCCGAGGGTCTGGCCAACACCCTGACGAATGCACTCTCGAAGGACACCGCACCGGGCGGCACCGGGGCGGCCGCTGCCGGGTCGGTGGGCTGGGGGCTGCCCATGGCGGGCAAGACCGGTACCACCGAATCGCACCGCTCCTCGGGGTTCCTGGGCTACACCAACCAACTGGCCGCCGCGAGCTACGTCTTCGACGACTCCCCGAAACCGGCTGCGCTGTGCGCCTTCCCACTGCGCAAATGCGGAGGTAACGGCGACCTGTACGGCGGTACCTCCCCGGCCCAGACCTGGTTCCTGGCGATGAACCCGATCGCCACCAACTTCGGCCCGGTGACCCTGCCGCCGACCGATCCGCGCTACCTCAACGGCGCTCCCGGGGTAGCGATCCCCAACGTGGTGGGCCTGAACCTCGACGCCGCCAGAAAGCGCATCCGGGACGCCGGGTTCGAGGTGGCCGCGCAGTCTGCACCGATCAACAGCGCCTCGGCGAAGGGCACTGTGGTCGGCACCACGCCGACGGGTGCGGTGCTGCCCGGCACCATCGTCACGATCAACACCAGCAACGGAATCTCTCCGGCGCCGCCGCCGCCGGTGTACAGCGCACCGGCACCGGTCTACAACCCGAGATACGACACCAGTTACAACGACTACAACCAGGCCCCTCCGCCGCCGCCCCCGCCTGCCGATGCGCCGCCGCCACCGGGCGTGAACATCATCAACATTCCCGGCCTGCCGCCGATCACCGTCCCGGCATTTCCGCCACCGCCGCCGCCGGGGCCCGAGCCCTTGCCGCCGCCACCCCCGCCGGGCGAGTTCCTGCCGCCACCCCCGCCGGAGCCACTGCCGCCTCCCCCGCCTCCCCCGCCGCCACCGCCACCACCGGCGCCGGAGCCGTTGCCGCCGCCACCCCCGCCGGGCGAGTTCCTGCCGCCTCCTCCGCCGCCGCCGTAGCGAGTCGGGGGCCGAGCCGGATTCACGGCGCGGCCGTCGCCCGGGTGGGCCTAGCCCAGCGGCCGATTCGGCCGCACCCCGCGATAGATGCCGCGGCGCACAATCAGCGGCATCAGCACCCGTTGTACCGGCCACGCCGGTATCCGGAACGGGCGCCCGTTGGGGGCGAACACCTCGACCCCGTCGGACTGGATGCCGATCACCGACCCCCACCGGCGCCGTGGCGGCTTATAGGAGCGAAGCGGCCTACCGGCGGGTTCGGCGAGAATATTGTGCGCCAGCAGGGCGTCGGCCCGGTTGCGGGCAGACGAGCGCAACGGGTCGGTCGCGGCGACATCGCCGATGGCGAAAACCCCCCGATGACCGGGCACCCGCAACTCGGGGGTGACCGTGACGAATCCCTCCTCATCGAGCAGGTCGGCCGGTAACCAGTCGGTATTGGGGCGCACCCGGCCGATGGTCCACAGCACGGCATCGGCCCGGACCGGGTGCTGGCCGGTGCTCCAGCGCACCTCACCGCCGGTGATCGCATCGAGGGCGAAGCCGTCCGGCACCTCGGCGCGGTGGCCCGGATGCAGTCCGACCCCCAGCCGGATCAGTCTGTGCCGCAGGTGCTCCCAAGTCCGCGGGTGGTGTTGCAGCAGCGGCCGCTGATGCGGGAAGTACAGATCGACGCGGGTACCCGGCCATCGAACGGCGATATTCGCGGCGGCACTGACCGCGGCCGCACCACCGCCGATGACGACCACCGACCGCGCGGCCGCCAGCCTGTCATGGGCCGCGGTGAGCTCCGCGCCGATCTCTGCCGGGGACCGCAGTACCGGGCGGCGCCAGAACCCGTTACTCACACCCGTCGAAATGACCAGGGAGTCAAAGGGTTCGGCCACTTCGGTACCGTCGTCGCGGCGACCGTGGACCACCCGGCCGGCCAGGTCGACCCCGGTCAGTCTGGCCTGCACGGTGCGCACCCGGTCCAGGCCCCGGTAGCGGTCGAACGGCACCCAGTAGTCCCGGGCCCATTCCGCCGGACGGGTCAGTCGCACACCGAGTTCCTGGCCGCTGACCAATCCGGGGCTGGCAGAGATACCCACCACCTCGGCGGAGCGGGCCAGCCGGATCGCCGTCAACAGGCCGCTATCACCCAGGCCGGCGATGACGACGCGTTGCCGGCCCGCACTCACCGCGCGGGCTTCCGGGGCGGACGCGGCATCAGACGCGGAACCCGGTCGATGACGCCCTGGTAGTTCGGTCGGCGCTCGAGGCTTCGCTTCTCCATCATCGGGATGCTGGCGCCCATGAACATCGCCACCATGACCGCCACGCCGACGAACAGCCACCACCATTGCTGCGGCGCAGCAGCGATCCCGAACAGCGCCAGGGCGAACCAGAACCCGATCTCGCCGAGGTAGTTCGGGTGACGCGACCACGCCCACAACCCGGTGTCCATCACCGCTCCGGGCCGACGCGCGGCAACGAAGCGGTGCATCTGGGTGTCCGCGACCAGCTCCAGAGTGACAGCGGCGACCCCGATCACGAAGGCCACCCAGGCCAGCCAGACCACCCCGTCGCCGGGCCGGGTCACCGCGACGTAGACCGGCAGCATCCCGACGAAGACCTGCAGGGTGGGAAACAGGTGGATACCGACCAGATCGGCGAGGAACTCGAATCGGCCGGCGCCCTCCCGCAGGATCGGGTAGCGCCAGTCCTCGTGGTGCAGGCCGGAAAAGCCGTAGACCCAGTTGCCGGTCAGACGCACCGCCCAGTAGCCGATCACCACGGCCAGCAGCCAGCACCGCAGCGCGCCCGGCCCCTCGGTGCCGATCGGCCCCTGCCACCACCAGTAGCCGAACAGCAGCGGCGGGATCACACTCCAGTAGGCGTCGTAGAAGCTGGAGTTGCGGTAGACGCGGCTGAACACGAACACCACAAGGGTCGCCACCATGTCGGCGATCAGGGTGTCCAGCCACAACCGCCCGGTACGCGGGCCCCACAGCAGCCACGCCGCCGCCGCGGCGACCGCGATCACATAGGCAACCGCGACCACCGCCAGTGCGCGGCCCTTACTCATCGAGGCCTCCCTGCGATGCCCCTGACGGCCCCATCGCTCGAATGCTAGACGACGGCGGCCTCCGCCGAGGGGGCAGTTGACATCGCAAATCCAGTCCGGCGACACCGGCAAAGGCAATCCGGGGCGGGCGCTATCGTGAGGTCATGAGCAGCGCTGGAGATGCCGGCCGAGTCGCCGAACTGGCTCAGTCGGTCGTTGCCGAGCATGACCCCAAGCAGGTTCCGGTCACGGAGTTTCTCGGCGCCTGTTACGACGCCGGGCTGTCCTGGGTGCATTTCCCGGTGGGGCTGGGCGGGCTGGGGCTCTCCCGCGGTCTGCAATCCGTCGCCGACAGGGTCCTGCAGGGCGCCGGAGGGCCGGTGCCGTTGGGGCTGAACCCGATGGGCTATGGGATGGCGGCGCCCACGGTGCGCGAGCATGCCCAGACCGATGACCTGAAGAGATTCTTCCTGCGCCCGTTGGCGACCACCGAGGACATCTGGTGCCAGCTGTTCTCCGAACCGGGCGCCGGTTCCGATCTCGCCGGACTGGCCACCTCCGCGGTGCGCGACGGCGACGAGTGGATCGTCAACGGGCAGAAGGTGTGGACCAGCCTGGCCCACAAGGCTCGCTGGGGGCTGCTGTTGGCCCGCACCGACCCCGATGCACCCAAGCACAAAGGCCTGACCTACTTCGTCCTCGATATGCACGCCGCCGGCGTGCAGTGCCGGCCGCTGCGGCAGATGACCGGGCAGGCGGAGTTCAACGAGGTCTACATCACCGAGGCCCGGGTTCCGGACGCACACCGTCTCGGCGCCGTGGGTGACGGCTGGCGGGTGGCCATGACCACCCTGATGAACGAACGCAGCGCGCTGGGGGCCAGCGGCAACCGCCGCGGCTCCGGTGCCATCGCCGACGCCGTGCAGTTGTGGGCCTCCCGCCCGGAGCTGCACACTCCGGTACTCCGCGACCGCCTTACCCGGTTGTGGTTGCGGGCCGAGGCGCAACGCCTCACCTCTGAACGTGCGAGGGCGACGGCCACCGCCGGTGGTCCCGGCCCGGAGGGTTCGATCGGCAAGATGGTGGGCGCTGAGCTCAATCAGCGCATCTATGAATTCTGCATGGATTTCCTTGGGCCGGAAGGGATCCTCTACCACAGCTACGCGATGCACGGCGCCAACGAGGGTGGCGACTGGCGCGGCCCCATCCAGCAGCGCTACCTACGCAGCCGGGCCAACACCATCGAGGGAGGGACATCGGAGGTCATGCGCAACATCCTCGGCGAGCGGGTCCTGGGCCTGCCCGGCGACCTGCGTGCCGACGCCGGCATGCCGTGGAAGCAGGTGCCGCGTGGCTGAGTTCGCCTTCGACGACGAACAGCTCCAATTGCGGGCCGCGGTCCGCAGGTTCGCCGCCGACAACTTCGGCGAGGCTGCCGCGCGTCGACTGATGGAATCCGAGGAGGTCTTCGACGTCGCCGTGTGGCGCCGGCTGGGTTCCGAACTCGGTGTGCTCGGGATGTCGGTGCCCGAGGCGGCCGGCGGAGTCGGCGGTTCCCTGGTGGACCAGGCGGTCGCGGTCGAGGAGTTCGGCGCCGCCCTGGCCGGCGGGCCACTGTTCGGCACCGTCTATCTGGCCATTCCGGCACTGGCGGCCTGCCCCGCCGGTCCGGCCCGCGACGAACTTCTGGGGGCGCTGATCGAGGGCCAACGCACCGCGGCCTTCGCGGTGGCCGATATCGCCGGCACATTCGATCCGGACCGGGTCGCGGTGACCGTCGAGGAAGGCACGCTGACCGGAACGGCGGGGCGGGTGGTCGACGCGACCGCCGCAGACGTGATCCTGGTCGCGGCGCGAGGATCCGATGGCGTCGGCCTCTACGCGGTCGACGCCGGCGACACCGAGCGCACCCCGTTGGTCACCATGGACCTCAGCCGACCACAGGCCGACGTGACCTTCGACCGGGCGCCAGCCCGCCTGCTGGCCGGCCCCGACGACACCGGACGGGTCATCACCCACGCCCTGCAGGTCGGCGCGGCGCTCCTGGCGATCGAACAGATCGGCGCGGCGCAGCATCTGCTGGACCTGTCTGTCGAGTACGCCAAATCGCGGTTGCAGTTCGGCCGGCAGATCGGTTCCTTCCAGGCGATCAAACACCGGCTCGCCGACATGCTCGTCGACCTCGAGCACGCCCGTTCGACGGCGTATCACGCGGTGTGGGCACTGACCGACGGCTCCGACGACCCGGCATTGGCGGCCAGTATCGCCCAGGCCACCTGCTCGGCCGCGTTCAGCCGGATCGCCGCCGACACCATTCAGGTACACGGCGGGATCGGGTTCACCTGGGAGCATCAGGCACACCTGTACTTCAAGCGGGCCGCCACCGATGCGGCACTGCTGGGCAGCGCCGAGCAGCACCGGTCCCGGGTTGCCGAACTGGTCTTGGACAACGCCGTCGCACACAGTGGTGCGGTGATGGTGGCGACGGGCCGGCCGTAAGCTGGCCCCGGCCCGAAGGCCCGAAGGATGGAGGAGAAGTGGCTGAAAGCGTGTCGGAGTCGGTGACGATCAACGCCTCGCCGGATGAGGTGATGGCAGCTATCGCCAATCTCGACGACTATCCCAACTGGAGTGACGGCTTCACCGGTGTGGACGTCATCAGCACCCACGACGACGGCGGCCCCAAGGACGTGTCGTTCACCATCGCCACACCGATCGGCAAGGATGTCTACGAAATCTCCTACATCTGGACGGGCAACGACTCGGTGAGTTGGACGCTGAACACCGATGAGGCGGGTAAGCCCAAGTCGAGCATGATGAAGCGGCTCGTCGGCTCCTACACGCTGACACCGGAGGGCACCGGCACCAAGGTCACCTACGAACTGGAGATCGACCCCAAGATTCCGATGATGGGCTTCATGAAGAAGAAGGCCGCGGCCACCATCGTCGACAATGCGCTGCACGGGTTGAAGAAGCACATCGAGGGCTGACGTCCGGACCGGCGTCAGCTGATCGGCTGCGCTACCCCAGGATCGCGTCGATCGCGCGGTAGATGCGTTGTTCGCTGACCGGCCGGGCGGTACCGAGCTGTTGCGCCCACAGGCTCACCCGGAACTCCTGGATCAGCCGCGCGATGTCCCGGACATCGTCACCGGCCGCTCGGGCCGGCGAGAGTGCTTGCAGGAGTTGGCTGTAGGCGTCCTCGACGGCGTGGACGCGCTGCATGCGGTCACGATCCGCGGACTGCCCGCCAGGTAGCCGCTCCAGCCGTCGGCAGATGGCGGTGAGGTACCGGGCCAGGTCGCCCAGGTGGGTGGCACCGGTCGTGGTGACGAATCCCGGTCCGATCAGGGTCGACAACTGGGCGCCGATATCGGCGACCGCGTCGGCATGGGCGGGCGGCGGTTTCGCCGGCAGCAGCAGGTGCACCTCCTGTAGCGCGGTCAGGACCTTCTCCGCCCGGCCGAGAATGTCGGCTGCGGTCGCAACCAATGCTTCGCGCACCCGGCGGCGGGCGGCCTCGAACTGGGCGGCGGTCCGCACCGGATCGCGCACCAGCACATCGATGGCGGCATCGGCGCAGTCATCCAGCAATGCCGCCAGCGACCCGTCCGGATTATTCGCCAGCACCAGCCGGCGACGGGTATCCAAACTCTTCTCCAGGGCTTTCACCGGCGACGGCGCCGACAGCCGCAGCAGCCGGCGCAGGCCGTCCCGCCCGGCCGCGTCCCGCTCGGCGGCGGTGGCGAATACCCGGATATCGACCGCGGTCCCGGCGTCGACCAGACCGGGGTAGCCATGCACCCCGCCACCGGCGACTGTGTGCGGCAACTCGTCGAGATCATCGGGCCACCCGCGCAGACCGCTGCGCTCCTGCCCCTCGGCGACGGCGTCGGCGACCGCCCGGCGGGTCTGTCCGGCCAGCCGGTCCTGTAACGCCTCGAGGTCCTTGCCGCGTGCGAGTTCCGCACCGTCGGGTCCCTCGACGGCGAAGGTCACCCGCAGATGGGCCGGCAGCTTTTCGAGGTCGAACGCCGTGATGGGGACCAGGACGCCGGTACGCCGGTGCAGCTCCCGCTGCAGGGTCTCCAGCAGTGGCTCGCCGGTCGGCTCGAGGTCGGCGAGCACCGCACGGGCGGTATCCGGCGCGGGAACGAAGTTGCGCCGCAGCTCTTTCGGCAGCGAGCGGATCAGCGCGGTGACGAGCTCCTCACGCAGGGCGGGCACCTGCCAACCGAACTGTTCGCCTCCCAGCCGCGCGAGCACCGCCACCGGGACGTGCACGGTGACACCGTCATCGGCGGCCCCGGGCTCGAACCGGTAGCTCAGTGGCAGGTCCAGATCCCCGTCCTGCCAGCTGTCGGGGCGGTCGGCATCGGCATCATGGACCCGCAGCAGGTCCTCGCGGGTCATGGTGAGCAGATCGGGTGTGCGGTGGCGCTGTTTGCGCCACCAGCCGTCGAAGTGCCGGGCCGAGACCACCTCGGCGGGGATGCGGGCGTCGTAGAAGGCGTAGATCGCCTCGTCGCCCACCAGCAGGTCGCGCCGCCGGGCCCGCTCCTCCAGTTCGGCCAGTTCGGCGCGCAACCGGGCGTTGTCGGCGAAGAAATGGTGCCGGGTCTCCCAGTCCCCGTCCACCAGGGCGTGCCGGATGAACAGCTCCCGGGCCAGAACCGGATCCACCCCGGCGTAGCCGACCCTGCGGCGGGCCGCCAGTGGCAGGCCGTAGAGGGTGGCCCGCTCGAAGGCCAGCACCGCGCCCTGCCGGGGATCCCAGTGCGGTTCGCTGTAACTGCGCTGCACCAGATCACCGGCGACCCGTTCGACGGCCTCCGGTTCGATCCGCGCCGCGGTCCGTCCGTACAGGCGGCTGGTCTCCACCAGATCGGCAACCACGATCCAGCGCGGCGGACGCTTGGTGAGCGCCGAGCCGGGCGCCAGCACGAACTTGACGTTGCGCGCGCCGGTGTAGTCCCGTGATTCGCCGTCGCGCAGGCCCACGTGGGACAGCAGGCCGGACACCAGCGCGGCATGCACTCTCGCCGGATCGGCAGGCTCAGAGTCGGCACCGTCGTGGGCGCTCTTGAGGCCAATGCCCGCGGCGATGCCGCGTAGTTGACCGGCTAGGTCCTGCCACTCCCTGATGCGCAGGTAGTGCAGAAACTCCTCCCGGCACATTCGCCGGAATGCGCTGCCGGACATCGCTTTGCGCTGACCGCGCAGGTATGTCCAGAGGTTGAGGTAGGACACGAAATCGGAATGCGGGTCGGCGAATCGGGCGTGTTTGGCGCGGGCGGCCTCCTCACGACCGGTGGGCCGCTCCCGGGGGTCGGGAATCGACAGTGCCGCCGCCAGCACCAGCACCTCACCCAGGCAGCCTTCGGTGTCGGCCTGCAGGATCATCCGGCCCAGCCTGGGGTCCAGCGGCACCTGGGCCAGGCGTCGTCCGAGATCGGTGATCGCCCCCGCGGTGTCGAAGGCGCCGAGTTCCTGCAGCAGCTGTACGCCGTCGTTGATGCTGCGGCGCTCCGGCGGATCCAGGAACGGGAAGCTCTCGATCTCACCGAGCCGCAGCGCGGCCATCTGCAGGATCACCGAGGCGAGGTTGGTCCGCAGGATCTCCGGGTCGGTGAAGCGGGGCCGGGCCGCGTGATCCTGTTCGGAGTAGAGCCGGATGCAGATTCCCGGCGCGGTACGCCCGGAGCGCCCGGCCCGCTGGGCGGCGGAGGCCTGCGAAATCGGCTCGATCGGCAGCCGTTGCACTTTCGTCCGCCTGCTGTAGCGGGATATCCGGGCGGTACCCGGGTCGATGACGTAGCGGATCCCCGGAACCGTCAGCGACGTCTCGGCGACATTGGTGGCCAGCACAATCCGGCGGTGCAACCGACTGGGATTGGGTTTGAACACCTTCTGCTGATCGGCGGTCGGCAGGCGCGCGTACAGGGGCAGCACCTCGGCGTCCGCCATCGCGGCCCGCACCGCCTCGGCGGTGTCGCGGATCTCGCGTTCGCCGGACAGGAACACCAGGACATCACCCGGCGGTTCGGTGGACAGTTCCGCCAGGGCGTCGATGATCGCCTCGGTCTGGTCGCGGGGTTCTACCCGGACGACCTCGTGATCGGGGTCATCGGGATCCTGGGATTCATCACCACCGTCGCCCGACATCGGACCTGCAGCGGGGAGTTCCAAAGGGCGGTAACGGATCTCGACGGGATAGCCGCGGCCCGACACCTCAACGATGGGGGCGTCCGCACCCGAGGCGGCAAAGTGCTTGGCGAACCGCTGCGGTTCGATGGTCGCTGAGGTGACGATCACCTTCAGATCCGGCCGGCGCGGCAGTAATTGGCGCAGGTAGCCGATCAGGAAGTCGATGTTGAGGCTGCGCTCGTGTGCCTCGTCGAGGATCAGCGTGTCGTAGCGAAGCAGTCGACGGTCCCGCTGGATCTCGGCCAGCAGGATTCCGTCGGTCATCAACTTGACCAGGGTGCGGTCGGTGCTCTGGCGGGTGAACCGCACCGTGTAGCCCACCACGTCCCCGAGTGGGGTGCCCAGTTCGTCGGCGATGCGCTGGGCGACGGTTCGGGCGGCCAGCCGCCGCGGTTGGGTGTGGCCGATGGTGCCGCGGATGCCACGGCCCAATTCCAGGCAGATCTTGGGCAGCTGGGTGGTCTTGCCCGATCCGGTCTCGCCGGCCACCACCACCACCTGATGGTCGCGGATGGCGGCAGCGAGCTCGCCGCGCAGTCGGCTGACCGGCAGGTCCGGGTAGGTGATCGCCGGCACGGCGGCCGCCCGCCCCGCGACCAGCGCCTCGCCGGCAGTGATCTGGTCGGCGAGTTGACGCAGCGTCCCGGCGGCGGAGCCACGCACGGACCTCAGCCGCCTGCCCAGCCGGTCGGCATCGCGGACCGTCAGGCCATCGAGCCGCGCCCGCAGGGCGCGTACGTCGTCGGGAGCCGGTTCAGACACTCACGCCACGATAGGCGGCCCGTCCGGCATCGTCGGCAACCGGATTGGCCCTGAGTGCGACCGAAGGACTAACCCGGGTTGCGATTTCTATCAATCCATCAATCGCTCGTGGCGAGGACTCCCGTGCCCACCAGCTTTCCGGGCGGCACCGAACGGCCGCTCTACGAGATCAAGGCCAACCTGTTCAAGGCGCTGGCGCACCCGGCGCGGATCCGCGTCCTGGAGATCCTGTCGGCCAACCCGCGCCCGACCACGGTGGCGGAGATCCTCGCCGAGACCGGTATCGAACCCACGCTGCTGTCCCAGCATCTGGCGGTGCTCAAGCGCCACCAGGTCGTTCGGGCCGAGCGCATCGGCAACGCGGTGCACTACGAACTGGCCCATCCTTCGATCTCCGATTCACTCCATAAGTCTACTTGTTAGAACGTATGTACGTTAGCTATTGCTCAGTAAACGATGGGCAGTTGTCAACCCTCAAGGCCCAGCGCCAACAACTCGAGGCCTTCGACGGCCTGCCTCCGATCTGCAGTCGGCGGTGATCGCCAAGGCTGCCGGCGCGGTGTCGCGGCTGCTGCCGCACCGCAGTGACTACGCCGAACTGCCGCGCTCCTGGCGGCGGGACATCCTCGCCGGTATCACCGTCGGCGTGGTGGCCCTGCCATTGGCCCTGGCCTTCGGTATCAGTTCCGGTGTCGGTGCGGCCGCCGGATTGATCACCGCGGTGGTGGCCGGACTGGTTGCCGCGGTCTTCGGCGGGTCGCACGTGCAGGTGTCCGGGCCGACCGGTGCGATGGCCGTGATCCTGGCGCCGATCGTGGCCCTGCAGGGCGTCGGCAGCGTGGCGGTGGTGACCGTGATGGCCGGGTTCCTCGTCGTGATCGCCGGCGCCACCGGACTGGGCCGCGCGGTCACCTTCATCCCGTGGCCGGTGATCGAGGGTTTCACCCTGGGGATCGCCGCCATCATCGCCCTGCAGCAGGTTCCCGCCGCGCTCGGCGGCACCGCCCCGGCCGGACAACGTACGGTGCCCGCCGCGTGGACGGCGGTCAGCGGGGCCGACTGGACGTCGGCATGGCAAAGCGTGGCGGTCGTCGGTTTCATCGCCGCGCTGATGCTCGGACTGCCGCGGGTGCACCGCGGAATCCCGGAATCGCTGACCGCGGTGGTCGCGGCGACCGCGATGGTGGCGGCCCTGGGTCTGCCGGTGGCCACCATCGGGGCGCTGCCATCGCAGTTGCCCGCTCCCGTCCTGCCGCACGCCGACCTCGGTGCGCTGCGCACATTGATCGGCGCGGCCCTCGCGATCGCGGCGCTGGCGGCGATCGAATCGTTGTTATCGGCCCGGGTGGCGGCTGCAATGTCACCGACCGGCACCTACCACCCCGATCGCGAACTCGTCGGCCAGGGCCTCGCCTCGGTGGCCTCCGGCGTCTTCGGCGGCATGCCCGCCACCGGTGCGATCGCCCGCACGGCGGTCAACGTCCGCTCCGGGGCGCGTACCCGGGTGTCAGCCATCACCCACTCGCTGCTGTTACTCGGCGTCGTGTATCTGGCCACCGGTCCGGTCTCGGCAATTCCGCTGTCCGCCCTGGCCGGTGTGCTGATCGTCACCGCGTTTCGGATGATCTCGGCGACGACGGTTCGCAGGATCCTGAGTTCGACCCGATCCGACGCGACGACCTTCCTGCTGACCGCGGCCGTCACGGTCGGCTTCGATCTGATCGAAGCGGTGGAGATCGGCCTGCTGGTGACGGCATTCTTCGCGCTGAGAACCGTCGCCCGGCGCAGCAGTGTGGTCCGCGAAGAGTTGCCCGGACCTCCTCAGCCCGGCGACGAGCGGATAGCGCTGCTACGGCTCGACGGCGCGATGTTCTTCGCTGCGGCCGAACGTATTTCGAACACCATCGCCGCCACCGAGGACCGAGACATCTCGGTGGTCATCATCCGGATGTCTCAGCTGGGCATGCTCGATGCAACCGGCGCCCACACACTGGCCGAGATCACCGAGGATCTGGAGGCCCGGGGGATTACCGTGATCGTCAAGGGCATTCGGCCCGAGCACTTCACCCTGCTGTCCAATATCGGCATCTTCGACGCGCTGCGACATGAGAACCACGTGATCGACTGTCTTGATGACGCGATCGCCCACGCCCGCTCGCATGTAGCACGTTGTCGGCTACCCGCAGGACCCGATCGCGATCGCGGGTAGGCTAGCAGCCGGAAAGGTTGGCCATGACGACATTCATCATCGTCGGCGGCGTGCTTCTGCTGGCCGTCGGACTGGTGGCCAGTCAGCTGTTCCGGCTCAAGGATTGGCTCAACCGGCAGCCTGCGCTGCCACCGGCCGATCCCGACGACCCGGATCACCCGGAAAGCACGGCGCAACACTGAGTTTCACCGCGGCGGGTCACCGCGCCAACTGAAACTGTTGACGTATTTGCCCATATCCTGGGCGATCTGGAGATTCGCCGGTGACGGCGGTCCGGGTCCGAAACTGGGTGTGAACTCCCGGAACGGGCCCTTGGCGGCGGCGATCAGCGCGAGATCGTTCTTGACCGCGACGATGATGATGACCCGCATTCGGGCGGCGGCCGCCGATCCCAACGGCTGGTAGTCGGCAACCTCGCCGTAGCCCGGGTGATAGCCCACCGTGGCATTGGGTAATCGGTAGGCCATCTGGGCGTCGGGGAAACCGTCCTCCAACAACTCTCTGGCGATCTGCTCCGAATCACGGCCGGCGGCCGGCTGGCTGAACAGTCGCAGTGTGCCGCCGTCGCCGGCGGTCCACTCCGCGGTGATCCCATTCGGCTCGATCTCGACGTCGTAGGCCGCACCGGGTGCGGGATAGGACACCGAGAACTCACCGCCCGGAGAGGTGAACCGGGGATTGATCGCCACCGGAAGCCCGGTCGGTGGCCGACCGCAGTCCGGCGGGCAGATGTACCTGTTCGGAACGTCGGCCACCCGGCTGTCCACCAGCGCCAGGACCATCATCCCAGCGGTCAGGATCAGCACCCAGAGTCCCAGCGTCCACAGGTATTTCGGGCCGCGTTCACGATTGGCGATATAGCGGCCGCGCGGCACGGCATAGCCGTCAAAGGATTCCGTTACCTCGGTCAGCGGACCGCTCATCGGGTCACCGAACGGAAGAGCAGGATGTTCTTCACCAGGTTCTCAACATTGGGGCTGCCCAATCCGGTCACCATGTCATAGCCGGGCCCGCCAGGGCTGATGGCGTTGCCGCCGAGATCGATATCGCGGAACCCGGGCACGGCCGATCCTTCGGCCAACTGATAGAGCAGCGGGTTGAGATCGCCGAGCGGGCGCATGTTCTGGTCCCTGAGTAACTGGTTGATCACCGCCGCCAGCCCGGCCCAGACCGGGGCTGCCTGCGAGGTGCCGCCGCCGACGACGACCTCCTGCCGGAAGACGAATTTGACCCCGGTGAACGGGTCGGCGACCGCGGAGATGTCAGGCACCAGTCGCCGGTCGGCAGGTCCCGCGTTGGAGTTGACGGTCTGCCAGTACGGCCGGCCGAACAGCGCCGAGGCACCGCCGGCGGTGCCCTGGGTCAGCGGCACGTCGTACCACGCCTGCTCGGCGAGCCAACGGCCCTTCGCGTCGGTGGACAGCGTGGTTCCGCCGACGGCCGTCATCTCCGGAAGCGAACCCACCGCATCCACGCCCACATCGTCCGGGCTCGGGGGATCCGACCAGCGCTTGCCGCCCCGGCATTCCAGGCCGGCCATATCACCGGTGGCGTCGAAAGCTGTCGTGCCATTCCGGAGTGCCGCCGCCAGTGCCGAACGCACCGGGGCCAGGTCGGCTGCGGTGAGCAACCGGTCGCAGCCCCAGCCGATCGAGAAACTCCAGATCGCCCCGGGGAACTGGCGGTCGACGGACTCCATGAGCTTGCCGAGTTTCTCGTAGGTCCCCCCGCCTTCGACCGTCGGACGGGCATTGACCATCACCAGTTTGGCGTCCGGGGCGACGGCGTGGATCACCTGCAGATCCATCGTCGCTTCGCCGCTGCGGCGTTCCGGTAGTCCGCCGATGACCTGCGGGGTGAAGCGCGGAAGGTCGAACCAGTCGGCGAAGCTGTCCATATCCTGCTGGTCGAATCCGTCGAAACTGAACACCACCACGGTGCTACCCGCACCGGTGTAGCCGGCCTCGGTCAATGGAGTCACGTTGTAGGCGGTCAGCAGCTGGCTGGGCAGCAGTCCGCCATCGGGGACATCGAGGGGCGGGGTGGGCGGCAACCCCTCCCGGTACGGGGTGTAGCTGAGGATCCGGCCGAGGCCGGCGACCTCGGCGCCGGCCGCCGGCGGGATCTGCGGCTGCTGCGGGGATGCGTAGAACACCCGCCCGGTTTCCGGGCCGCGGAGGGCCCGGTAGTCATGCACCGCAACTCTGAACGCGTCGGCGACCGCCTGGGGCCGGCCTTCGATGATGGCCCACGCGTCACCGGCACGCCAGCGCACCGACAGCCCGTGGGCGCCGGCCCAGTCCATCAGCCGCACCGGTTCGGCGGGCTCGTTCAACGCCGCGGTGATCTGCACCTGCGGCGCGCGGGCGGGTCCGAGGTCAGCGGACTCCGCGAGGAGGCGGGCGAACGGCCCACCGATCTGGTTGGTGGGCACCATCGTCGACGGCCGGTCGGCCACCAGCACACCTAGTCCGACGACGATTGCGCTCAACAGTGCAGCAGCCGGAACCGCCCACCGGCGACTCGATTCCATGCCGACACCTCACCACGACTTCGTCAAGCCTAGACCGCGCTCAGCCCACGCGCCGAAGGCAAGCCCCTCCCCCGCGAGCAGACACAAACTCGCACAAATGAGGCCCCTTCGGTGCGAGTTTGTGTCTGCTCGCGGGGGGAAGGGGGGAGGTCTGCGCGCTACAGCACGTCGAGGATGTCGTTCTTCAGCGCCTCGGCCTGGGTGCCGAAGACCGCCTGCACGCTGTTGCCGACCTCGATCACCCCGGCTGCGCCGAGCGCCTTGAGCCGAGCCTGGTCGACTTTGGTTTTGTCGGCGACGTCCATCCGCAGTCGGGTGATGCAGGCGTCGACGTTGACCAGGTTCTCCCGTCCGCCGAACGCGGCGATCAGCTGTTCGGCCTTACTGGAGGCGATGGTCGCGGTTGCCGCACCCCCACCCGCCACCATGGCGGTAGGGGCGTCGCTGCCCTCACTGAGGTTGGCCCGCTCCTCGGCCTCGAACTCACGCGCGGGTTCGCGGCCCGGCGTGCGCATGTTCCACTTCGTGATGACGAACCGGAACAGCACGTAATACACCACGAAGAACACCAGGCCCATGCCGATCAGCAAGGGGACGTTCTTGGCCGCCGGGGCGGTGCCGTAGAGCAACAGGTCCATCAACCCGGCCGAGAACGAGAAGCCGAGGTGGATGTCGAGGGAATAGGCGATCGCCAGCGACAACCCGGTGAGGATCGCGTGGATGACGTAAAGCGGGAATGCCACGAACATGAAGGAGAACTCCAGCGGTTCGGTGACACCGGTCAGAAACGCCGTCAGACCGGCCGCGGACAGGATGCCGAATGCCACCTTCTTCTGCCGCGTGTTGGCCACGTGGATCATCGCCAGCGCAGCGGCGGGCAGACCGAACATCAGGATCGGGTAGAAGCCCGCCGTCAGATGCCCGCCAGTGGGATCCCCCGCCGTGAACCGCGGCAGTTCGCCCGTGACGACCGTCCCGTCGGGCTTGGTGTAACTGCCGTACAGGAACCAGATGTAGGAGTTCAAGATGTGATGCAGCCCAATGGGAATCAGCATCCGGTTGGCGAAACCGTAGGTGAACGCCCCGAGTGCGCCGGCTCCGCCGATGAACTTGCCCAAGCCGGTCAGTCCGGCATCGAAGAGTGGGTAGAAGTAGCTCATCGCGAACGCGACCACCAGAACGGTCAACGACACGATGATCGGCACAAATCGCCGCCCGCCGAAGAAGCCGAGGTACGGCGGCAACTTGATGGTGTGGTAACGATCGAACAGGAAGGCGGTGAGGAGGCCGACGATGATGCCGCCCAGCACGCTGTAGTTGATCTGCGCCTGATTCCCGCCCCTGTCCAGGACCCCGTCCAGCACGACCGGCGACATCGACTTGAATACCGCCTCCATCACCAGGTAGCCGACCACCGCCGAGAGGGCGGTGGACCCGTCGGCCTTGCGGGCGAATCCGATGGCCACACCGACGGCGAACAGCAAGCCGAGGTTGTCGAACAGCGCACCGCCGGCGGCGCTCATCGCCTCGAAGAACGGTCCGATCACCGGGGCCTTGATCCGGCCCAGCAGGTCGTCCTGGCCCAGCCGGAGCAGGATGCCGGCTGCCGGTAGCACCGCGATCGGCAGCATGAGGCTCTTGCCCAACCGCTGCAACTGGGCGAATCCGGGGATCCTCAGCCCTGATTTCGACTGTGCAGCTGGCGTTTTCGTCGCTTCACTCATCTGGGCACAGCCCTTCCTGTATCGCAGCTCAGCGGAAGCTTAGACCACAAGCACCCGATGTGAGCGACGGTTTTGACCGAGTTCCGGCGGCATAATCACCGCACCGGGCGGCCGCAATCCCTATCCTTGTGCACACACGCCGACGAAGGAGCCCAGTTGAGTCTCACCCCGGTCCTTGCCCCTGTCGGGGGCCGCGCCCTTGCCCTCTCCGAGGTCCCCGACCCGGTCTTCTCCCAGGGGATGGTGGGCTACGGCGCCGCCGTCGACCCACCCCGACAGGTCGTCGAGGCGGTGGCACCGGTCAGCGGCACCGTGCTGAAGTTGCTACCGCACGCCTACGTGATCATGACCGCCGACAAGGTGGGCGTCCTGGTACACCTTGGCCTGGACACGGTCGGACTCAACGGACAGGGATTCACCGCACACGTCGCCCAGGGCGATGCCGTCGAGGCGGGCCAGCGGGTCATCACCTATGACGTCCCGGCGATCGTCGCCGCCGGCCTGAGCCCGGTCGTCCCGGTGGTCGTGATGGACGAACGCGAGGCATCCAATATCGCGGTCTCCGACACAGTTGCCGCTGCAGCCGAAATAGCCTCGGGCGCTGTTCTTTTCAGCGCCAACAAGTAGCCGTCGGTGGAAGTCGTCATCCTGCAGGACTCCGATGAGATCGGTTCCGTGGCCGCCGATGCCATCGAATCCCTGATGGCCCGCAAGCCCGATGCCGTCCTGGGCCTGGCGACGGGATCGTCCCCGTTGACGATCTACGACGAACTGGCGGCACGCTGCGCGGCCGGACGGGTGTCATTTAGCCGGGCCAGGGGTTTCACCCTGGATGAGTACGTCGGCCTGCCCGCCGAACACCCGGAGCGCTACCGCAATGTCATCGACACCGCATTCGTGTCCCGGGTCGACTTCCCACCGGGTGCGGTGGCCGGACCGGACGGTCTGGCCGGGGACATCCCGGCCGCGTGTTCGGCCTACGAGGAGGCCATCCGGGCCGCCGGCGGCATCGACCTGCAGATCCTCGGGATCGGCACCGACGGGCACATCGGTTTCAATGAGCCAGGCTCCTCGCTGGCGTCCCGCACCCGGATCAAGACACTGACCCGGCAGACCCGGATGGACAATGCGCGCTTCTTCGACGGCGATCTGGACGCCGTGCCGACCCACTGTCTGACCCAGGGCCTGGGCACCATCATGGAATCCCGGCACATCGTGCTGGTCGCCACCGGCCGCAACAAGGCCGAGGCGGTGCATCAACTGGCCGAGGGTGCGGTGAGCGCGATGTGGCCGGCCAGCATCCTGCAGCACCATCAGCATGTGACGGTCCTGCTCGACGACGCCGCCGCGCGACGCCTACAGCTCGCCGACTACTACCGGGAGACCTACCGGTCCAAACCGGGCTGGCAGGGCATCTAGGTGCTGTTGACCGCCGCGACGGTGCTGACCGGCACCGAGGTGCTCCGGCCCGGATGGCTTGAGGTGGACGGCGGCGTCATCACCGCCGTCGGCGCCGGCGAGCCTGCGCGTCCGGCCGACCACGACCTCGGTGCGACGACGGTGGTGCCGGGCTTCGTCGACACCCATGTGCACGGTGGCGGGGGCGGCAGCTTCTCCCATCCGGACCAGATCGCCGCCGCGGTCGACCTGCATCGCCGCCACGGCACCACCACCCTGGTGGCATCGCTGGTCACCGAAAGCCCCGACGACCTGCTGCGCCAGGTCCGGGATCTGGCCGAACACGTCCGGGCCGGGGAGATCGCGGGTATCCACCTGGAGGGCCCCTGGCTGGCCGCCGAGCGGTGCGGTGCGCATGACCCCGGGCTGCTGCGCGACCCCGACCCCACCGAACTGGACCGCGTCCTGAGCGCCGGCGGCGGGACGATCCGGATGGTGACGCTGGCCCCCGAACGGGCCGGCGGCCTGGAAGCGGTCCGGCGCGTGGTGGACGCCGGTGCGGTGGCGGCGGTCGGGCACACCGAGGCGACCTACCGGCAGACCCGGGCCGCGGTGGAAGCCGGGGCGACGGTCGCCACCCACCTGTTCAACGCGATGCGACCGATCCACCACCGCGAGCCCGGGCCGGTGATCGCCCTGCTGGAGGATCCCCGGGTGACCGTCGAGGTGATCGCCGACGGCGTGCACGTCGACGGCGCGCTGTACCGCCACGTCGCCCGCTGCGCCGGACCCGACCGGGTGTCGCTGGTGACCGATGCGATGGCAGCTGCCGGGATGGCCGACGGCGACTACCGGATCGGTCCGCTGGCCGTCGAGGTCTCCGACGGTGTGGCGCATCTGGCCGGCACCGACACCATCGCCGGCAGCACCGCGACCTTCGACCGGCTCTTCCGGTTCGCGGTCGCCCAGGCGGATCTGCCACGCGATGAGGCCCTGCTGCAGGCGGTGCGTCAGTCCTCGGTCAATCCGGCCCGCGCACTGGGGCTCCCGAGCCCCGAACTCCGTCCCGGTTGCCCCGCTGACCTGGTGGTTCTCGACGATGACCTGGCCGTGTCGGCGGTGCTGCGTCGGGGCGAATGGGTTTTCGGCTCAGTCTCGAGCGCCTAACGATTGGGTTTTGGCTCCGCATCTGCCCTCGCGCGCGTGGGGGACGCTGTGGTCTGGTGGGACAAATGAGTACCTCTTCGTTGCGAAAAACCGGACTCGCCGCTGCCGCCGCGTCGGCGCTGATCGCCATCGGCATCCCGTTGGCTCTCGCTGCACCCACCTCGGTGCCGCCGTCGGACGGCGAAGGCTACGTCAACTCCACGGCGCGGTGCGCCTCACCGGACACCACGGTCATCTTCGGCAGCACCGAAACCTCCCGGGTGGCGATCTGCAAGACCGCCTCGGGGTCCTATCAGTACCGCGGTGTGCGGGTCAGTGATGGCGCCAAACTGATCACCAGCGCCTCGCAGACCTCCGCCAATTCCTTTGTCGCGGACTACAACGGCGCCAAGTACACCGTCACCCCGACGGCGCTGAGCGTCACCGCGAACGGCAACACGTTCCGCACCGAGACCTGGACCGACTACCACGGCCCGCAGGCGCCGGCGTCCTCGACATCGACAACCAGCACGCCGAGCACCTCGGGCAGTGCCACGTCGACGACCACGTCGACGACCGCGTCGACGACCTCGGGAACGGCGTCCACCTCACCGAGTGCGACGACCTCAGCGCCCAAGACGTCCGCGTCCCCGTCGACGACGACCGTGCCGTTGCCGCCGCCGATGCCG
>Ga0209986_10001390_pt1 | contig 23204 bp, 18 predicted proteins | sample BlataG_FD_183168 | JGI IMG/M metagenome (GOLD analysis project Ga0209986, IMG submission 183168) | Deep subsurface microbial communities from Black Sea to uncover new lineages of life (NeLLi) - Black_00105 metaG (SPAdes) (version 2) | ecosystem: Environmental > Aquatic > Marine > Oceanic >... | reverse complement strand
TGTAAAAAGGGAATCCCTTGTGTTGTCCCAATATGTTGTTATTTAAATCAACAATTGGACCAGGTTCAATTTTAATATTGAGATTTTTTTCAATAAAATTACCATAATTACCATCAGGGATGAAGCATACATCCTGGCTCTCAACTGTTCTTGCTATCTTCAGATTATTTTTTTGTGCAATATCTCTTATCTCACTTTTTTTATAATTTCCTAAAGGACAGATAATTTTTGATAATTGTTCCTGGTTTAGTTTCCAAAAAACATAGGATTGATCTTTATTTTTATCTTTAGCCCTTTTAATAATGAATTTTTTAGAGTTTGAATCTTTTTCTATTGATACATAATGACCAGTAGCAATTTTTGGAGCTCCTAATTTTTCTGCAATTCTTATAAAAGCTTTAAATTTTATATATTTATTACACACGATACAGGGATTCGGGGTTTTACCTAATAGATATTGGTTACAGAAATAATCAACAACTTTCTGTTTAAAAATGTTTCGTAAATCTAATGTGAAATGTACTAAATTTAATTTTTTACAAACATCCCTGGCATTCCAAATTCCTATAATTGAGCAACAAGATTTCAAGTAATATTCTTCCAGGGGAAATTCCCAGAGTCTCATTGTTGAACCAATGACTTCATATCCCTGTTTAGTAAGAAGTAATGCTGATACGGAGCTATCGACTCCTCCACTCATAGCAACTAATACTTTGTTATCATTTTTGGGAAATATAGTTTTTATTTCATTTCTTGAGATGTAATCTCCAACTGCTCTATGAAAAGCTTCAATTGGTAGATTTATAATACTTCTTTCCTCAACAGGTAGATTTATAATTTCTTTTTCTTCAGTTGGTATTATTTCTTCAAATCTTGTTCTCTCCAATTCTTTTATCAACTCTTCTATTGCGAGTTCTTTAGAAATTTTTACAGCATCTAATAGATTTGATTTCTGGGCTAAATCTCTAATTTTTACACACACTTTAGATAAGAAAGGAGATAGTGAATGAGGACTATTATAATCAAAATCTAAATCTACTATGGATGAATCTTCAATAAGAACAACAGCTTTTACATAAATTGATTTTTTTGAATCTTCTATATCTCCAACACCAAAGAAAATATTTTTCATAATTGCCTTATGAGTTAAATTTTATTTGTGAAAGCTCCAAAAAGATTTAATGAATTTATAAAAACTAGAGAACATTTTTTTAAGTGTTGGTAAAGAATTTAAGCTTATCAGTGCTTTGAATTTTTCTATTGGTACAAATTTTTTCTTTATACTTTCTGAAAAATCTTTAATCAGTATTTTTGCTTGTTCCATATAATATTTATCAGGTTTTTTACCACTATATGCAGATAATAGATATAGTTCAGTAATTTCATCTATATTTAACTCTACCTTATCTTTAACTCGCATTGCATATTCACAGCTATCTTCCCAAGATTTTTTTTGAATACCAAAATCAGAAAGCTTATGAATTATTCTTCTATAACTAGCCTGAATATATATGTTTGGATTATTATAATTTTTATAAATATTCATATAATAACGAATGTCTTTTGAAAAAATAATAGAGCAAAAGCCTAAAAAGATAGCACCTATAATAGTAAGAATTCCGAAAATAATTTTAGATGGTTTGATTGGTTTTTTTATTGTTCCTATTCCCTCACCCTCTCCTAACTCTACATCTTCCATCAGCAACTCTTTTAGACTCTTTAATCTTCTTTCTGCTGCCTCTCCTCCTACAGGTTCCTTCTTTATTTTTTCAGCATATTCAGGTGCTTTAAAGGGTGAAGTAGGCTCAAAATTTATCCATCCATAATTGGGAAAATAGACCTCAACCCACATGTGTATATTATTCCTATTCACATAATAAAAACTTGTTTTTGGATCAAAAGTTCCTGTTGTATAACCCACTGCTACTCTTGAAGGAATATCCAAAAGTCTACACATTAGCGCCATGGAAGCTGCATAGTGCTGGCAATAACCCCTTTTTAAATCAAATAGGAAATTTGAAATATCATAACCAGCCGGAACATCTTCAATGTCAAGGGAGTAATAATAATTTTGTTTTAAATAATCTCGTATAGCTACAACTTTATCATAGTTATTATCTATACCACTTGTTATCTCTTTTGCAAGTTCCTCAATTCTGGGGTCTAAGGGTCTGTTTTCAAATTGGAATATTTTTGTATACTTTTTTAAGTCAAAATTATATAAATATATATTTCCTGCATCTCTTAACATTTCCGGTGTAGCTGTTGAAACAACAGATATAATGTCATATTCATCTCCCTTTTTAAGCAAGTCTTGTGTCATAATATTTCCGGTTTCAGATACAGAAAAATTCTTAGGATATTTAGAATTTAATTTTACTGGCATGTTTATACTAAAGACATATGGGGAGATAAGTTTTTTTACTACATAACTTTGTTTGATAAATTTTATATTAGGGATATTTAGCTCTTCTAAATCTGAAATATCTCCATCTTCTAATAATGTATTAATAGCTTTTTCATATAATTGAGAAGATTTTAAGAAGGTTTCAATTTTTTCTTTTAAAATATCATCATCTACAGTAACTTCATTCAAAAAACTTTCATATAAGGTTAAAGCTTCCTCAGGTTCAAGCCCAAAAAGTATCTGCATCCCCCCTTTCTCACCAGCATATGTTTTATTTATAAAGCTTAAATCAAAATGTGGTCCCATAAAGATCTCCCTACCTACTCCCATTGATGCATGATAATCGCTTTTATACCAGAAAGAACCATCAGTGGTATTAAGTAAAGTTGCTCTCCAGTAACCTGGTTCAGGACTCCTTACCATAAAGACTATTTCTGGTTCAGAAAGTGTAATTTCTGATGGAAAATCCATGTTAGGATAAAAATATGATACCTTTCTTCGAGAAATTACATATCTTTTAAAAATGTCATATTTCCACCATTGAAATTCTGGTCTTTTTACATGTCCTGATAACAATGTAGTTACCAGAATAGCTAATATAACAATTCCAACAGAAAACATTAATCCAATTTGGTGATGGCTTTTTAAAGCAGATAAGTTTAAAGATACATTTTCAACACTTCTTCTTAAAATACCTATACCCTCAAGTTCCAGTAAAAGAATAGAAGAAAGTATGAAAAGTAAGGATATTTGATACTTCATCCAGTTTGTACCCAGAATGCTCATAATTAAGAAAAATGGTAATAAGATAAGTATAGTCAGTAATGGCTTTTTCCATCTAAAAGTACTCCATGAAGCTGAAAAGGAAACAATCCAGATAATGGGTAAAAAGAAAAGTCCTACTCCTGGAATATATCTAATAGGAGCTCGGTGACCTGAGAAAAACTTAAAAGCATAATCTAAATCTCTCCCAATTTTTTGTAGAAGGTTAAACCAGAAGCCATAACTGTTTATAAATCGATGATGTATTGGAGAATAAATTAGATAATAAATAAGAAATATTCCCACTACAGCAGATATTATTATTGCAAAAAATCCGTGTATCCTCGTTTTTGAAAGCAGGATTGCCAGTAAAGTTGCAATTAAAAATAGATATAAACAAGCTATTATAAACTGGTACCAGGTAACAATCCTTCTTAAGGAAAGAATTGATGAAATTCCCAAAGCAGTGTGTACAAAGACAAGAAATATGAAATTTTTATCTGCAAACTGCTTTATATATTTTTTCACCTCAATTTTCTCCAGTGTATAAATTTACCATATCAATATTTGAAACTTATTTATCACTTTTTATGCCCTCCAGTGAGCTTTTTATATCGCAGCCCTTTCTAAGTAGACAAACTGAAATACCAGAGCCGCAAATTTTGGCTAAGAATTCAGAAAGCATTGTCATTTTTTGCTTATATAAGACCTCAGACATAGGCAGGAATGTCTCTCCCTCTACCAATACCAAGGCGATTCTCATTTGGCCTCTTCTTTTTATTCTCTTGAGTTTATCAAGCCAATCTGTATTAAATGAAGTAGTTAAAAAAACAATGTTTGAACCTGTAGGAATGGTATCTAATTCTTTGCTAATAATTATATCCGGAGATATATTTCCCATAGGTTCACATTTGGCAAATACTTCCATTATTCTATGATAGTTTCTGGAAGCATCATCAAAAGGAATAACATATAATCTATCACCACTTACAACAATTCTGACACGGTAATTGTTTTTTGCAAAATAATTAACAATTGTAGCTGCAGCACTGATAAGATATTCAAAAGTAGATTCTTTACCATCTCCAAGATGAGAGCCTCTAAATCCATCTACAATAACAGCAACTCTACTAATCGTTGCATCGTCTACTTTTCTAATCATTAGAGTTGAAGTCTTTGCTGTTGATTTCCAATGAATTTTTCTTAAATCGTCTCCGCTAATATATTCTCTGAGGGAAAAGAAATCATCACCAATAGGTGACATAAAATCACTGGCTAAAGCTTCATATCCAATAACTCCTACCCCTCCTGGTGAAAATCGCGAGATATTGTAAATTTTTGGATATACAAGTATTTCCTGATAATCATCAAACAAAATATTGCTACCAGTAAGATTAAAAGAATCTTGACCTCTTATAGAAATTGGACCTATTTTATAGAGTCCTCTTTTATCCATATTTAATTTATATTTAATATTGAAATCTTTTTTAGAAAAATCTGTAGGAACAATAAAATTGTTAGAATTACCAAAATAAGAGGGTAATTGGTCCTTTATAATAGGTATTGAAGTAAATATAGTACCTCTATTATTAGCATGTAAATTTACATTTAAAATATTATCAACATAAACTCTTCTGTCTTCAACTTGCCTTTTAATAGAGAGTTTATCTCTAACCTGGATAGTAGAAAATAGAGAATATAAAAGAGTTATAAAAAAAGTGATAGAAAGAAGAAGAAATTCGTATGAACCAAAAGCTCGGGCTCCTATATAGCTTAAAATTGATAATAAAAGTATTAACCAACCCTTAGATCTTATCATTTACTCCACCTCGGGAGTAGGTATTTTCTTTAATATTTCATTTAAAATATCGAAAGCATTTTCACCATGCATTCTGGCTTCTGGAGTTAATATAATCCTATGAGCTAATACTAATGTGACCATCTCCTTAATATCATGAGGTATTACATAATCTCGGCCTCTAATTAGTGCAAGTGCCTTTGATGTCTTTAATAGTCCCAAAGAACCTCTTGGACTTGAACCTAAATAAAGTTTGTCATTTTTTCTTGTTTGCTCAACTATGCTTACTAAGTAATCTTTAATACTTTCATTTACAAATATAGTTTTAGTTACTTCTATCCAGCGACTAACATCCTCACCTATACAAACTGGAGATATATCATCTATTGCAGGATGAGTTCCATGTTTTTCTAAAATTACTAATTCATCACTATGAGTGGGATATCCCATAGTTATATGCATAATAAACTTGTCTAACTGAGCTTCTGGTAATGGGTATGTTCCTTCATATTCAATGGGATTTTGGGTTGCTACAATTAAAAATGGTATATTTAATTTATAAGTTATACCATCTACAGTCACCTGTTTTTCTTCCATACACTCAAGAAGACTAGATTGGGTTTTTGGAGAAGCTCTGTTTATCTCATCAGCTAAGATGATATTAGCAAAAACCACTCCTTCTCTGAAATTGAAATCTTGAGTCTTTTGACTATATACAGAAACACCAGTTATATCTGAAGGTAAAAGATCAGGTGTAAATTGAATTCTTTTAAATTTACAATCTATTGATTTTGCAAGAGACTTAGCCAACATTGTCTTTCCAACTCCAGGTACATCTTCAATAAGGAGATGTCCCTCAGCAAGGAGTGCTGTTAAAATGTATTCAATTACTTTTCTTTTTCCCTCTATCACTTTCTCAATATTTTCTATAACACCAATTATCTCTTCCTGTGTTTTTTTTACTTCATCTCTAACTTTTGACTCCATAAAATCCTCCAATCATTAAATTATTATTTCATCTCATAGTATTAATAAGATAGATCTATATTTTACTATTTAGTAAGTATCCTCAAAGTAATTTTAACATAATGTATTTCAACTTTTTTAATTTCCTCCTTTCTCTAAAAACTTTTAAATGTCATTGTGAGCTACCGAAGAGATTGCCACGTCGCTAATGCTCCTCGCAATGACAAGTAAATCTTTATTGCATCATTGCGAGATAGGTCCTGGTTGTCATTGCGAGCCACCAAAGGTGGCGTGGCAATCTCTCTCAGAGCGTGCACTTGAGCGGAGCGAAGGAATGACAAATAGCAATTTTTATTATTTATTTTTAACTTTATTTTCATAATAGGATGGATAAATTGTTTTTATATGATAAAATTTTTATTAAGTATAAATTTTTTATTTGTAAAATTTTAGGAGTATTAATTTTATGCCATGGTTACCAGAAATTGAAATATTAAAAAAGAAACTAAAAAAGGAATTTACAGGAAAGAAAATATTAAGTGTAGAGTTTTATAAAGAGAGCGAATATTATCTACAAGTTAGATTATTAGAATATGAACTTACCAACAAACACATTCTAAATATAACAAGGAAGGGAAAGTATCTAAAAATTTTGCTTGAAGGAGGAAATAATCTAATAGTAGATTTAAAGGTTACTGGAATTCTTAGATACTTTTCAGAAAAACTTTCAATAAACAGTTATACCCCCATGATTTTAGAGATTGATAACGGATATCTCTGTCTGCAAAATCTAAGTTTAAGATATGTAAGTTCTATACCGACAATGCAACTGAAGAATAATCAAATATTTGGAAATTTAGGTATTGACCCATTATCAAATGAATACAATATAGAAATATTTTATAAGGCAACAAACAAAAGAATTGGAATGTTAAAAACAAATCTTTTAGATCCTTCCTATATAACTGGGTTAGGAAATTATTATGTAGATGAAATACTTTTTTTAGCAAAACTTCATCCTAAAAAAGAGATATCAAAACTTAATAGATTAGAGATAGAAGCCTTATATTTAAGTATAAATAAAATACTAAATGAAAGTATTAATGTTGGAGGATCATCCAGAGAAGAGTTTTGTTACCTTGATGGTAGTAGGGGGAGCTTTCAAAATAATTTTAATATTTATGACAAAGAAGGAAAACCTTGTCCAATCTGTAGAAAGAATATAAAAAGAATATTCATTGGTGGTAGAGGAACATATATTTGTGAAAATTGTCAGAAATAAATTTAAAACTAATTATCAAAATATGGAGAGAAAAATTCTGAGAGATCTTTTTCACTAACTTCTTCACATATGTCAATAAATCCTGTGATATCTGCGTTTTCAAACTTATACTCTTCATAATATCTTCTTAATATCTCATACATCACTTCTTTTCCAAGATGATCTTCTAATTTAAATAGAAGCTCTGAACCTCCTTTATAAATTTCAGCACCATACTCCCCAAAATCTTCATAATCTCTTATTGTTTTACTCATCACTTTTGGTGGAACCTCTATAGAACGTGGTTTGCGATGCATAGTTGAAAAAATATTTTCTCTCTCCTCTTCACTGTATTTATTAATAAAATATTGATACGTAGAATATTCAGCAAATGCCTCATCTAACCAGGGCTGATTAATTTCATCATTTCCAACAACTGAGTACCACCACTGGTGAGCAGTTTCATGAGCTATTACATATTCATTGCGATAGCAAGAAATCTTTTTGTCATTATAATCCGCATATTTAATCTGGCATAGTTGTGGGTACTCCATTCCACCAAAATTCATAAAGTTTTGAGCAATTGTGTAATTTTGATAAGGATATTTTCCGAAGAGTTCACTAAAAATATCAATTGCATCTTTAGCAAAATTTAGGCTATTCTTATTTTTTTCTAAATCTTCTCCTATCAAAAAAGAATAAATATTAATATCATGACAGTTATCCTCTAATACACCATATTCCTTACTAAACATAATTGCAAAATCTCTAACTGGGTAGGCTTCATATGTATAAGTTAAATAATCATCGATTTTTTTTGTATTAATGAGTTCTCCAGTAGATGCCAAAACATAATTTTCAGGAAGTGATATTTCTACTTCGTAAATTGAACTATCACTATAAAAGGGATCTCCTATAGGGAGAAACGGGTCTTTATGCCAACCATCATCATCATAAACAGCCAGTATTGGACTCCAATTTCCCAAGGAGACAACATCTTTGTAATAACCATATCTGTCCGCATTTTTTGGAATATTCTGATAAAACTCAATAGTTATTTCTAAAATTTCATCAGGATTAATAGGCTTTTCTAAATCTATTTCACACAAAGTCTGTTCTATCTTGTAATTAATCTCTATACCATCAACTAAAAGTTTTGTTATTTCCATTTTTCCTGGAACTATGTCTAATTCATTTAAATCCTTTCCAGTTAAATCAGTTATTATCTTAAATGAATCATCTGAATATTCATCATAAGCTCTTGGATATAGATGAAAATAAAGCTTATCTAATTTATCATCCTCAAAATTCGTATATTCTAATTGGAGTTTACATTCTAACTGCATATCCTCAGGAAAGAATTTAACCTGAACAGTGTATTCATTGAGTATATTTTTTAAAGACTCTCTATCTTTGAAAAATTCTTTAATTTCTCTAGATTCTTCAATACTATCTGCTTCCCGATCTGTCTCCGTAGTTTCCCCTTCTGACGAAGTAGTTTCTATGGAAGTCTCTGATGTAGTTTTGTCTGATACAGGAAATTTTAAAATATTTCTTAATTGTCTGTAAGCAAATATTACAAAAATGCTTATCAGAATTAATATAAATATTAAAGTTATAATTTTAAAAATTCTTGATTTCATCATAATTTTTTATGGTTTTTTAAATTGTTTAAGAAAAAATGGTATAAGATAAAACATTTAATTTTAATAATAGTTCAAAGACTAAGTTCTTTGCTTATATTCTGCATTGCTGAGAGACCAAGTTTTACAAATTCTTCCAATTCTAATCCTATTTCTGAGCATTTTTTAATTTGCTCTCTATTAGCACCTCTTGCGAAAGCCTTTTCCTTAAATCGATGGAGAATAAACTTGTAGTCAATTGAAGATAATTTTTTGTCTGGATGAATAAGAGCTGCTGCTACTATCAAACCAGTTAAGGGATCAACACAGTAAAGTGCTTTTTCAAGTAAGGTTGTTCTTTCTATTTTGTGCATATCATTATGAGCTCGTACAGCATTGACTAATTCATCATCTAATCCAATCTTTTTTAGCATGTCTGCTCCTACAATGCTATGCATATTAGGATCTTTTGCAGTTATTTCATAATCTATGTCGTGAAGAAGACCAGTTAATACCCATTTTTCTTCATCCTCTCCCAAATTTTCTGCAAGACTTTTCATAATGGCTTCAACAGCAAGCATATGTTTAATAAGATTTTTGTTTTTTACATTCTCTTTAATAAGTTGATAAGCCTCTTCTCTATTCATATCAATTTCCTTTCTAAATAGATCTTATAAAATATTTATTTTATAAGATTATATTTTATTTTTCTATTAAATAAAAGGTAAATATGTTTAATTTAATAAGAAACAAGAAATAGGTGTACAAGATCTCCAATTTGTTTAATAATTTTTTATTGGTGTAATTATCTGTTTTTTTTCAATTGCAAAAGCAATATCATAACTTTTAAGGGTAAAATAGCTCTCTACAATAGAGTGATATGAAATGAGAGCACAGAGTATGAAGGAAAGTACTATTATTTTATAAAAGGAATTTATTAAGGAATTTATCTTTCTTATTTTCATTTTTTAAATAACATAATAAAAAGTAATTCTGATATTATTATTGTGTATTTTTGAAAAATAAAATAAAAATAATTATAAAAATTTTATTTGATAATTTAATGGGTTAAAATAAATAGACTGTCTAATAAAATTGCTATAATAAAAAATTACGATGGAAAAAAACTTAAGAGATTTACAGTATATTGGAATAAGGATAATAGGAAGAACTAGGGAAACCCACATTTTTTTAGATGAGAAAAATGATGAAATTGGAAGGTTAGAATTTAAATTTTGGGGAAAAGATGCTGTATATAAATCTAAAAATGAGGAGTTAAAGTTAATAAAAAAGGGATGGCCTACGAAGAGATATAGTTTGATAAAAGAAGATAAAGTCCTTTTAAGTGGAAAACAGGTGTTTTTGTCTCGTAATGTAAGTATTTATTTACAAGAGGATGGAAGTTTTAAGTTAAGAATTAGTGGATATCGTAGACCATATGTACTAACCGATATAAACAAAAAAGAAGATTTATTTTCTATTGGAATAAAAAGAATTGCTCCTCCTGATATAGGGGTAAAAATAATTTCGGATAGTCTAAAAGACATCGAATTGTCAAATTATTTAGTAATACTTACATATTTCACCTGGGTCAGTATAAAGAGATCAAGAATTATAAAATTTTAAATAATAAATATTAGTAAATTATCCTCACAAGATGTAATATTTAAAAAATAATTATTACCCGACTAAATCAAAAATATTGTAAAATAGTTTTATCGGAATGTCTTAATAAACATACTCAAAATACTTCAAATCTTAAAACTGAAATAAATAAAATATTTAGATAGACATATTATACGAGGAGAAAGAGGGAAACAATGAAAAGATTATATCGTTCGAAAAAGGACAGAATGCTATGTGGAGTATGTGGAGGAATAGCAGAATATTTTAATGTAGACCCAACATTAATAAGGATACTGTGGGTAATACTTTCTTTACCAGGAGTGGTATTTCCAGGAATCTTAGCATACATAATTTGTTGTATAATCATTCCTGAAAATCCTGAACAATAAGAAAAACTGTTTGTTTACATAAAAACATAGAATTTGACAGTGTCACTAATGTATAAGAAGAGATACATCGGTAACACTTTAGTTGTATAATTTATAAAATATAAAATTATAATGAAACTTAGTGGATATGAAAATTTTAATTTATGACCGAGAAAAAAAAGCTATAAACTTAGATGCTCAAAAAAAAGATGCAGTAGTATTGGTTAAGAATCCAAATTATATTATGTGGGTGGACATAGATGAACCACAAAAAGAAGTAATGGATTGGTTAAAAGAAACCTTCGGATTTCACCCATTAGACTTAGAAGACTGTGTGAGTTTAATTGAGAGACCAAAGATAGATTTATATGAGGATTACCACTTCTTAGTGATGCATTTTCCAATTTTTGATGAAATAACTAAAAGGTTGTCACCAATACAGGTGAACATATTTTTGGGAACAAACTTTTTAATTACAATTCGAAAAGGTTATATTAAAGCTCTAAATAAAACATTTGAGGATGTTTCAAAAAATAAGGAGCTCCTTTCTAAGGGAACCGATTATTTATTACACAAAGTCATTGATGATTTAGTTGACTATTGTTTTCCAATTCTAAACAAAATAAGGCAAAATATTCAGAATGCAGAAAATACGATATTTAATGGAGCTACTAGAGATACAATAAAGGACATACTTTTCATAAAAAGAAACATAATTCTCTTTAAAAATATAATAGATCCTCAAAGAAGGATATTAAAAGAAATAGAGGCTAGAGATAGTAAATTTATTTCAGATGAACTGAATGTATATTTTGGAGACATCGTTGATCATCTTGATAAAATACAGGACAGTTTAGTAAGTTATGGAGAGATGATTGGGAGTCTTCATGATGCACATCAATCCATAGTTTCAAATCGTATTAATGAAATTATGAAAACACTAACCATTATATCTGTTATAATACTTCCTCTAACTTTCATATCAAGTATGTATGGTATGAATATAGTACTCCCTGTAGCAAAAAACCCATTTGCTTTTATAATCATACTTTCTGTAATGGTTCTACTGGGTTTAGCGATGTTTTTCTATTTTAAGATTAAACATTGGATATAATTACCCTCAGATTCTAGTAGAATTGAATCTTTATATAACTTTAGTTGTACTATTTAAGCTTAGTGTTTACAGTTTACTATTGATAAAATATAAATATGAATTAATTTATATAAAGATTGTCATTCTGAACAGGTCCTGGTTGTCATTGCGAGCCACTGAAGGTGGCGTGGCAATCTCTCTCAGGATAAACTTAGTGACTGAAGAATCTCTTTTTTAAAATATAAATATAATGGTCTAAAATTTAATGGGGGTTAAATTTTGAAATTTGCAATTATAGGTGCTGGTTCAATAGGTTCACTTATTGGAGCAAAACTCTCATTATCAGGAGAGGAAGTAGCCCTAATTGGAAGAGATCCCCACATGTCTAAGGTAAGAAACGATGGTCTAGTAATTGAACTTCCAAAAGAAAAAAAATTAGTTAAAAATCTATTTGCTTGTACTAATTTAATTGAATTGAAGAATAGTCGGTTTAGTCCTCAATTTTTTGTTTTTACAATGAAATCATATAGTACAAAGCAATCCTGTGAAGAACTTTTAGAAGTATTTGGGAAAAAGTGTAATATATTATCATTACAGAATGGAGTTGGTAATGAGGAGACTATATCAAGTTTTTTCGGTGAGGAAAATACCTTTTCGGGTGCACTTACTATCAGCGTATCTTTGGTAGAACCTGGGATGGTAAGACAGAATACTATCAAAGGTGGTATTGGATTAGCTCCAGTAGCTATGATAGAAAATGCAAAGAAAATAGTGAATAAATTGAAAGAAATATTTGAAAAAGCAAGATTTAAAACGAAAGTTTTTAAAAATTACAGAGAACTCAAGTGGTCAAAATTACTTTTAAATATAATTGCTAACGCAAGTTCCGCTATATATGACTTATCTCCTTTAAAAATATCCAATAATTATGAACTGTTCTTACAGGAACAAATGGCATTTAGAGAAGCATGTAAAGTAATATCCAAACTGAGGTTGGGGACAGTTAATTTACCTGATTACAATGTGTATTTACTTAAATTTGTGATGAATCTTCCACAACCTATTGCTCATTCAATATTAAAGAATAAAATTGCAAAATCACGTGGTGAGAAAATGCCATCTCTTTGGTATGATTTAAATATGGGTAAAAAGTTTTCAGAAGTTGAGGTTCTAAATGGAGCAGTAGTTAAGTATGGACAGAGATTGAAAATTGACACACCAGCTAATGACTTTTTTTATTACACTTTAAAAAATATAGCTGAGGGTAAATTAAACCGGGAAAATTTCAAAGATTAAGGATTTTTACTATCCTTTTTAGTTCTCCTTGAAATTATATAAATCCAAATTTGGGAAATAAAGATTATTATGGTAAATAGTATAATAATAGCTAAACCTGAATGAATTTCAACTAATGGTTTATATTTACGCCAGAGTCCATTTATGAATGTGATTAATCCCAGTGTAAGAGCACACCAAATAGCAGATCCTAAAAAAGTATATAAAACAAATTTTTTAAAGTTGAATTTCAATACTCCTGCAGGATATGATATAAAAGTTCTTGTTTGTCCTATAAGTTGAGCAAGAAAAACTGAAAATTCGCCATATTTATTTATGAATTCACCCGTTCTACTACGTTTTTTACTATTTTTAGAGTTATTATTTTTCAACATTCTTAAAGGAGCAATGATTCCTTTACCAATACCATAACTGATTGATGAACCAAAAGTACCGCCAATTGATCCTGCCAGAACTGAGAATATATAAGTAAAAAAATTTTCTCCGACTTTCTCTGATGAAATTATTAAAAATGGTGTAGAGGCAAAAGGTATTCCAAGACTCTCTAAAAACATTCCAAGACCTAATCCAACATAGATCGAGCTCGGTCTTATATTTGTAAGAAAATGGTAAATATTTTTTAAAAGATTCATAATATTTATTAAAATTTATTCTCTGAAATCTTATGTAAAGTATTTTAAAGAAAATTCATATAATAACTAATTTTTATATAATTATATACATTTATTAACTTTCATTGTCCATATTTTATAATTAAACCTCCAGCTGATAATTGTCAAAATAATGTTTAATCAAAATGATTTTTAATTATAATAAAAAAGTAAATCACAAAAAACAAATTCATTCCTAATTTAAGAGAATATTTATAGATTGTACAATAATTATTATTATTGTTACTAATTTCTAAAAAATCCTTCTGGTTGTTTTTGCCATATTTTCGCAAATAATATAGAATTCACATGAATCATCCCTATCTGGTAATAAAAAAAAGAATCTTCCTTCACGATTTTTCTAGGAAGAAAGAAGGGATCTAATAATTAAGATAAGAAGTAAAGGGTTAAAATTAATAGTTAAAATTTGTTGAAGTCAAAATATGGAAGCTATAATTAATTTTTTGGAAAAATATATAAGTCAGTTTGGATATTTAGCTATCTTTATACTTATGTTTTTAGAGAGCGCATGTGTTCCCATACCAAGCGAGATAACAATGCCATTTGGGGGATTTTTAGCAGCAATTGGAAATCTTAACTTAATATTGGTTACTCTGGTTGGCTCATTAGCAAATTTATTTGGTTCTTATGCCGCATACTATGTTGGGAAATTGGGAGGAAGACCATTTTTAGATAAGTATGGCAAATATATCCTTTTAAGGAAAGAAGAGCTTGACAAGGTAGATGAATGGTTCAATCATCGGGGAGAAATAACTGTTTTTATAACTCGCCTTTTACCAGGAATTAGAACATTTATATCCCTTCCCGCAGGGATGGCTAAGATGAGCTTAACAAAATTCTCTATATATACAATTTTAGGTGTAATCCCTTGGTGCTTTATATTAGCTTATCTTGGTTATATGTTTGGGGAGAACTGGAAGATAATTTTAGACTACTATCACAAGTTTGAATATATTTTCTTTGCTATAATAATTTTAATAATAGTAGCTTTTTTAGTTTTTATGTTTATTAAAAAAAGAAAACAACTTTTAAAATAAAAAAATCAAAAAATATAATTAATTTTAACTTAGAGGTTACTATTGTCATTATTTCAATCCATTGTATTAGGGATAATTCAGGGAGCTACTGAATTCTTACCAGTCAGTAGCTCAGGTCATATGGTTCTAATACCATATCTTCTTGGATGGGAAAATCCACCACTATTCTTTAATGTGATGGTTCATTTTTCAACTTTAATAGCTGTTTTATGGGCTATGTGGTCTGATATAAATGATATATTCAAATCATTTATTAATCTATTCAAAAAAGAGAAAGAAAAATCCAAAGATAAGTCAACTAATTTATTAAAATCCAAAATTATCTGGTTATTATTTATTGCCACAATCCCCGCAGCAATCTTGGGTTATTTAGCACATGATTTCTTTGAAAAACTATTTTCTGTTCCAATATATGTTGCAATTGCAATTTTTATAACAGGAATACTACTTTTCATTGAGGGATGGATGAAAAAAACTATTGACTCATTGGAGTCATTAAGACTATCCGATGCAATTTCTATAGGAATTGCTCAAGCTATAGCCATTGTTCCCGGAATTTCAAGATCAGGAATAACAACAGTAACGGGGAAATCCAGAGGATTATCAAGAGAAGATTCTTTAAAATTTTCCTTTTTACTATCTATACCCATAATATTCTCAGCCACTCTATATGAGACATTCAGATTTTATAAGACAGTTGGATCATTTAATGAAATATCATCTAATATAAACATAACGAATACAATTATTGGAATGATATTTGCTCTATTAATAGGTTTTTTATCAATAAAATTGCTTCTAAATTTCTTTAAGAGAAGAAAATTAAGGATATTTTCTCTATACTGTTGGGTATTCTCTATTTTCAGTCTTATAATAATAATTATCAGAAAATAATATTAAACTGATATAATTAAAAAAACTTAAATTGAATAAATATTGGGGTATCTATGAAAGAGAAATCATCTTTTGAAGGATTCAATAGTTGGATTAAAAATTCTATAACTGTCAAATTATTTGCAACTGGTTTTTTAATCTTAATTTTATTAATTCCAACCAATATGATTAGATTTCTAATCAATGATAGAGAAAACAGGCGCTATACTACAATTGAAGAAATAAGCTCTAAATGGGGAAGGGAACAGACTATAGCTGGACCAATTCTTACAGTTCCTTATGGAAAATATTCTAAAGAAAAAGGTGAAAAGGTATTAAAATCCGTTAACCATGCACACTTTTTACCGGATGAATTAAATATTGATGGAAGTATATCACCTGAAATAAGATATAGAGGTATATATGAAACTGTTGTCTATAAGTCTAATTTAAAATTTACTGGAAAATTTCCATCTCCCAATTTTAAAGATTTAAATATTCCAGATGACAATGTATTATGGGAAGATGCATTTATCTCTTTGGGCATACCAGATATGAGAGGCATTGAGAAAAATATTGAAATAAACATGAATAATAATATTTATTCATTTACTCCAGGAATTGAAACTAAAGATATTATCGATTCTGGTTTAAGTGCTCAAGTTCCAATTAAAAGCGGCGATAATCCTGAAAAGAGTTATGAATTTTCCTTTGACATTAATTTAAAAGGAAGCAAAGAGCTCAATTTTATTCCTCTTGGAAAAGAAACAAATGTTAAATTAATATCAAATTGGGATAATCCTAGCTTCGATGGTACATTTTTGCCAGATGAAAGAGAAATAACTAATAATGGATTTAATGCAAAATGGAATGTTCTTTATTTGAACAGAGACTATCCCCAAAAATGGATAGGAAAATCTTATAATATATTTAATTCAGCATTTGGAGTTAAATTATTAATGCCTGTTGATGAATATCAAAAAACAATGCGTTCGGTAAAATATGCTGTCATGTTTATATCTTTAACTTTTATGATTTTTTTCTTTGTTGAAGTTATAAATAAAAAAAGAATACACCCTATTCAATATATATTAGTTGGATTAGCACTTGTTATATTCTTTACACTACTTCTTTCACTATCAGAACATACTAATTTCAATCTTGCTTATATAATTGCAAGTATTGCCACTATTTTGCTGATTACTGCTTATTCAAAAACTATTTTTAAGAACAATTTATTAACTATTTTAATGGGTTCGGTACTTTTAATTTTGTATGGCTTCATGTACACAATTTTGCAACTTCAGGATTATTCACTTTTGTTAGGTAGCATTGGTTTATTTATTGTTTTAGCAGTAGTAATGTATTTATCAAGAAAAATTGATTGGTATTCACTCAGCTCAAATAGTAATATTAATAAAGAATAATAAATATATCTAACAAATTTTCTTCTTGTAACATAAGTTTTATTTCCTCGTTATAATATTTAGGGTTTGTTTATATTGTATAAGTAATGATATTGAAATAAGTATGATTGAGGACTTGGTAATTAGAGCTAAAGACAGTGAACCAGAAGCTCTTGGTGAACTTTATGAGCTTTTTGTTGAGAAAATCTATCGATTTCTTCTCTTTAAAGTTGGTAGTGTTACTGAAGCAGAAGATCTAACTGCATGGGTTTTTGAAAAAGCCTGGGAAAATTTGATAAAATATAGAGTTAAAAGAATTTATGATTATTATAGCACCTAAATTATTTAAAAAATAAGAAAAGGTTTTTAATTATTCGACAAAAACTTCTCGAACTTCAGAAGTCTTCTTCCTAACAATTCTTTTATCTCAAAAAAGTTAAATTACACTCCCTTCATCATAAAAAAGAAATATGTATATTGATATTAGATTTCTATCAAATTTATAACTAAAAAATTTCATTTGTCATTTTAGAAACAGTTAATAATTTCATTGAGGTAGTTGAAAATTAGTGGTAGAATTTAACAATAATTTTGAATATAAAATTTAGCAAAATATTAATAGAAAGGAGGATGGCTCTTACCCTATATCTTTAAAAGGGTATTTGAGCTACATTTTAATATGAAGGGTGTAGTTTTAGCAGGTGGATTAGGAACTAGATTATTACCTCTTACAAAAATCACCAACAAACATCTTTTGCCAGTTTATGACAAACCTATGATTTACTATCCATTAAACACATTAGTTAAAGGTGGAATAGACGACATAATGATTGTTACTGGTGGAAATAATGCTGGTGATTTCCTAAGGTTATTAGCAAATGGTGCAGAGTTTGGCTTGAAACATATTAATTATACTTATCAGGAAGGACATGGAGGTATTGCTGCTGCCCTGTCTTTAGCTGAACATTTCGTTGATTGTGAAAAAATTGTGGTAATTTTGGGAGATAACATATTTGAAGATGATATTAAAGGTGCAGTTAAAGAATTTGAGAAACAGGAAAGGGGAGCTAAAATATTTCTTAAAAAAATTGAAGAACCCAAACGTTATGGTGTTCCTGAATTAAAAGGTAATAAAATTATAAATATTGAGGAAAAACCCAAAAATCCAAAAAGCTGTTATGCAGTAACTGGTCTTTATATGTATGATGATAGGGTGTTTGATATTATTAAAAACTTAAAACCTTCAGCTCGAGGAGAACTAGAAATAACGGATGTAAATAATGTTTATGTTAAAGAAGAAACTATGACATATTCCATTCTAAATGGTCTATGGACGGATGCAGGAAGTTCATTTGAAAGCTATTATCGAGCAAATAAGTGGGTCGCAGAGGGTCTAATTTCTAAATTTTAACTTCTTTTAAAGAATCTTCTTATTTTATTTTCTAATTTCTCAAATGGAGCTGGATATAAAATAAGACCACCTAATGAACCAAGAAGTATAATTCCCCATTCTTTTAATCCTATCGGATATGTATCAAATATAGGTTGTAAAAATGGAGTGTATATTATTATAAGTTGCAATAAAAATCCTCCCAATATTGAAAATAATAGAGTCTTATTTTCTGTAAGAATTTTTATGCTCGAGAATGCGTATTTATTAGGTGATTTGCAATTAAATGATAAAAACAACTCAAATAATACAGCGATAGTAAATGCAACAGTCCTGGCTATTTCAAGTGTACTATTTCTATAAAACCAGATAAATGCCCCAAGTGAAGCAATAGCAGCAATAATTGCAGCTATTAAGATATATAATCCCATTCCGTGATAAATTGGTTCACTTGGATCTCTTGGCTTCTTTTTCATTAGGTCTGGTTCTGGTTTATCCATTCCGAGAGCAAGAGCTGGTAAGCTATCCGTTATAAGATTTATCCATAAGATTTGAACCGCTAGAAGAGGAGGTGGAAATTTCATAATACTTGCAAAAAAAATAATCAAAATTTCATCAAAGTTTGCAGATAGAAGTAGTCTTATAAACTTTCTGATATTATTAAAAATTCCTCTTCCCTCTTCTATAGCTGAGACTATAGTTGCATAATTGTCATCAGCCAAAATCATATCCGCAGCTTCTCTGGTAACATCTGAACCTCTTATTCCCATAGATATTCCAACATCAGATTTTTTAACAGAAGGAGCATCATTTATACCATCTCCTGTCATAGCTACAATTTCACCATCTTTTCTAAGCGAGTTTATTATTCTTAATTTATGTTCGGGAGATACTCTTGCAAACACTGAGACATCTTTTATAGTCTGACTTAATTCTTCATCACTAATATCTTCCAAATCTCTTCCACTAAGGGATTTTCCAGCATCTTTCTCTTTCATTATGCCTGTTTCAATTGCAACAGCCTCAGCTGTAAGTTGATGATCGCCTGTAACAACTATTGTTCTAATTCCAGCATCCCTGGCTTTTTTTACTGCATCTTTGACCTCTATTCTTGGAGGATCTACTATACCTACTAAACCAATGAAAATCATATCTTCTTCTATATTTTCTTTACTATGGTAGTTTTCAAGAGGTTTATAGGCTATTGCTAAAACTCTTAAAGCTCTATTTGCCATATTTATGACTGCTTCAAGAATATCTTTTTTATCTCTTAGATTTAGATCATCAATTCCAGATTTTTTGTAGAATTTTTTACAAACACTAAGAACTCTTTCTGGAGCTCCCTTTGAGAAAGCAAAAAATTTATTATCACTTTGATTAATAGTGGTCATCATTTTTCTTACAGAGTCAAATGGAATTTCATCAATCCTGGAAAAGTTTTTGATTAGGTGTTCAATATCAAATCCAGCCTTTGAAGAAAGAACAGTTAAAGCTATCTCTGTAGGTGCACCACTTGTAAAATAATTGCCCTTTTTATCTAATTTTAAAGTTGAATCGTTACAGAGAGTTCCCCCTTTTATCAATAAGTTCAGAAGCCTGTCTTTCAGTGGGCTTACCTTTTGACCGTTAACTTTAAATTCACCTTCGGGAATATACCCCTCACCTGTAACATTAATTTTAGTACCATCTATCCATATTTCCCTGACAGTCATCTCATTTCTTGTGATTGTACCAGTTTTATCTGTACAAATAATAGTGGAGCTTCCGAGAGTTTCAACAGAGGATAATCTTCTAACAATAGAGTTTCTTTTTGCCATTCTTCTAACTCCCAGAGCAAGTGTTATTGTAACAACAGCAGGCAAGCCTTCTGGAACAGCCGAAACTGCTAATCCTATTGCTGTTAATACTATTTCGTTTATATTTACCATATTACCAATAGCTCTATATTCTATGATTTCAACAACTGCTACTATTGCGCAAAGGATAAGTACAACAATTCCAAGTTGCCTTCCAAATCTATCAAGTTTCTTTTGAAGAGGAGTAAATTCTTTTTTCTCTTTTTGCAAGCTTCCAGCTATTTTACCAACTTCTGTAGTCATACCTGTTTCAGTTACAATAGCTTTCCCCCTTCCGTAGGTTACATATGTAGAAGAAAAGACCATGTTTTTTCTATCTGGTAGAGTAATATTCTTATCTAAGATTAATGTGTGGTCTTTCTCAACTGGGACAGACTCCCCAGTGAGAATAGCTTCATCAATCTGTAAATTGGAAGAATCCAATAGTCTACAATCAGCCGGTATTTTATCTCCTGCTTTTATAATTACAATATCTCCAGGCACTATATCTTTTGATGGAATTGTTTTTTCAAAACCATCTCTTAAAACAGTTGCTGTAGGAGCAGAAAGCTTTTTTAATGCTTTTAGTGACTCTTCTGCCTTAAATTCCTGAAAAGTTCCTAAAGCAGCATTTATGAGTAGAATAAATGCAATAGCAATTGCTTCAGTTTTCTCTCCGAGATAAATTGAAAAAATTGTAGCGAAAATTAAAATAAGTATAAGAAAACTCTTAAACTGCTCAATGAAAATACCAAAAAGCGTTTTTCTTCTTGCCTCTTTTAATTCGTTAAAACCAAACTCTTTTATTCTTTTAGAAGCTTCATCAGTAGTTAAACCGTTTGAGCTGGTTCCCAATTTATTGAATATTTCTCTTATTGATAGACCGTGCCAATATTTCGTTGTTTTTTTAACTTCTTCCTTTTTATTTTTCAATTTTACCCACTTCTATTAAAATTTAAAATTAAATAAAAATTTGTCACCGTATGTTGATATTATTTTTTTATATTAACATAATAGATAAAATTGTATCAAATAAATTGATGTGGAGAGAAGGCGGGTAAGTGTGCATTGTCGTTGCGAGCAATAATAAGTATACTTGTGAGATAAAAGTATTAATTTATTAATCCCGAAAAATAAAAATAGTTTATAATAAAATTTAGTTTGATTGTTAATAAAGAGTGAGATTAGATATTCACTAAACTATTGTAGATATATTTATAAGAGATTTTCAAAAAATTTAAAAGGAGGATGAACTCTTCAGCTCACTTTAGAAATTAGTTGAGCTTATCTTTAAATTATATTATGAAAAAATCATGTTTAATAAAGGAAATTAAAGCTAGAGAGATACTCGATTCTCGGGGGAATCCCACTATTGAGGTTGATACAATACTTAGAAGTGGTGATATAGGAAGAGCAGCAGTTCCGTCAGGAGCATCAACCGGTGTTTATGAAGCATTGGAACTTAGAGATGGGGATGAGAAAAGATACAGAGGAAAAGGTGTTTTAAAAGCTGTAAAAAATATAAATGAGATAATATCAATAGTCATTTTAGGAATGGATGCAACTAATCAAAAAGAAATTGATAGGAAACTAATTGAAGCAGATGGAACAGAAAATAAAAAGAATTATGGAGCAAATGCTATATTAGGAGTTTCTATGTCTATAGCTAAAGCAGCTGCAAAGTTTCATAATATATCCTTATATCGGTATCTTAATAAAAGTTTTGAGATGGGGGAATTTAATATTTTACCAGTCCCTTTAATGAATATATTAAATGGAGGAAAACACGCAGATAATACTGTTGACATGCAAGAGTTTATGATTGTGCCAGTAAATGTAAACTCTTTTAAAGAATCTTTAAGAATGGGATCTGAAATATTCTGGACTTTAAAAGATATTCTTAAAAATGATGGATTTTCAACATCAGTAGGTGATGAGGGAGGGTTTGCTCCAGATTTAAAAACAAATGAAGAAGCAATTTTATATATCTTAAAAGCAATAGAAAAAACTGGATACAAAGCTGCCGATGATGTTTTTATTGCACTTGATCCAGCAGCATCAGAATTTTATAAGGATGGAAATTATGTGTTAGAAGGTGAGGGAAAAACTCTCAACTCGGATGAAATGATTATGTATTACAAAAGTTTGGTTAAAAGATATCCTATTATCTCTATAGAAGATGGACTTGAACAAGAAGATTGGGATGGATGGACTAAACTTACAAAAGAGATTGGAAAAAATATACAGTTGGTAGGAGATGATTTATTCGTAACAAATACTCATCGTCTAAAGACCGGGATTGAGAAAAAATCTGCAAATTCAATATTAATAAAAGTAAACCAGATTGGTACTTTAACTGAAACAATTGATGCTATTAGATTAGCAAAAAAAAATAATTATACCACTGTTATTTCCCATCGCTCCGGTGAAACTGAAGATACTACAATAGCTCATTTAGCTGTAGCAACAAATTCAGGCCAAATAAAAGCAGGAGCTCCATCAAGAACAGATAGAGTTGCTAAATATAATGAGCTGTTAAGAATTGAGGAGGAACTGGGAAAGTCAGCAAGGTTTATAGGCAAAAAAACTTTCTCAAAATTTAAATAATTTTTAATAGTGACAAATAAAACCATCCAAAGGAGGCAAATTAAATAAAGGTGAATAGAATATATTTTGACCATTCAGCAACAACACAGGTTCTTCCTGAAGTTCTTGAGACTATGTTACCATGCTTCACAAAATTTTATGGAAATGCTTCAGAACCTCATACGCCAGGAAATGAAGCATTTGAAC
>Ga0209986_10001389_pt1 | contig 23207 bp, 36 predicted proteins | sample BlataG_FD_183168 | JGI IMG/M metagenome (GOLD analysis project Ga0209986, IMG submission 183168) | Deep subsurface microbial communities from Black Sea to uncover new lineages of life (NeLLi) - Black_00105 metaG (SPAdes) (version 2) | ecosystem: Environmental > Aquatic > Marine > Oceanic >... | reverse complement strand
AGTGGGCGGTAGAGGACTTGAACCTCTGACCCCCTGCGTGTAAAGCAGATGCTCTAACCAACTGAGCTAACCGCCCCTGAGTGGCGCGCTTGGCGGGGCTTGAACCCACGACCTCAGCCTCCGCAGGGCTGCGCTCTATCCTACTGAGCTACAAGCGCCGTAGTGAAAAATGGTGCCGAAGGGGAGATTTGAACTCCCATGCCCTTACGGACACTACGCCCTGAACGTAGCGCGTCTGCCATTCCGCCACTTCGGCATCACTGACACAAAGGGATTATAACCACTTAAATAATGAGGCGTCAAGGGAGTTAAAGGGAGGCGAGACCCCCACTCTCCCCTGCTATATCTCTTCCCACCCTATAGGGGCTGGTACTCCTGTGAAACACCCCCTTAAAGTAGGGGGTTAAAGGCGAAGCCTCTAATGGGTGGGAGGGTGGGAAGAAAGAGACAGGTTAAAAATGGGGAGGGGATGGGGTCAGTGCCATAGAAAAACGAACATGGCCACCAATCTATCGAGATTAACCCACCAGAATTAAGCTTGTGTTACCGCTTGGTATATTGAGGTGCCTTGCGCGCCCGCTTAAGCCCGGGCTTGTTCCTCTCTTTAACCCGGGAGTCCCTGGTCAGCAGCCCGTTCTGGCGCAGTATAGGCTTAAGGCTCTCATCAGCCCTTACCAGGGCTCGAGCAATACCATGAGAGATGGCACCACTCTGCCCCGATATGCCACCCCCCTCTACCTTGACCACGGTATTATACTTGCCCAGGCTCTCAGTAACCAAGAGTGGCTGCACTATCGCCCGGCGGTACTCAAGGCGGGGGAATAGCTCATCATAGGGAATACCATTGATGATAATCTCACCAGTGCCTGGCACCAACCTTACCCGAGCTATAGCCGTCTTGCGCCTGCCAGTCCCATAAAAATAGGTTTGCTTCTCCGTTTGAACCACCCTAATTCTCAGCCCCCTTTGAGCTAGCCCCGGTCTGAGCCAGGTGAGGATGACTCTCACCAGCATAGACCCTGAGCTTTTTCATCATGCTAGCCCCAAGACGATTGTGGGGCAACATGCCCTTGACTGCATGTTCAATCACCCGGGTAGGGTGAGTCTGCATCATTCTCTCCAGACTGATGCTTTTAAGCCCCCCGGGGTATCCTGAATGTCTATAATAGAGCTTCTGTTCGGCCTTTTTGCCAGTAACCCGAACCTTATCCGCATTGATAATGACGACAAAATCGCCGGTATCCAGATTGCGGCTGAATATTGGCTTATGCTTGCCCATAAGTAAGCTAGCCACCTGAGTAGCCAGCCTGCCCAGAACCTTACCCGAAGCATCAATCAGAAGCCACTGACGCTCAATATCTGAGGCTTTGGTGCTATAGGTTTTCATTATACCTCTCCCCCAAAGGGCTGGGGTAATTTACCAGGGTAAGACACAACCCCTGGGCAGGGGCAGTTGGTCCAGCCATCGCCGGCTTTTTGACCTCAATTATACTATGAAATTCATCAACGCTCATCTTACTCAAGCCAACCCTGATTAGAGCACCCACAGTATTACGCACCTGATGAGGCAGGAAGGAGTTAGCCACCATATTGAAAACAACCAATTCCCCGTCTCTTTCTATTTCGGCTCTGAACACGCGCCTTACCGTATTCCTCATCCTAGCCCCATCACAACTGGCAAATGAGGCAAAGTCACGCTCGCCAATAAGAGCCTGACATGCCCGGTTCATGGCTTCAATATCTAGAGGGCTACCAACAAGGTGAGAAAAGGCTTCTCTCATTGGAGAACGGGTCGAGCTATTTAATATATAGTAGCTATATTCCCGGCTAAGAGCATCACGCCTAACATTGAAAGAATCGCCTACTCTATACGCTGCCTTTACTGCAATATCACCGGGCAAATAGTGGTTTAGCCCACTAACAAATGTATGGAGTGGAAGAGGTGACCCAGTCCTGAAGCCGACCACCTGCCCCTTAGCATGAACTCCGGCATCGGTTCGGCTTGCCGCCGTCACCCGACGCCTCTCACCGGTAAGCCTCTCCAAGGCTTCCTCCACCTCCCCCTGAATGGAGGGCAAACCAGCCTGCCACTGGAAGCCGTGGTAGCGTGTGCCATCATATTCCATAATCAATAAAATGTTGGTGCTCTTTACCAAGCTGACAACCTCCGTTATTTGACCAACTCAAGTTGAACCATAGGCGCCCCATCACCCAATCTAGGTCCTAACTTGGTGATGCGAGTATATCCGCCAGGGCGCTCAGCATACCTTGGAGCAAGCTCAATAAATACCTTCTCAGCTATCCTCTTATCCAGAATAAAGGAAAGTGCCTGGCGACGGGAGTGGAGTCCTCCCTGCTTACCCAGTGTAATCATCCGCTCAGCCAAGCCCCGTATTTCCTTAGCCTTAGCCTCGGTGGTAGTAATCTTCTCATAGTTTAGAAGGTCGGTGACCAAGTTACGATACAGCGCCTTGCGGTGAGCTGAAGACCGACCCAGTTTTCTACCAGCTACCTTGTGCCTCATGTCGCTTACTCCTCTGCCTGGCTCTCGCTCACTTCCTTCTCAACCTGGGGAGTGAGAGCCAACCCCAATGCCTCAAGCCGCTCCTCTACCTCCTGCTTAGACTTCTGCCCAAAATTGTGCAACGCGAGCAATCCCCTCTCACCTCTGCTTATGAGTTCCCCCACTGTGGCGATGCCACCGCGCCTCAGACAATTCATGGTACGCACTGAAAGGTCCAGTTGCTCCACAGGCATATTATATTTTTCATCAGAGATAGATGCGCGAATGAGCTGCTTCTCCACCTCCATTAGAGAAACCTTGGCATAATCGATAAACGGAGATAGCTGCTCTACCAGAATTTCGGCACTATGGCAGATTGCATCCACAGGTGATATAGTGCCATCCGTCCACACCTCCAGCTCCAACCGCTCTCGGCTTATCTCCCGACTAATATGGGTTGGCTCAACGTTAAAATTAACCTTGCGTATTGGAGCAAAGATGGCGTCCACCGGAATCACCCCTACAGGCAGGTTGCCACTGGACTCAGCTTCCCTATAACCCTCACCCAATTCGATGTCAAACTCCACATAAAGCTTGGCTTCAGGCGAATCTAAGGTAGCTAGATAAAGCTCAGGGTTGGCAATTTCAAAGTCGGTGGAGGGCTCAATATCAGCGGCACAAACTCGCCCCTCCCCCTCCACCTCCAGTATTAGCTTACCTGGTTGACCAGAAAGGGATTTTAACCTCAACGCTTTAACATTGAGTAGAAACTCGGTGACATCTTCCTTGACAAAGGGGATAGTGGAGAATTCATGCTGAATTCCCTCAATCTTAACCCGAGTCACTGCTGCCCCTGGAAGGTAGCCAAAGAGCACTCGCCGCAGAGCATTGCCCAAAGTAACACCAAAGCCTTTTTCCAGCGGCTCAGCTCGGAAGCGTCCAAAGTTATCACTACTTTCTACACACTCAATCATAGCTATAGCCAGATGAGACAAAGTGCTACCTCCCTATCATTCGACTTATCGCGAGTAGTACTCAACTATACTCTGCCACTCAAATTTAGCATCAATGTCATCAGGCGTAGGCAGAGATAAAACCCGACCAACAAGTTTCTCCCCGTCCAAGCTCAACCAGCTTGGAACAACCTTACCCTCGATACTTTGAACCAATTGTTCGTAATACCCAGTTTTGGTGCTCCTCTCCTTCCAAGCGATGACATCACCTTCCTTGACCAGACAGGAAGGTATATCTGTTTTGCGCTCGTTGAGCATAATATGCCCATGTTGAACTAGCTGACGAGCCTGTGAGCGAGAGTCAGCGAAGCCCAAGCGATAGACCACATTATCAAGCCGCCTCTCCAGCAGCACCAGTAGATTTTCCCCGGTGATGCCTAACTGCCTCTCTGCCTCTCCAAAAAGACGCCTGAACTGTCTTTCCAAAATTCCATAGCTATAGCGGGCTTTTTGCTTCTCCCGAAGTTGCAGTCCGCGGTCAGAAAGCCGACGACGCCGAATGGGCTGTTTTCCCGGCGGTCTCCCCCGCCTGTCCATGGCGCACTTAGGAGTAAAACACCGGCTACCTTTGAGCATTAATTTCTCGCCGCTACGGCGACATAACCGGCAAACCGCTGATGTATACCTCGCCATCTGTCTACACCCGCCTTCTCTTACGCGGACGACAACCATTATGCGGGATAGGAGTCACATCCCTAATGCTGGTAATGGAAAGGCCTGAACCCTGGAGGGAACGGATAGCCGCCTCACGTCCACTGCCCGGTCCCCTAACATAAACCTCTACCTGGCGTAAGCCATGCTCCATGCCTTTTCGCGCCGCATCGCGAGCTGCCAATTGAGCAGCATAGGGAGTGCCTTTGCGTGAACCCTTAAACCGGGCGCTACCTGAGCTTCCCCAAGCAATGACATTCCCCTGGGGGTCAGTGAGGGTCACTATGGTATTATTGAAAGTGGATTGGATATAGGCTCTCCCTACAGGGATGGACTTGCGTTCCCGCCTTCTTGCCTTAGTTCGCTTCTTCTGTGGCATTCTACCTCCCGTTCGATTATAACCGAGTTACTTCTTGGTCATGCCTCGCCTCTGTCCTCTACCGGCTACCGTTTTACGGGGACCACGCTTGGCACGAGCATTGGTTCGGGTTCGTTGCCCCCTGACCGGCAGGCCATGACGATGCCTGATACCCCGATAGCTACCAATCTCAATAAGGCGCTTGATATTGAGGTCAACTTCCTTTCTAAGCTCACCTTCAACATTATACCCCCGGTCAATAATCTCTCGGATACGATTGACCTCTTCTTCAGCCAGGTCACTTACCTTAGTATAGGGATCGACGCCAGCTTGTGCCAGAATCTTCTGGCTCAAGCTAGAACCAATGCCATAGATATACTGTAGTGAAACCAAAACTTGCTTATTTTTAGGTATATCTACCCCAGCTATACGTGCCATCTACACGCCTCCTCACTCAGAGGTGGTTATCCCTGCCTCTGCTTATGCCTCGGGTTGGAACAAATGACCCTGACCACCCCGCGCCGCTTCACCACCTTGCACTTTTCACACCTAACCTTAACTGAAGCCCTTACTTTCACGAGTTACCCCCGTATTACTTAAACCGATAGGTAATCCTGCCTCGACTCAGGTCATAAGGAGAAAGCTCCACCAGAACCTTATCACCGGGTAAGATTCTGATATAATGCAATCTTATCTTGCCCGAAATGTGAGCCAGCACCTTATGCCCATTAGGCAACTCAACACGAAACATAGCATTAGGTAGAGGCTCGACTACCGTCCCCTCAACCTCAATAGCCTCTTTCTTAGGCATAAACTCCCTCTCTAGCGGTAAGCACCTCTGCTTCCCCATCAGCAATGACGATGGTATGTTCAAAGTGGGCGGAGAGGCTGCCATCAGCGGTTAGCACCGTCCAATGGTCATCACCAACCCGGGTACGCCAGTCGCCCACATTCACCATAGGTTCCAGGGCAAGGGTCATGCCTTTCTTTAACACTGGTCCTGTTCCCGGTAGACCAAAGTTTGGTATTTGAGGCTCCTCATGCATCTCACGCCCAATACCATGCCCGGTATACTCACGCACTACCGAATAGCCCCTTGACTCAGCATAGTTTTGGATAGCAGCCGAAATATCCCCCAATCTCGCCCCAGGATGGGCAGCAGCGATGCCAGCTTTTAGGGCACCTTCAGTGGTCTCCATAAGCTCTCTAGCCTGTGAATCGATTTCCCCCACACCTACAGTAACCGCAGCATCGCCCTGAAAACCCATAAAAGACGCTCCCAGGTCAAGGGATATTATATCACCCTCGCGCAAAATTCGCTCCCCGGGAATCCCGTGCACTACCTCATCATTTATTGAGACGCAGAGATTAGCCGGAAATCCCCGGTAACCCTTAAACGAAGGTTTAGCTCCCAACCTCTCCACCTCCCCAGCCGCAATAACATCTAACTCCTTGGTTTTCATTCCTGGTCTCATTTGCCTGCTCAGAATTTCCAGTACAGTGGCTACAATCCTACCTGCCTGGCGCATAACAGCAATCTCTCGCTCCGATTTAATAATTATGCTCATCTCCGCCTCCGGCGGATAAATGCTCTCCACGAAGGGCGACAATTATTCTCCTGCCCACCTCATCCACACCCCCCTCTCCGTCTATTTCCAATAGCTTACCCACCCGGGCATAGTAATCAATTAGGGGAGCTGTCTCAACAGAGTAGACCTCCAGCCGCTTTCTGACGCTTTCCACAGTATCATCAGGGCGTTGATACAGCTCACCGCCGCACTTGTCACACTTACCCCAAACCTTGGGAGGGGAATTTGTGATATGGTATGGCATCTGGCACTGGCGGCAAATCCAGCGTCCACTCAAGCGCTTCAGCAGCTCCTTCTCAGAGACCTCGATATATACCACCTTATCTATAGCCTTAGACTGCTGGGCTAAGGCTTTATCCAGAGCCTCAGCCTGCTCCAGATTCCTGGGAAAGCCATCAAGGATTGCCCCTCCCTCGCAATCTGGGGCTGACATGCGCTCAAGAACCATTCCTATGGTTATCTGGTCAGGGACCAGCACCCCCCTTTCCATATAAGACTTAGCCTTTATGCCTAACTCAGTTCCTTGCTCTAGCGCCTGCCGAAACAGGTCGCCGGAGGCGATATGAATCAAGTTTAATTCCCGAGCCACATCGGCTGCCTGTGTTCCTTTGCCTGCCCCAGGAGCACCCAGAAAGATAATATACACCTTTAACCCTATTTGATGAAGCCCTCATAGCGCCGCATCACCAGTTGCGCCTCCATCTGCTTCATGGTATCCAGAACCACACCAACCACAATAAGCATGCCCATACTGGATAGCATTATCACCCGAACATCGGTAACCTCCCGGGCGACAAAGGGCATTATCGCCACTAGAGCCAGAAATAAAGCCCCTCCCCAAGTAATATGCTTTATCACCCCATCAAGATATTCCTTGGTATGTGGTCCGGGTCGAATTCCAGGGATAAATCCGCCCTGCCGCTGTAGGGTGCCGGGCAAATCCTGCTGCTCAAACATCACCATAGTATAAAAGAAGGCAAAAGCAACCGTCAGCAGGAAATATAGCCCCCAGTAAAAAAAGCCCATAGGCAGTGCGGCATCGGGCCTAAACAGGTCGACAATATAGTTAGCTAAGTTAGGGTCAGCCCCCGCCGGATTGATAAAATAGCTGGCTACTACACCGGGGAAGATGACCAACGACATAGCAAAGATAAGGGGTATCATCCCGGCGGTGTTTACCCGCAGTGGGATATGGGTTGAGCCTGACTGCTTATACATACGACCGCCCCGAAAGACGCTGCGGGAATACTGAACCGGAATGCGGCGGTGTGCCTCGATAAAATACACTATAAATACTGTAGTAGCTAAGGCAATAAGAACATACATGGCTAAACCGCCAAAGTTCGCCTTTGCCAGAAAACCACTACCAATCATTTCAGGTAAGCCAGCCACGATGCCAGCAAAGATTATCATAGATATGCCGTTACCGATACCATATTCAGTAATACGCTCACCCAGCCAGATGCAAAACATGGTGCCGGCTATCAATGATATAACCATGGTTGCCATAGGCAATACCGCAGCACTACCGACAACACCCTCGTGCTGGAGGTAGACCAACTGCCCATAGCCCTGAAGACCAGCCAGCGGGACAGTCGCCCAGTGGGTAAAACGATTAATCTTGTCTCTACCAGCCTCCCCTTCCTGAGAAATGGCTCGCAATTTGGGGATGATAGGCACCAGTAGCGTCATAATAATTGAAGCCGTGATATAGGGATAGACCCCCATAGCCGCCACACTGAAGCGCCTCATGGCACCCCCACTGAACATATCAAGCATACCCAGCAATGCGTTACGCCCAAACAGCTCCTGCAACGCCTCAAGGTCTACCCCGGGAAGAGGCACATGAGCCACAAAGCGAAAGATTATCAGAATGCCAAAAGTGATAAGAATCCGGCGCCTTAAATCAGGTAGACTGAAGGCATCAATCATTGCCTGTAGAAGTCGTGGTCTAGCTTGCCTGGGCAGCATGCCCAATCTCCTCCACTTTGCCCCCGGCTGCCTCTATCTTGGCTTTAGCGGCAGCGGAGAACTTATTCGCCTTTATCACCAGGGGATGACCGATTTCACCGGCAGCCAGAATCTTAATCGGGCGCCGTAGAGATTTTACCACCCCGGCGGCTACCAATTTCTCTGGCGTTACCTCGCTTCCTGGCTCAAAGATACCAAGTTTATCAAGATTAACAACGCTATACTCCGTCCTAAAGATATTGACAAAGCCACGCTTTCGCGGCAAGCGCTTGATTAAGGGCAACTGCCCACCTTCAAAGCCAGGGCGCATCTTATAGCCAGAGCGAGACTTTTGCCCTTTACAACCACGCCCGGAATAGGTGCCATGTCCGCTACCATCCCCCCGACCCACTCTCTTCCGCCCTCTCTTAGAGCCAGGGGCTGGGGAGAGTTTTTCCTGTAGCATCAGCTCTCCTCCTCCACCTTAATTAGATGCCTCACCTTGTCGATCATACCCCGAACTGAGGCGCAGTCATTATGAATAGCACTCTGATTTAGCCGATTAAGTCCCAGAGCCTTCAAGGTTCTCTTCTGAACCTGGGCATAGCCAATGCCGCTCTTAATCAAGGTGATACGCAATTTAGCCACCGACTACCTCCTCCTCAACCTTAGGGGCTGCCTTGCGTCTGGCTAACTCCTCTTTTGGCTCTTTAAGCTGGCTAAGGGCAAGCATAGTAGCCTTAGCCGTGTTAATCCGATTAGAACTACCCAACGACTTAGTAAGAATGTCCTTGATTCCGGCTGCCTCCACCACAGCTCGGATGCTACCTCCGGCAATGATACCCGTGCCTGGGGCTGCTGGCTTTAGCAAGACCTTGGCAGCTCCAAATTTAACCCTTATTTCATAGGGGATAGTAGTCCCCGCTAACGGTACCTTAAGCAAGCTCTTCCTGGCAATAGCGCCAGCCTTGTTAATCGCTTCTGGCACACTGTTAGCCTTACCCACACCAATGCCCACGTGCCCATTACCGTCCCCAGTCACCGATAAGGCGCTAAAACTGAGGCGTTTACCTCCCTTAACCACCTTAGTCACCCGATTGATATACACCAGCTTGTCACTCAGTGTCAATTCTGTTGGGTCTATCCTGCTTATGGGTTCTTTCACTTGACCTAAAACTACCCCCTCGAAGAGTCTTTGACCTAAAACTTCAATCCAGCCCGCCGAGCCGCCTCGGCCAGGGCTTTAACCCTGCCATGATACTTGTATCCACCACGGTCGAAAACCACCTGGTTTATCCCTTTACTTAATGCTCGCCTAGCCACCAGAGAACCAACGAGCTCAGCCTCAGCTGACTTTGCTTTGCTATTTGCCCCACCTTTTATCTCCGGGTCTAAGGTTGAAGCCGTGACCAGCGTGTGCCCCTTCACATCATCGATAACCTGAGCGTAAATATGGTTCAAGCTACGAAAGACACAAAGTCGTGGACTAGAGGCAGTGCCCGCTACCTTGGCTCTGACTCGGGCGTGTCTTCTTTTACGTGCTACTCTTGGCTCACCTTTAACCATTATGCCCTCTTGCCTATAGCCTTACCTGCCTTGCCTGCCTTAAGATGGACTAACTCCCCGGCATATCTAATACCCTTACCCTTATAAGCATCAGGGGGACGAATAGCCCGAATTTTGGCTGCCATCTCGCCCACTACCTCCTTGTCAATCCCGCTAACCCTGATGCGATTTACTCCCTCTACATCCAAGGATACCCCTGGTAAAGGTGATACATCCACAGGATGTGAATATCCAATACGAAATACCAGCTTATCCCCGGTTTTTTCTGCCCGATAGCCCACACCAACTATCTCAAGGTTCTTCTCAAAGCCATCGGTTACCCCCTCCACCATATTAGCTAAAAGACTCCGCGTCAGTCCATGCAAGGAACGATGCACCTTGCTATCGCTAGGTCGCGACACTATCAGGATATTATTGTCCAGGACAATACCCATATCTGGGTTGAAGCGACGATGTAGCTCCCCTTTAGGACCGGTCACCGTGACCCCATCCTTTTCAATGCTCACCGCCACGCCCTGTGGCACAGGTATCGGCATCAGCCCCACCCTAGACATTTATATCACCTCAAAGAGTCTTCGACCTGAGATTTACTTACCATACATAGCATAGAAGTTCACCACCAATCCCCTGGCGCCAGGCTTGCTGCCCCGTCATTACACCATTAGATGTAGAAATGATAGCGATGCCCAAACCACCATAAACGCGAGAAATCTCCTCTCGCCCCACATATACCCTCAGCCCAGGCTTACTAACCCGTTCCAACCCAGAAAGGATTGGCTGATTTTTATCATCATATTTGAGATGGAGCTTAATTACCCGGTGCGGCTTACCCTTAAGCACCTCATAATCAACGATGAAACCCTCCCTTTTAAGGATTCTGGCAATAGACAGCTTCATCCTTGAGGCTGGAACTGGCACAAAATCATGCCTTGCCATAACGGCATTGCGTATCCTGGTTAACATATCTGCTATTGGGTCAGAAATAGTCATATCTACTTTACCAGCTTGATTTCTTTACTCCGGGAATCTGCCCGGCAAGGGCTAACTTGCGAAAACAAATACGGCATAAGCCAAACTTACGAATATAGGCACGAGGTCGACCACACAGGTAACAGCGATTATGCTGCTGCACCTTATATTTGGCAGGTCGTTTCGACTTTTCAATTTTTGACTTCTTAGCCATCTACTTCAATCCTTGGCAAAAGGCATGCCTAATAATTCCAGCAGGTGCCTGCCTTCCTCGTCTGTCTCGGCAGTAGTGCCGATTGACACCTCTAATCCCCGCACCTTGTCTATCTTATCGTAATCTACCTCGGGGAAGACGAGCTGTTCCTTAAACCCCAAGGTATAATTGCCCCGACCATCAAAGGAGTCCCTGGAAACCCCGTGAAACTCACGCATCCGGGGCAAGGCAACATTTACCAGCTTATCAAAAAAGTGATACATGCGCTCTCCCCGCAGGGTCACCTTCAACCCGATAGCCATCCCTGACCTCAACCTAAAGGAGGCGATAGATTTCTTGGCACGGGTGATAACCGGGTGTTGCCCCGAAATATCAGTTAAATCCTTCTCAGCCGCTTCCAGAGCCTTAGCATTCTGAATCGCCTCGCCCAAGCCGATATTAAGCACAACCTTGTCCAGACGTGGCACCTGCATTATATTCTTATACCCGTGAAGCTCCATCAGGCTGGGAATAACCTCCTTTTTATACCTTTCCTTAAGTCGTGACATTTAATCAATTACCTCACCGCAAGAGCGACAAACCCTTACCTTCCTACCATCAGTCAAGAAGCGGAAACCAACCCGAGCCGGATGATTGCATTTACTACACAGCAACATAACATCTGACACATGAATTGGCGCCTCCCGCTCGATTATGCCTGCCTGCCTAACCACCCCCCTTGCCCGGCTATGCTTTTTGATAAAGTTGATGCCTTCCACCAGCAGCCGTTCATCCTTAGGGTAAGCAAAGCGCACCCTGCCCTTCTTACCCCTATCCTTACCAGCAATAACCACCACAGTATCGTTCTTTCTGATATTCATCCTTCCTCACAAGACCTCAGGTGCCAGAGATATAATCTTGGTAAAATTCTTGTCTCTCAGCTCCCTGGCTACTGGTCCAAATATTCTGGTCCCCTTAGGGTTATTCTTATCGGTGAGAATGACAGCCGCATTCTCATCAAACCTAATATAAGAGCCATCAGGGCGCCGATATGGCTGGGCACAGCGAATAATAACCGCCCTGACCACCTCTCCCTTCTTCACCACCCCCCTTGGGGTTGCCTTTTTTACCGAAGCCACAATAATGTCACCCACTCGGGCATATCTCTTCCTGGTGCCACCTAAAACGTTAATACACATAATCTCCTTGGCGCCGGTATTATCTGCTGCCTTAATTCTGCTATAGGATTGAATCATATCACTCTAGCCCCAAACCGATTTTAGGTTATCTCCCCAGGTTGAACCTCCACCACCTCTCCCCTAGTTATTATCTCAGCCACTCGCCACCGTTTATCTCTAGACAGGGGACGAGTTTCCACAATTCTCACCTTGTCTCCCACCCGGCACTCATTGTTCTCATCATGAGCTTTATACTTGACCACCCTCTTGATGGTCTTCTTATATAACGGGTGACGCTTAGGGGTTTCCACCGCCACCACCACCGTCTTATTCATCACATCACTTACTACACGACCATGCCTAACTTTACGCTTGCTTTCTATAGACATCACCTTATACCTAGCTCTCTCTCCCTGATTATGGTCTTCAGCCTGGCAATCTCCTTTTTAACCCTGGAAACTTCCCGGTGGTTTACCAATTGCTTGGTAGCCAAGCGAAAGCGAAGGTTAAACAGCTCTTGATGGGCTTCCTCCAGTTGCTTTTTCAATGCTTCAGTGCTGAGAGCTCGAATCTCCTCAACCTTCACCTTGAGTCAACTCCCCGGTTGCTGAATCGCTGCCAACGGCTATGCCAGTTTCCCTGAGCACAAATCTGGTATTTATCGGGAGCTTATGCGAAGCAAGGCGCATTGCCCCTCTAGCTACTGCCTCACTAACTCCCCCCATTTCAAATAGCATTCTCCCTGGTTTAACCACAGCCACCCAATGGTCTGGGGGACCCTTACCCCCACCCATACGGGTTTCAGCCGGCTTCTTGGTGACCGGTTTATCAGGGAAGATACGGACCCACACGTTGCCACCACGGCGAATGTAATGAGTGATAGCACGCCGTGCCGCTTCAATCTGTCGGCTACTAACCCAGGCAGATTCCAGCGCCTGTAAGCCAAAATCGCCAAAGTCAACCCTATTCCCCGCCTGGGCTCTACCCCTGCGGTGTCCTTTATGGCTCTTGCGGTGCTTCACCCGCTTGGGCTGTAGCATCTGTCTCCTCTTTTTCCTTCGTTACCGGCGGTTTTGCCTTGGTGGTTTTCCTTGTCCTCCGCTTTGGAGTTTTCTCCTCCGGCTTTACCTCTGACACTGCTTCCGCGCTCTCCTCAGCCGGCGGTGCTACCGGTTCAGCCGGTTTTTCTTCCGGTTCCGAAGTGACAGGGGGCTTTGTCTCCACCCTGCCAACGGCTGCTGGCCCGGCAGGCACTTCCTCAACCTCCAGCCTACTAGGCTCGGGAAGAATATCACCCCGATAAATCCAGACCTTCACTCCAATCCGACCCAGGGTGGTACGCGCCTCAGTAAGCCCGTAATCAATATCAGCCCGCAGCGTGTGCAAGGGTACCCGCCCCTGATGCGCAACCTCACGGCGAGCTATCTCAGCACCACCTAGTCTACCGGCACAACTGATTCTCATCCCCTTAGCCCCAGCCTGCATGGTGCGAAACATTGCTTGCTTCATCGCTCTGCGGAAAGCAACACGATGCTCAATCTGCTCAGCTACCGCCCTGGCTACCAAATAGGCATCGAGTTCAGGCTGCTGAATCTCCAGGATGCTCAATTGAATCCTCTTCCCGATAAGGCTCTCAAGATGAAGCCTCATTTCATCAACTCGCTGCCCCCCTCGCCCGATGACGACGCCAGGTCGGGCAGTATGGATAGTTATCGATACCTTATTCGCCTGGCGGTCAATCTCCACCAGAGAGACACCTGCTTCAGTATACCTGGATTCAATAGCTTGCCGAAGCTTCAGGTCTTCCTGCAAGAAGCCTACGTAGTTCTTCTCAGCATACCACTTGGCTTGCCAATTGCGTATGACTCCAAGTCTAAAGCCAAAAGGATGAACCTTATGACCCAATTTAATCCTCCTGCTCGGCAACAATGACCGTTATATGGCTAGAACGCTTAAGAATATGGCTTGCCCGCCCCCGGGCCCGGGGGCGATACCTCTTTAAGGTTCTTGCCTCATCAGCAAAGATGCCGATAATCCTCAAATCTGAAGGGGTCATCTGAAAATTGTTCTCAGCATTAGCCGCCGCTGATTTTACCACCTTGGCTACAACTCGAGCCGTGGGTGTAGGAGCAAACTTGAGCAAGGTTAGCGCCTCATCCACCTTCTTGCCCCGCACCATATCTACCAGTGGGCGCACCTTACGTGGTGATATACCAGTATCTTTAGCTACTGCCCTCACTTCCATCTATGCTCTACTTCCTTTTCCTTATCTGGGTAGTTTTCTCCCCCCTAGACGTGTGCCCCCTGAAGGTTCGGGACAGGGCAAACTCGCCCAATTTGTGCCCCACCATATTTTCAGTGATAAAGATGGGCACATGCCTCCTGCCATCATGGACTCCAATGGTAAACCCCACCATCTGGGGCAGGATAGTAGACCAGCGCGACCAAGTTTTTATCACTGTCTTCTGACCAGAGCTGCTAAATGCCTCAACTTTCTTCAGCAGTTTGGCATCAAAGGCTGGACCTTTCTTAGTTGACCTTGACATTTTGTCACTTCCCTCTACGCTTGACAATCATCTTATCTGAAGCCTTTGACTTACGAGTTCTATAGCCCAGAGCCGGCTTACCCCAAGGTGTTTTAGGTCCGGGCAAGCCTATCGGGGCTCTACCTTCCCCTCCACCATGAGGATGGTCACGGGGGTTCATAGCCGAGCCCCTCACCGTAGGTCGCCAGCCTAACCACCGTTTACGACCTGCCTTACCCAAATTAATACCCCGATGGTCAACATTTCCTACTTGCCCGATAGTAGCCAAACAATCGCTACGGATACGCCGCACCTCACTGGAGGGCAATCGAACCAGGGCATATTCGCCCTCCTTCGCCATTAGCTGAGCTGCAGCTCCAGCACTTCGCACCAATTGCCCTCCTCTCCCCACCTCCAACTCAATATTATGTATCGGGGTCCCGGTTGGGATTAGTTTCAATGGTAAAGCATTCCCGGGTTTCACCTCAGCCTCACCGCCTGACTTTATGGCATCACCAACGCCGAGTCCTGAAGGGGCAAGGATATAACGCTTCTCCCCATCAGCATAGTAAATGAGAGCAATACGAGCCGAGCGGTTGGGGTCGTATTCAATGGCAGCCACTCTGCCAGGGACGCCAAGCTTATCACGCTTAAAGTCAATAATGCGTAGCCTTCGCTTCGCTCCCCCACCACGGTGGCGAACCGTTATTCTCCCCTGATTACTACGCCCAGCCTTCTTCTTAAGGGGCAAGAGCAGCGATTTCTCCGGCTTAGTTTTGGTTATTTCTTCAAAGGTAGAGCCGCTCATACCCCGCCTACCGGGAGAGGTTGGACGATATTGCTTTAATGGCATTTAGACCTCCACAAAGTATTAAACACCTTCAAACAGTTCTATCTTGTCCCCTGGCTTAAGGGTAACAATCGCCTTTTTCCAGGACGGGCTCATCACCCACCTTCCCCGCATCCTTCGCCCCTTACCAGGCACTGTCATCACATTAACCTGTGTCACACTGACTTTAAATGCCTTCTCCACAGCCAGTTTAACCTGTTCCTTATTAGCCTCTCCAGCTACCTCAAAGGCATATTTGCCTTGAGGAGCCTGAATGGCGGTATTCTTCTCCGTTATCAACGGACGGCGCAATACCTCATATAGATGCATTGCCGCCCCCCCATAGCTGTTCTGCCTTGCGCACTGCAGCCTCAGTCATCAATAACATCTTATAGGAAAGAATGTCAACCACACTGAGTATATTGGCTGGCATGGTCTTAATCCCCGCCAGGTTACGAGCTGACTTAACTACATTTTCCTCCGGCTCACTGGTAACGATAAGAGCTGAGGAGTCCACCCCCAGTGCCGCCAAAATCCCTGCCATCTCTTTAGTCTTAGGCTTCTCAAGCTCCAGTTGCTCCAAAACCACTAGCTCTTCATCCCTTGCCTTAGCTGATAGGACACACCTTATTGCTAGTTGGCGCATCTTTTTAGGCATTGCCTGCCGGTAGCTCCTTGGCTTAGGACCAAAAGCGATACCACCCCCCCGGCGCAGTGGCGACTTTCTGTTGCCCGCCCGAGCCAAGCCCGTGTGTTTCTGCCGAAACAGCTTCCGGCTACTGCCGGAGACTTCGCTGCGAGTTTTGGTACTAGCTGTTCCCTGACGGGCGTTTGCCCGCTGCCTTACCAGTGCCTGGTGCACCACCGCCTGATTAAACGGCACGGCAAAGACGCTATCGCTTACCTCAATATGTTTAACCACCTCGCCGGCAAGGCTATAAACTGAGACTTCCACTTCCTTACTTCCCCCCCAATTTCTCTATCAGGAGCAATCCATTCCTAGCCCCGGGAACTGCTCCCTTAACCAGCAACAGGTTACGCTCCGGGTCAGCTTTATATACCTCCAGATGACGAACCGTCACCCGGCTATTGCCCATATGTCCTGCCATACGCTTCCCCTTCAATACCCTGCCCGGGCTGGTGGTAGCTCCTATAGAGCCAGGGGCGCGATGGCGGTCAGACTGCCCGTGGGTTTTGGGTCCGCCGGCAAAGTGATGTCGTTTTACCACCCCGGCAAAGCCCTTACCCTTGGACACGCCGGTAATATCAACCAGGTCGCCCTCCTTGAACAGTCCAACATCAACCTTATCGCCCACTTTAATCGCTTCGGTATCAGCCACCCTGAATTCCCGAAGATACTTAAACTGCCCCAGCTCCTTGAGATGCCCTCGCCGGGGAGAGTTGAGCCGTTTGGCTTGGCCAAAGCCAAGCTGGGCAGCATTATATCCTTCCTTGGCGGTAGTTTTAATCTGGATCACAACGCAGGGACCGGCCTCAATAGCGGTTACCGCCTCCGCCTCGCCATTCTCACGGAATACCTGCCCCATGCCCAGCTTTCTGCCGATTATACCTTGAACCATATCTTCAAACCTTATAACTTAATATCTATTTCAACCCCTGCGGGTAGATTCAGGCTGCTCAAGGCGTCTATCGTTTTAGAGGTCATCTCTACAATATCAATAAGACGCTTATGGGTTCGAATCTCAAACTGCTCCTGCGAGTCCTTATCTATAAAAGGGGAGCGGATAACACTGAACTTCTGAATACGAGTGGGCAAAGGCACCGGCCCAACAACAACCGCTCCCGTCCGCTCCACTGCGGCTACAATCTGCTCTACCGACAGGTCAAGAATCTTGTGGTCATAACTCTTTAGCTTAATACGAATCTTCTGCTTAGGCATATAACAACCCTCCGACCTATCTGACCATAGCTTTACCGGTTATCTGGTCCGCCAATTCGGCTGGCAGCTCCTGATAGTGATAGAACTCCAGGGAATGGGCAGCTCTGCCCTGAGTTAATGACCTGAGAGTGGTGGCATAGCCAAAGGTCTCAGCTAAGGGTATAAGGGCACGAACAACAGACATCTCTTCATGTGTCCCGATAGACTCAATATGTCCCCGCCTTGAATTAAGGTCACCCATTATATCACCAAGAAACTGCTCCGGTGCAACTACTTCCAGTTTCATAATCGGCTCCAGAAGGATAGGCTTAGCTTTAATGACGCCATCCCGTAGCGCCATTGAGCCTGCCATCTTAAAGGCTATTTCTGAAGAGTCAACCTCGTGATAGCTACCATCATAAAGGATAGCCTTAATATCAACTACGGGATAGCCAGCCACGACGCCAGTCTCCATAGCCTCCTTAATGCCAATCTCCGCAGCCAGAATATACTGCTTGGAGAGAGCCCCGCCTTTAACCCGGTCAACAAATTGAAAGCCGCTACCCCGCTCCATAGGCTCAAGCCGGATAAAGACATGACCATACTGACCACGCCCTCCAGTTTGCCGAATGAATTTCCCTTCTACCTGCATGGGTACAGTAATAGTCTCCTTATAGGCAACCCTGGGCTTCCCTACCTTTGCCCCCACCCCAAATTCACTAAGTAATCTGCCTACTAAGAATTCCAGGTGAAGCTCGCCCATGCCCGAAATAACTGTCTGCCCCGCCTCCTGGTCGTAATTTACCCTAAAGGTAGGGTCTTCCTCGGTCAGCCTTTGCAGGGCTCCCCCCAGTTTATCCTGGTCAGCTCTGGTTCTGGGCTCAACGGCAACAAAGAGCACAGGCTCAGGAAAGCGGATAGGTTCCAGAAGCACCGGCTGAGAGTAATGGCATAGGGTATCGCCGGTGAAGGTATTTTTAAGACCTAAGGTAGCTACGATAGCTCCGGTATCGGCCTCGGTTACCTCCTCACGATGATTGGCGTGCATTCGCAGCAGACGCCCAATGCGCTCTCTCTTACCTCGGGTTGAGTTAAATACCTGTGCTCCCACCTTTACCTTGCCCGAATATACTCTAAAATAGACCAGCCTGCCGACAAAGGGGTCAGAAACCACCTTAAAAGCCAGCGCTGAAAAGGGGGCATCATCTTTGGCTGGGCGAGTGACTTCGCCCCCCACCCTGGTATCAATAGCCCTTACTGGTGGCATATCCAGCGGGGAGGGAAGATAGTTTACAATGGCATCAAGTAATGGACGAACACCTTTATTCCTCAGCGCACTGCCACAAACAATAGGCACCCCTTTTGCCGCCAAGGTCACCCTCCTCAAGGCTTGTCTTAACTCAGATGGGGCGATACTACTTCCCTCCAGATAAGCCGCCATAATATGGTCATCACTTTCAGCCAATTTCTCAATCAGTGCTTGACGAAACTGGGTACACCTTGCCCGCTCAGACTCAGGAATAGCCACCTCCGCCAGCGGTGAATCAGGATTGCCCTCAAAACACCATGCCTTGTTCTCCACAAGGTCAATAATGCCCTCATATGAGGTTTCACTGCCTAAAGGTAATTGTATAGGCAGGGGCTTGGCACGTAATCGCTCTTCAATCATAGACAGAGTGCGGTCGAAATTGGCACCAATTCGGTCCATCTTATTGATGAAGCAAATCCTGGGCACATTATATCTATTAGCCTGCCGCCATACCGCCTCTGACTGAGCCTCAACCCCAGCCACAGCATCGAAAACCACCACCCCACCATCCAGCACTCTAAGGCTGCGCTCCACTTCAGCAGTAAAATCCACATGCCCCGGGGTATCAATAATATTGATGCGGTGGTCCTGCCAATAACAGGTAGTAGCCGCAGCGGTGATGGTGATGCCGCGCCTCTTCTCCTCCTCCATCCAATCCATCACTGCTGTGCCTTCATCCACCTCACCAATCTTATAGGTACGACCGGTATAGTATAGTATTCTCTCAGTGATGGTGGTCTTACCAGCATCAATATGAGCGATAATAGCAATATTCCGTATGCGGTCTAATGGGAAACTCCTGGGCACAGTCCTCTCCTCACCACCTGTAGTGGGCAAAGGCTCTATTAGCCTCAGCCATTCTATGGGTATCCTCACGCTTCTTTATAGTTACCCCTTGCCCCTGCGAGGCATCACCGAGTTCAGCAGCCAGCTTCTCCGCCATAGATTTGCCCGCTCTAGCCCGGGCTGAGCTTACCAGCCAGCGCAAAGCCAGAGACAAGCCCCGCTCAGGACGAACCTCTACTGGCACCTGATAGGTGGCACCCCCAACCCGTCGTGGCTTAACTTCAAGCTGAGGAGTAGCATTCCTCACCGCCTGTTCTAAAACAGTGACCGACTCTTTCGACCCATGCTGCTCCATAATCTTAAGGGCACCATAGACTATTCTCTCAGCCAGGCTCTTTTTGCCCCACACCATCACCCTGTTAATCAACCTGGCTACGATTTCATTGTGATATTTAGCATCAGGGGGTATCTCTCTTCTTATAGCTCGAGCTCGCCTTGGCATTTCTATCTCCTATATTTCAGCAGCCTCAGTCAATTCTTTAACTCGTTTACTTCCATACTTACTGCGACCTTGACGACGGTTAGCCACCCCGCTAGTATCCAGTGCACCGCGAATGATATGATAGCGAACACCGGGTAAATCCTTCACCCGCCCTCCACGGATGAGGACTACCGAGTGCTCCTGAAGCTCATGCCCCTCACCGGGGATATAAGCTGTTACCTCTATCCCATTAGTCAGCCGCACCCTAGCTATTTTGCGTAGCGCCGAATTGGGCTTCTTGGGGGTAGTGGTCTTAACCTGAACACAAACCCCACGCTTCTGGGGAGAGCCCTTCCCCCGCACCATTTTATTCCTCAACGCATTATAGCTGAGGAGCAATGCTGGCGCCTTGGTCTTCTTGACCACCTTTTTTCGCCCTTTACGGACAAGCTGATTAACAGTGGGCACCTTTCTTCCTCCCAACTCACACAATTTAAATGGATGAGCCGTAGCTCATCCATTACAAGCTGAAGTCAATGATTGAGCCTCAGATTTCAACCTATCAACTATCAGCCGAACTACCTGACGCCAATTTGTAATATTACCACAGCTATATGCTAGCTGTCAACAACTTTGTTACAATAATGAATCAATTATGCTTGACAAAGTCGATGCATTATGCTAACATTTTACCGAACAGATGAAGATGGTTGATACATAACTAAAGGAATTGGTGATTATCGGCCAAGCGAACGGCTTGGTGATTTATCGCCAAGCCGTTCAGTTATGTATATAGCACTTTAACAATTGAATATTGAGGGCTAATATCAAATCTGAAGCAGGTCAAGCGGGAGAAGGCGCATGGTGGATGCCTTGGCATCAAGGGCCGATGAAGGGCGTAGCAAGGCTGCGAAAAGCCTCGGTGAGCTGCCGAGCAAGCTTAGCCGGGGATACCCGAATGGGGCAACCCGTCCTTCCAAAAGAAGGACACCCCCAGCTGAACACATAGGCTGGGAGGAGGTAAGCAGGGGAAGTGAAACATCTCAGTACCCTGAGGAAAGGAAATCAAAAGAGATTCCCTGAGTAGTGGCGAACGAAAGGGGAAGAGCCCAAACCCTATAAGCTAAGTGGCTCTGGGGCCTATGCTTATAGGGGGTTGAAAGTCAGGCAGGACCTAGCCCAGGATAGGTCAAGGAGTTACAAACTGAACCTTAGTTGAAGGACCCTGGAAAGGGTAACCATAGAGGGTGACAGTCCCGTAAACGAAAAGGGGAAGCTCCTTGCCTGTACTTAAGTACCACGGGACACGAGGAATCTTGTGGGAAGCTGCCCTGACCACAGGGCAAGGCTAAATACCCTTGATGACCGATAGTGGACAAGTACCGTGAGGGAAAGGTGAAAAGAACCCCGGGAGGGGAGTGAAATAGAATCTGAAACCGTGTGCCGACAAGCAGTCAGAGTCCTTCCAGCAATGGAAGGATGATGGCGTGCCTATTGAAGAATGAGCCGGTGAGTTGATCTATGTGGCTGGTTAAGCAAGTTTCATTGTGGAGCCAAAGCGAAAGCGAGTCCTAATAGGGCGATTTAGTCGCATGGATCAGACCCGAAGCCGGGTGAGCTACCCATGGCCAGGGTGAAGCTCCGATAAAATCGAAGTGGAGGCCCGAACCGCTCAGTGATGCAAAACTGTCGGATGAGCTGTGGGTAGAGGTGAAATGCCAATCGAACCCGGTGATAGCTGGTTCTCCCCGAAATGCATTGAGGTGCAGCCTCAGGTATTAGTTAATGGAGGTAGGGCTCTGGATGGACTAGGGGGCTAGAAGCTTACCAACTCCAACCAAACCACGAATGCCATTAACCTCAAACCTGGGAGTGAGACTGCGGGGGATAAGCTCCGTAGTCGAGAGGGAAACAGCCCAGACCATCAGCTAAGGTCCCTAAGAACGGACTAAGTGGGCAAGGAAGTAGGACTGCCCAGACAGCCAGGAGGTTGGCTTAGAAGCAGCCATCCTTTAAAGAATGCGTAATAGCTCACTGGTTGAGTGGTGCTGCGCCGACAATTTAACGGGGCTAAAGTCTGTCACCGAAGCTATGGTCCTTCCCGCAAGGGAAGGAGGTAGGGGAGCGTTCCCTTAGCCGTAAAGCTCTTCCGTAAGGAAGGGTGGAGTTAAGGGAAGTGAGAATGCCGGCATGAGTAGCGCAAGGTGTGTGAGAAACACACCCACCGAAAACCTGAGGTTTCCTACGGAAGGTTAATCCGCGTAGGGTTAGTCGGGCCTAAGCCGAGGCCGGAAGGCGTAGGCGATGGACAACGGGTCAATATTCCCGTACCGCTTCTACTGAGGCAAAGGGGGGACACGGTAGGGTAAGTTAAGCGTGCCCAATGGACATGGTGCGTCCCCTATCAAAGGTGATGCTGGGGCAGGCAAATCCACCCCAGATATTTAGCTGAAGGTGGGGGGAAGCTGAGGGGAGACTCAAGGCGACTTAGCTGACCCCAGGCCGTCAAGAAAAGCCTCGTTGCCAGTGAAGTAGGAGCGCCCGTACCGCAAACCGACTCTGGTAGGTAGGGATAATAGTCCCAAGGTGATCGAGAGAACCCTCGTTAAGGAACTCGGCAATCTAACCCCGTAACTTAGGGAGAAGGGGTGCCCTTCTTGGAAGGGTGACACAAAATTGGCCCAAGCGACTGTTTAACAAAAACATAGGTCTCTGCCAAAGCGAAAGCTGAAGTATAGGGGCTGATACCTGCCCAGTGCTGGAAGGTTAAGGGGAGGGGTTAGTCCTTCTTCGGAAGGATGAAGCTCTGAACTGAAGCCCCAGTGAACGGCGGCCGTAACTATAACGGTCCTAAGGTAGCGAAATCCCTTGTCGGGTAAGTTCCGACCCGCACGAAAGGTGTAACGACTTGGGCGCTGTCTCAACGAGGGACTCGGCGAAATTGAAGTACCCGTGAAGATGCGGGTTACCCGCGACAGGACAAAAAGACCCCGTGGAGCTTTACTACAGCTTGGCACTGGGTCTGGACTTATCATGTGTAGTATAGGTGGGAGGCTTTGAAGCCGGGGCGTTAGCCTCGGTGGAGCCATCGTTGAAATACCACCCTTGGTGGGTTTAGTCTCTAACCCCGGAGCAAGCTGGGGGACAGTGTCTGGTGGGTAGTTTGACTGGGGCGGTCGCCTCCCAAAAGGTAACGGAGGCGCCCAAAGGTCCCCTCAGGGTGGATGGAAATCACCCATAGAGTGCATTGGCATAAGGGGGCTTGACTGTGAGACCTACAAGTCGAGCAGGCAGGAAACTGGGGCAAAGTGATCCCACGGTACCGTGTGGAAGGGCCGTGGCTTAACGGATAAAAGCTACCCCGGGGATAACAGGCTTATCTTGCCCAAGAGTTCACATCGACGGCAAGGTTTGGCACCTCGATGTCG